>Ga0080006_1126666_pt1 | contig 14033 bp, 14 predicted proteins | sample RS3BMetagenome_FD_69209 | JGI IMG/M metagenome (GOLD analysis project Ga0080006, IMG submission 69209) | Ferric oxide microbial mat and aquatic microbial communities from Rainbow Spring, Yellowstone National Park, USA - RS3B (SPADES... ...
TTTCCCTCATTCGGATCGATGAACGGAAAGGGTGGTTACAGAGGCGATGGCGACGGATGGCATGCGAATGTGCATTCGCTTTATGAATCCTAATCGTGAGTCGAGCGATGAGACTCGTTTTCATGCGTTCAACGCAGAGGAAGATGCCAACTACGAAAGGCGCATTCGAAGCGCACTGTAATCCGCCGGATCGAAGTGTCCGATGAGTAAAACTCTAGAGCCTTGCTCGTCCGCGACCCGGAGCCACGTTGCGACAATGCCTCCATGAATTCGCGATACCGATCTGGTCCCAATTTCCCGACCAAGCAAAAATTTACCTTATGAGAAGGACAACGAAACCTAGAGATTTTCTACGTTTCTGCGGAATCTTTCCCCAATGCGCTAGCCATACGAGAGGAGCACCAAGCGAAAGACCGACCAGGCCCTATGACAGCTTGACGAACAGTTCCAAGAGCTTAGCACTAGAGTGCCCGCCGCTACATACCTGTACAGACGTGTACCTTGCTCTTTAAAAGAGAAACGAAAGGCATTCTAGGTCACCCCATGACATATGCCTGCCTCTGGCGCGGACTTTCGCACGAAACGATGCACGCCCACACCGGCACAGCTCAACACGAAACGATCCGACGGATCTTGACGTATTGCTGCTGCTGCTGCTGCTGCTGCTGCTGCTGCTGCTGCCGCGTTGTAAATAACGCTGCTGAAAGCACGTCTCCAGTCTTCATCATCCATCCGAACGGTTTCGCGTTCCCAGGGCACGTAACAGAAATACGCTCTGACCTGAACAGAGGTTTCGCAAAGCGCGCTTGTTATCACGAAACCGAAAGCACCGCCTATGCCCAGTAAACAGTGCACATGGCGCCCTGATAACTCCTTGAGCTTGTCATTTTCACCGCACTCATTGTTCAACGGGAAAGATTTCATGCTTCTACACGTACTGATTACGACGCTATGGCTCTCGATAGCCTGGGAAAACCACTGCGAACGCGAAAACCGGAGGCAATTCGCACAAGCTGAATCACGCCAGTCTGCCTTCCGAAACCAAACGCCAGACTTTACAGCGCCTCGTCTGGCGATTCGCTCTACCAGTTTGGACCTACAAACTGCAGAATATGCAATATTCGCGGGTCCGAAACCGACTCCGTGCCTAGACCCCCGCGGCAGTTTCCCGCTGTTGCCCTCTTCGCCGCAAGCACTGGGTGTTCACGAGTGGACCTGCGCCATCTGCCTCGAGTCGTTGAAGGTAACCCAACCGCTCACTGAACCGATGCACGCATCGCCTGGACTTGATGATCATCAGCCAAGTTGGTTGCTCATCAGTTGCCTGCATCCCTTTCACACTGCCTGTATCAAGCGCTGGAGTCAGCACGCGAACAGGTGCCCGCTATGTGCAAAGCCGCTCTGGCTTGAGCCGCCGCTCTAATGCCGCATACCCCAGGCAACTCCTCTGCACACTGACGAGCGACGGTTCGTACGCAACGTCGGAAAGTACCTGAACTGACGCAGTGCATCGCTTCTCCATCACGCCCAATTCAAGAGGGTGCGGCTCGAAGCGCTTTTTACGCCGGAAACTGAACCAGCGGCTACGCTGGGGTCCGTGTGCCGTCACTGCACACGACGACGCACTGTACAAGTCGCGTCGACAGGTACGGCGCGGTGACCAGGTATTGCCCGCTTGGCACCAACTGGAAAACCGAAGACGCTGGGGTAAACCAGGATAAGACGGTACTCGACTTGGTGGAACCGAAACGCCGTCACGTGCTCGCGTCTCGTTTTCCTGGTGTGCGCACGAGCGTGCGTGTGTGAAACCCCATGTTCTTTACCGCGATTTTGCGGACGCTCATCGGAGAGGACATTACCGTGGAGCTTAAAAATGATCTTAGCATTCGAGGGCGTCTAGAGGCTGTTGATCAGTACTTGAACGTGCGCTTGGCGCAGGTACAGGTTCATACGGCGGCAGCTCCGCCTGTGCTGCAGCTCTTGCACGGCTCCTGCACCGTGCGAGGCTCCTGCATCCGCTACATCCACCTACCAGTAGAGAAAGTTGATACCGAGTTGTTGCAAGAAGCGACGCGGCGCGTAGCAGCGGCGACGAAGCAAACCCAGACCATGAAGTAGGCGTACACGTGCCGAGCGGGTCGGAGTCCAGTGAATAGAGCGCTCGTGCACCTGGATGGTCATGAAAGGCGACGAGCACGATGTTTTGCAACTCTTCGTGTGTATTTTATGTGCGCATCGTAGTCGAAAAATCATGGATTTCTCTTGTACGACCTGGTGCATGCACACTGCTCCCGAAAGTTCAGGTATTCGCTGGGCCGCACGAGCCACAGCCAGCATGGTCCGTATCTGAGGCGAGTTCCCCGAAACTGTTCCTTTACTGTGCTTGGATCAATGGATGACGCCATAGTTGTAACCAAGGCCGCAACAGAAGTGCTGCGCTTCGTATCCAGGTGTTCGCAACAGGTAGCGGTGCGTAGCTGGTTTGGAGCGGCAGCCGCTGGGCCTTCTTCGAGGAGCGAGGCGTGGTGACGTCTTCTTCACGCCTTGACTGGAAGAGATACGTAATGACGGGCAGAGTGCTCTCTATCGAGCACGGCCGAGGCGAAGCTCCTGACAACATCCAGTAGCGCGGATGCGCAACTCTGGTGCACTTTCGAAACTCGGGAACAAGCCAGCGTTTTGGGCAACTGTTCGCAGTGGCGAAAAGCGCCCTTTTCATGCACCCGCATTCGACCATGTGGAGCATTCGTTTCGCGCAAGGAGCGCGCGATTCTCTGGATACCTTGCGATGTACAAGTCGCTGTGAAATCAGGAGCAATAGGAAGAGAGTGGATACGGCGCATCAGCGGACCGGTTTCCCGCAGAATAAACAGCGCAGGGCTTGCGCTTTCGTCAACGTCAGTGGCGGAGACGCATGTTGCATATGCAGCAGGGCCGCTATTTTAACATGGCAAGTCAGCGATTCTAACGGAAAACTCGAATAAACATTGTGTGGAGGCCGCAGGTACGCCGCACGAAGAACCGAGTTCTTGGTTGACAGGCACCCGGGGCCCTAGTGGTATTTCAGAGGTTCCCTTTGCCGCTGACCCTGAATCACGTGAGTGATTGCCGCACCTCAGCCACTGCTTCTCGAACGTGGTACCGTAGCATTTCAGGATCGCATTCATGGGGGTCAGGGATGTCAGCCAGGAGCTCCAGGACACGTTGTGCGACAAGCTGGCTTCGATCCATATCACCAGGGGTATTTTGGTCAAGTATAACGACATGCCAGCTCGCTTGCGCGCGATAACTGACCGCAACGGGCTCTCTAGTGAGCTCGCATGCTTCACCTGTGCTTGGAATGACAGCCTCGGTTGGGCGTCCCGAAGCTTCGCGTGTGCCCGGTTCCAGGTAGGCCGTAGCGCCAGACGGCACCGCTGTCCTCGTCGCCGTCGTCCTCGCCATTTTTTCTCGCTCTTTCGTGCCCGTGGGCCGGTCGAGTGCTGTCTCAGTCCAGGTCGGCTGACCGGGAGCAGTCCCTGTGTCGAGACTGCTGTGCGACGTGCCTGGATCGCTGGACGTTTTCGCGGACACGTGATGCGGTCCGCGTCGTGAATAAAGGTTTCCCCCGATAGAATCGTTTTGTGACCAAGATGTGGTCAGCCGAGCGCTACCTGCTTCCACACCATGCGATAGCCGCTGAGGAAAGAGCGCCTCCTCACGACTGGCATCATCTGGTAGGAGCAAGGCGCGGCGAACCGAGCCTGCAGAAATATCCCTCGCAAACTGGGTTAAAATCCGTATCAAACGACGTAAATCTACGGGATCTATAGGATCCCCATATGGAGCAAGCGTCTCGGCAACAATATCAGGTGCCCGTTCGGCAGCGCCTTGTGTGTGCTCCGCTGTAGCCGTCGAAGCGTCTGCGCTTTCGGAAGCAAACGCACCACGAACTCCCCGAGGCCTCTGGTTTCGTCCCTCGTGCCAAACGACCACAGCCACGAGCGCACACATACCCGTGGTCGATCAGGCGAGGTTGAGGCGGAACCCCCGTTTAACACATGACGCCGAGGCACAGCACTGCACGGCACAGCACAGCACTGCACGGCACAGCACAGCACTGCAGTGCACTCGTAGCAACGCGCGCACTCGGGAACGCATCCGCATCCACATCCGCAGCATCCGCAGCAGCAGTCACATCCGCAGCATCCGCAGCATCCGCAGCATCCGCAGCATCCGCATCCACATCCGCAGCATCCGCAGCATCCGCAGCATCCGCAGCAGCGTGCCTCGGGCGAGACGCCAACGGCGGCGATAGCGATCAGCAGCACGCTTTCAGGGCGTTGCTCATGGGCGCTAAGCGTCCCTGTCGGGGGAGCCACCTGATCGGCAGACCATTGGTGTCCACCAAGTGATTCCGTCAAAAACAGGTAGAAGCAATGGAGTCGTGGAATCTTTGCTGCTTTATTTTGCGATATTGAAGCGGGAATGCGGTGCCGCATCAAGTCCTCTGTTCACGTCATCGTCGATACCAATGGGATCGTGGAGGCAGCGGCATCTGCTGCCGCACGTGACTCCATTGGATGCCGCGACAATGGACCTGCTAGCGCGGCCCCTGGTCACCTAGGCAGGTCAGTATCGGGAGACATAGGTGCAAGTGCGAGCGTGTGCTTTTGTGTGAAGCGAATTCGTTTACCGAGCTTACCTTTGTGTTGAACGCCGGACGAACACGTGCGTACGAAACTCCGATCCTGTTATCTGGTCATGAAGGGCAGGATCGGCGGGTGTCCTCCTACAGCTGTTGATTCATGGGCACGCACTTGAATTCTGGTGCTGGGTTGCCAAGAGGACCTCGTTTCAGTCAACTGCCATGAGGTTCTAATGATGAGCGCCATATCCTCCCAGACGTGGAGGCTACGGATGCACGCTTGGGTGCCTGGCATCGATGCGGAGAGGGCTTTTGAGGATGTCGTGCGAGCTGTGGTAGCGCCGCATGGACGATTGCTGCCGGAGCGCCCCCGGTGGAGGCAATGTGCGTCCGATCACCGCCGGATTCTTTTTCATGTCACATCAGAATAAAGTCAGGCAGATCGTTCAGCGAGCGCTTGCATAGACCATTGTTTGCGTCGGGTACCAATTCGGTGAAAACTAGGGTTTACGAGCGTTTTCTGCGAATGCTTCATTCTCCGCCTTCTTATCGCCGGATTCGAATAAATCGGTCTCTTCTCGGGCTTCAGTGTTGCTGTCAGCGTTCGAAATATGTTGATGAGCGCGTTCAAATAGAGATGATAATGCGTCCTGTGGTTATGGACGCGTTTCATATAGAGGAGGTCGTTGCGATCGACGCATCGCTCACGAAACGCATCGTCTCTGTGGATGGCATCGGTGCGAGCTTCGCAACAGTGACACATGACTGTGGTCGCGTATGCCCATACGTCTGGGGTATCGCTTCCCCAGGGCGCCTGCTCTTGTCCGTGAACGCTTGCTTCATCGCTTGGCGCATGCGCTTGACAGGTACAAGAAGCTTCAGTCGATTTCCTTCTCTGTTTCCGCACCCTGAGCCACACTCCAAGATCATGGGCTTCTTCTATGCCATCCCCATGGTGAAAACTCCATCCGCCGGGCACGCAATCGCTCATTGTTCCGTCGACAGGGGATTTGTAGCGTGCGGCGGTGTCTCTGATGCAACAAGTTCCGTACGGCAAATGCTGGCTGGCGATCAAGTCTACAGATTTCGAGACGTCTTCGCTCTCTTCTTGTAAAGTTATAACGCTTTCTCCATTGAAAAAGATTTCTCCGATGGTAATATCCGAGTACTAGACCCTTTTTCTATGCAAAAAGAATAGACGGTATCTTCTTGCAACGTATCCCTTGTGAGCTATCATACTGCCGTAGATTGCTGTTTCAACTGTAGTCACAAAAGAGAGCCGGGCTCTGTCCTTCGAACACAATCAACTATTCGCTGGCGGGACAAGTTCAATGAACTCTCAGTATGAACTTGTTTCCGAGTCGTCCAGGCACGACACCGAGTCTTCTCGCTTCTCGATCCAGCGGCGCGAATCGCTCTGCCGCCCAGTTGCCTTGAAACAGAAATACCGAGTACATGAAACATGCTGGAGTTGGGCATGCGTCTCATAAGGAACGGGGAAGAATGAAGCAATACACGTATGAACTCGACACTGAAATCGGCTACAGCACGGACGCTTGTTCGAGGGTGCTGCGAATCATATTGAATGCGACGACGAAACGCATTCCACAGGAAACAAGCGAAGGCAGCAGCCTCGCTCCGAAACCTCCGATCAAGAATCTCAAACTTACCTATGCATCTTAAAGCCCTTATCTTTGCACTTTGAACCTGAATCCAGCTTGTCTAAAAACTATCGTCAAGCTAGAACATTGCGAGCAATTCAGTCTTCCACTTCCATGGAACACGAGTAACCCAGCGAAGCCCTTGTCCGCTTCCGCAGTACCCAGAGCGCCGCATACGCCCAGGGCCACGGTGCGTTCGGTCGCTCGCGACCTACGTATCGCCTTGGCTTTCTCTCTCTCTTTATTCTATAGGACGGTTACCATCTTGTGCAGCTATGGCGCTTTTTTCAAGAGAGACGCAGGCGATTTTCTATAACTACAAACCGGCACCGATCCAGAACATGCTCGATTTTGACTATGTGTGCTACCGCGAGACGCCGTCTGTTGCCGCCGTGGTGACCCCGGGCGCCACGAGCGGCGGCTTTCGGAAAGCGTTCTTCGGACACCGGGAGATCACGCTTCCCGAATATGGTAGTCTAGCGGAGGCTGCACGTCTGCACCCTGAGGCAGACGTCCTGATCAACTTCGCATCGTATCGGTCCGCTTTCGACTCGTCGCTGGAAGCACTCCGAACCGCAACCATCAAGACGGTGGTTATTATCGCTGAGGGTGTTCCCGAACGAGAGACGAAACGGCTCATCGCGGAGGCCGGAGCCCGAAACAAGCTGATCATTGGACCGGCCACTGTCGGAGCGATTCAAGCTGGGGCCTTCAAAGTCGCCGACACCGCTGGTACGCTGGACAATATCCTTCGCTGCCGACTGCATCGTCCCGGCTCCGTAGGGTTCGTCTCCAAGTCGGGGGGGCTCTCAAACGAGATGTATAATGTGCTCGCACGAGAGACCGACGGCATCTTCGAGGGTATCGCCATTGGGGGCGATACGTTCCCGGGCTCGACGCTACTCGATCATGTGCGACGTTTCGAAAGCATTCCGGAGATCGCCATGATCGTCATGCTCGGCGAACTCGGAGGCGTTGATGAGCTCCGTGTAGCCGAAGCGATACGCAAGGGCGACATCACCAAACCCCTTGTCGCCTGGGTAAGCGGAACCTGCGCTACGCGCTTCCAAAGCACGGAGGTCCAGTTCGGACACGCTGGTGCCCGAGCAGGCCAACAAGACCGCGAGTCAGCATCAGCGAAGAATGCAGCGCTCAAAGCTGCCGGTGCCATCGTCCCGCAGAGCTTCGAGTCATTCGCCACCGCTATTCGTGACACGTTTGCATCGCTGAAGCGACAACCTGTCCCCGAACGTGATCCGCGACCGTTGCCCCTGGATATGGCAGAGGCGCTGCGCAGTGGAAAACTACGCAAGGCCACCAATATCGTCTGTACCATCTCCGATGATCGTGGTGACGAGGTCACCTATGCTGGCATGCCGATCAGCACCATTATTCGGGATGACCTGGGCGTTGGCGATGTGATTTCGCTTTTGTGGTTCAAGCGACGTCTTCCTCGCTGGGCCACAAAATTCATTGAAATGTGCTTGGTCATTGCAGCGGATCACGGGCCGTGTGTGAGTGGGGCCCACAATGCCATTGTGACGGCTCGAGCTGGCAAAGACGTTGTTTCGAGCTTGTGCTCGGGTTTGCTGACCATCGGGCCGCGCTTTGGTGGTGCTATTGATGATGCTGCACTGAATTTCATGCGCGGAGCCGACGAAGGCATCCCACCCGACGAGTTTGTAGAATCCCTGAAAGCATCTGGTAGACGTATTGAGGGCATCGGGCATCGGATCAAATCCGCTTCCAGTCGCGACCGACGAGTCCAACTGCTTTCGCAGTATGCACGCGAGAACTTTCCCTCGGTGCGGTACCTGACCTATGCGGAGGCCATCGAAGCATACACGTTACAGAAGTCGCCGCATTTAGTCCTGAATATCGATGGATGTATCGGGGCGTTGTTTGCAGACCTCCTGCGAGGCGTCTCCGATATCCTCTTCCATCAACCGAACATGGATCCCGTGGCCTGCACAACCGCAGTACGGAGCGTTATTGAGCTCGGCGCACTCAATGCGCTCTTCGTGCTCGCTCGCTCTATCGGTATTATTGGGCACATCATCGATCAGAGGAGGATGAAGCAGCCTCTGTATCGACACCCATGGGATGACGTATTGTACGCCACGAACGATGACGTGACCTCGCTGCGCTGGAATGAGGCACTCCGCGGAGATGGATCACCAGCACCTTCCCCCGGCGCTGATGGAGGTGCTCTCGAGAATCACGTCGCTACGAGACGTGGTGACGACTAGTTGGTGTCGGCTGGATGCGCGACGTTTGAAGCGTATTTTTATCGCCTTGGACAATGAACATCTCTGGCAATGGAGCGCGAGCGACCGGAAAGCACCTGTTGATTCAACGAGACAGCGACAACACGAATAGCATCCCAGGGGATTATTCACGCGAAACAAATCGCTACCATGACGCTTGTTCTCGTTTGGCATCTGCGTACTGCTGCATCGTTTCTGCGGTGCTTCGCGGCAGCCGGCACGCTGCTCCGGCTCCAGCAAGCCTGGTGCTCCAGGCTTATTCCACAAGCCTTTGCAGCGCTTATCGGCACGATACAAAGCGTCTTGCAGATACCGATCGACACGGGGCGCTCACTAGACCGGCGCTCGCATCGCATTCTACAAACCACGCAGCAGCTCTTCTTCGTCAACCTCTCGCTGTGAGATCAGGTCTTTGATGTAGATCTTGGATCTCCGATGAAAGTTATATGTTTTGCGTTTTTCCGGCGGCAAGTCATCAATGGTTCCTTCCCGAAAACCGCGCTCTAGAAACCAGTGAAAAGCGCGCACACTCAGAATAAAAACTCGTCGAATACCCTGGGAGAGTGCTCGGCGTTCCAGAAAGCCCAGCAGCGCGTCGCCCTTGCCACGACCCCGGTACTGAGGACTCACCACGAAACACGCAATCTCTGCTGCCTCACCAGAGCCGTACGGTACCAGCGCCGCACAAGCAGTCACCATACCGTCACGAACCACAACGAGAAAGCGATGGATTTCAGCCTCGAGCGCTTCGCGTGAGCGCGGTACCAGAATGCCTTCCTCCTGTAGTGGCCGGATCAGTTCCATGATACCGGGAATATCGGAGATTTTCGCGCTTCGTATACCCTCGTAGATATCGCGACTGATCATGAGACCAACGCCATCTCTCGTGTACAGTTCAATAAGGATCGCTCCGTCTACGAACATGTTGATCAGGTGCGCTCGGGTGACACCACCGCGGAGCGCGCGAACGCTCTCCTGCAGGCACACGTGAAAGCGCTCTGGCATCGGACGCGAAGCTCGGGGTTCATCCACTTGCTGCGTCATGCTCTTTGCTGGTGTCATCGTTGACGTTGACGTTGACGTCGTCGCACTTGCATTCGCGTCGTACGGACTCGCTTGCCCATTCAGCTGCAAAAACTCCATGGCAGCCCGAAGCGGCACATTGTGCATAATCGTTCGCGTTCGCAAATCAGCGAGCATCTCACCGTCCGTCATAAAGATGAGCTTGTCGGCTTGCAGCTGAGATGCACACGAGCTAGCCACTTCCTCGCTCTGACAATTAAAAAGCGCACCACTCGGAGCGAATCCAACGTTGCTGAGAATCACGATCTCATCCTCATCGAGGCGCTTCATGATCTTCTGCACATCGATTTTCCGGACTTTTCCGGTGTACCCGAAATCGACGCCTTCAACAACGCCAACGGGTTGAGCAGTGAAGAAGTTTCCCGATACCACGTTCGGCGTGCGGAGCGAGACACTGTTGCTGGGTCGCCTCTGCAGTGCACTCTCGATGGAGAAGCGCACATACCCGCTCGCTTCGAGAACAGCCTGCATCACTTCCGGCGAGCTGATGCGGGTACCGCGAACGAAGCGCTGCTGAATGCCGTAACGTTCAAGCGCGCGATCTACCTGCGGACGACAGCCGCCTACGAGGATCACTCGGACGCCAAGGCTTTTGATGAGCGCCACATCCTGCATAAATGATTCAAAAAGGGCCCGATCGAGGAGCATTTGCCCTGGAATATGAATCACAAACGTCTTGTTTCGATGGGCATAGATGTAGGGTGAACAGTTCCGGAGAAAGGCAACAAACGCATCGCAACTATTTGGTAAAGGCGGGACTGCTGTTGGTCGCGTCTCGGACGCATTCGATATCCCGAGCTTGGAAGCCATTTCTTGTTGCGTCCATTGTGTCATTTCTGCCGCTGAAATCCAACTCAAATTCGAGGCTTGAAAGTTCGCGATAGGCCACTCGTACGGATCTGGGCTCCGAGGGCGTGTTTCGTTGGCACCAGCACCAGCTGCTGCTGCTGCTGCTGCTGCTGCTGCTGCTGCTGCTGCTGCTGCTGCTGCTGGCTCTCCGTTCGTATGCTGATGCTCTGGTATCATGACGGATGAACCGAATGAAAGATTGATCGGCTCCTCAACGGGCATCGCATTCGTGATATTCGTCCCTCTTCTTGTATTCGGGGTACGAATAGACCACTCGGATGTCTTGGATGCGTCGGTCGCACCAGTCAGCTCTGATACCTCAGCGGTGTCGCGTGCGTCCGCAGGTGCAGGCTGAGCCTCATCAGCGATCTTCGAGTCGCTGACCGGCTCTGTTGCCTTGCAATGGGCATCCGTGGCTGGGGAAGCGCTTCCGCTCCGTGGGAATCCCCCGAGGTCGTCCTCAGGATCGGGGGTATCTAGAGCGCGCGCCCCACAAGCGACAAGGAAACGCGCATGCTCCCTGCGGTAGCGCGTCGCTGACGCAGTCCCTAGCACGGCTGCTCGTTCAGGACGCGGGCGTGCACACTGGAGAGCGTGGCGGCACCGCCTGCTCCCATGTCGCAGGGTGCTGTTAGGAGCAGGCAGTGCCAGGTACGCACACGAAGGACTTCTCATCTTAACCATAAAGTGCAAGACGTTGATGAAACGCCTCGTGCAGAGGCTCCTGCCGCAACGAGCGAAGCAATCGAGCTAACGTTCGGTCCAGCGTCGCACTGGACCACGTCACGACGCAGTAGCGTTACTCCACTCGCACACCGTTCTCAACACGAAAACACCAGAACAGCAGCGTGTATCAGTTCAGTGTTCTCTGCAGCGCTCTGGCTCGCTTCCGAGGTCCGGTGTGTCACCAGCACACAACACGTGTGTGTGTGTGTGTGAAGTCGTGTCGTGTGTTATGAACGGGTCTGTGTGGTGTACTGGCCTGTCCTGGTGCCGCAGCGATCCAGGGGGAGCGGCTCGCTGCTCGTCCATTTTGAGCGTTAGCCCCGCACTAGAGGACATTGATGATGATGTTGCGACATCAAGGAACCTAAATAGGATGTTGCTGAATACGTAGATGCCAGCAGAGGACTTAATAGAGACGTCAGTGCGTCCAGATACGCGTCTGTGCACCGTCATCGCACTGCATGCTTTCCACGAGGAAGAGGACGATGAGGAGGAGGAGAAGCGATGGCGGAGCAATCTTTTAGAATTTTAAAGCAATGATCCTCATCAGGGTATTTCTCAATACGCAAGTGCCAGTAGAGGACACGAAAGAGACTCGAGTCCACCCAGGTACTCCTCTGCGTACCATACTTGTTGCAGAGCACGCCTTCATCGATGAAAACAAAGTCGGTCGATCCAGCGACCTTCTCGGGGTTGCTGGGCGAGCCTCAGCCGCTCCATGCGACCTCGGGTGATACGTCTGTGTTGCAGTTGTCGCACAGCGACAGAGAACGTTTGCAGAGTCTCCATGAGTGTAGGCTACAGGCGGGATGCACCGGGCCGGGACTCTTCGTCGGTCTAAGCGCAGCCAGGCTGCACGAGAAGTACTGGTGCCGATCGCCGTTCCTGTGACTTGAAGGTCGTGGTATTGGACGATGTCGTTGTCATAGGCTTGTGCGCGGCCAGTTCGCGCCTGTCCACCGCAGACTGAGTACTTGCCGACACCAGTGCAACGACGGTAGCGCCGCCGGTCACAAAACGTTCATCGAGTTTCCTTGTTCACGAACATATCGTCAACATGATGTTTAATGGATGTCGTGCTTATAAAACTTCAAAAATCATCTACAACTGGCGAATTGTCGCTTTCAAGCGAAGGTAACCCGATCCTGAAACAGCACCCCAAGGCGGGAACGGGGCCCAGAAACCTCCCTACGCGCTTGGCACGCTCGCAACCAAGGAACAGTCACGCTTTTGAGTCCTTCACGGAAACCCATCGGTCCATTCACTTGCAATGCACGCTAAACCATGTACGAAACGAGAAGAAGCAGCTCCTGCTCCACAGCAACGTAGACCTCTTCGCGTTTCGCCTGCAAACCGGTACTCGACATTGACAACAACGCGTTCAGAAGCGCCGTTTGCTCGCCATCAGCTAAGCCAGTGCTTTTTCTGCAGTGCGAGGCGTTCGCTTCCACTGCCAGTCCCAGGTCGCTGTGAACACTCACCGCTTGTGATCGGTACCATCGGGAACTCAACTTGCTCCGGAGCAACTGCTGTCGCTCTTTTCCCGGTTGACTTTCGCCCTTGTCTGCTTCAGAAGCGGTGCGAGAAGCACCCACTCTCAAGCACTGCAGGCACCGGGAACACTGGCTAGCTTTGCCTTCGTTTTCTGAAAACAGCGTGCGGTATACAATGGACTGGATGCGCCGCCAACTTTTCGGTTTACTAAGCGCATACCTACCACGTCACGTGGCGTTCATTATGGACGGCAACCGCCGCTGGGCACGGCAACACCGCCTGGAGCCGTATGCCGGTCACCCGCGTGGCTCTTCGAAACTGATTCAAACAGCGCAGTGGTGTTTCGACGCTGGCATCCAGTATGTGAGCGTGTTCGCTTTTGCAGTTGAAAACTTTAAGCGCTCTGAGGACGAGGTCGCAGCTTTGATGGCGCTGGCGGAGAGTCGGTTCGAGCTCATTCTGCGGGCGCTGCGTGGGGAGGTCCTCGAGTCTGCTCCCGTTGATGTAGACGCCCGGCGGCTGGGAAAGCTGCTGCATCAGCATGGTGTGCGTATTCGAATTGTTGGCGCACTGTCCATGTTACCCGTACGCGTTCGTTGTCTGGCGGAAGAGATCAACGCATTTGATGACGAAGTAGTCACGAGTCGTCTTGGAGCGGAAAATCGCTGCCTGCTCAACATTTGTGTCGCATACAGTGGTCGTGAAGAGATGGAAAAGGTGATGGAGCAGGTACGATGCGGTATTCGAAAAGAGATGCTTCGGCCCGTGGACGTGGATGCGACGCTTTTCAGTGCCCTGATGTGGAATTCGGACCCCGCCTGGAATAATGCCCTTGAACGCGCGTATTCAGCACAGGTGGATTTACTTGTGCGAACGTCCGCAGAACCGCGCTTATCTGACTTTTTGCTCTGGCAACTGTCGGCGTGTGAGACTTGTGGGCGAGAGGCGCAACTCGAATTCGTGGACGCCATGTGGCCTGCATTTGGCCTTTGGGACTTGCTCGTGGTGCTCGGGCGATACGCCCACGCAGAGAGAAATCGAAGGGCCTTGCAGCGTGCTGATCTACGTTGTCAGACGTGTGGTCGTCATTGGCTGCATCCTTCTCTTGAAAGAGACTATTTTGGAACCAATTCGACGCATTTGTTGGATCGGAGCGGCGCTTTGCGTCGTCGGCAGTCTGCATTCATCCAATGGTCCGATGCTTGTTCACGTCTCGAGCGCAAGGAGTTTCTCGCTCGTTCTCAGTATCGTGATGGCGCAGGTGATTTGCAGCTACCGAGAACGCCGATAAGCGCTCCGTGTCCGAGCGAGAGTGCTGGACCTGGG
>Ga0080006_1135950_pt1 | contig 14033 bp, 16 predicted proteins | sample RS3BMetagenome_FD_69209 | JGI IMG/M metagenome (GOLD analysis project Ga0080006, IMG submission 69209) | Ferric oxide microbial mat and aquatic microbial communities from Rainbow Spring, Yellowstone National Park, USA - RS3B (SPADES... ...
AAGACCTCGACGTGCTCGAAGACCGGTGTGCGGATCTCGCGGTAGCCGTAGGACTGGGCGACCCGATGCGCGGCGGCCTCGACGCGGTGCCAGATCGGCCGGGTGACGTCGAGTGCAGTGGTAGTTGAGGAACCGAGCCATTCCCGTCCAACGGAGTGAACAGGACATGGCGCTGAGTACCGCTCACGATCGCGATATAGAACTCGCTGATTCGACTGCTGCTCGAGGGACTCTCGGACGAGTTGGGCGGTCGGATGGGCGCGACCGTTGGCGTTTGGTTGCCCGCTGGCCGGTCAAAGGAGCCCACCACTGGTACCGCCGTCCTCAATTGCTGATCGATCTGTTGAAGTTCGGAGTGCTCCACCGAGCGCACCAAGAGGCCACCAAGTAGCCCGACAACCGATAGCAGGACCGCGGCGGCGATGTAGAGACGCAGTCTGAGCGTCACGGGTAGTCAGTTCCCATCGAGCCGGTAGCCGAATCCCCGAATGGTGCGTATCAACGTCGGGGGAGCCGAGTCCACCTTCTTGCGAAGCATCGAGATATAGGTCTCGACAACCGTCGACTCTCCGTCGAAGTCGTAGTCCCATACGTGATCCAAGATCTGATCTCGCGAGAGTGCCCGGCCAGCGTTCCTGAGCAGGAACCGTAGGAGCTTGTACTCCGTGGGGGAGAGTGGGACGTCGTGCCCGCTCCGCGTCACGACGTGTGCCGTGTCGTCGAGCTCGAGGTCGCCGCAGGCAAGTACCGGGGATTCGGCACTTCTTCCGGTCCGATGGAGAATCACGTTGACTCGAGCGACCAGCTCCTCGACACTGAAGGGCTTGATGAGGTAGTCATCGCCTCCAATGGTCAGTCCGCGCACCCGATCCTCAACGGAGTCGGCGGCCGTGAGAAAGATGACCGGGGTGTTCACTCCGTCGAACCGGAGCCTCCTGCACACTTCGAATCCGTTGAGATCAGGAAGTTGCACGTCAAGGACAATGAGATCCTGGGGGTCCCCCTCGGTGGCAAGACGCAATGCGTCGCGTCCGCTTGACGTTTCACCAATCTCGAATCCGGCGAGCCGCAATGCTGTACCGATGACGTAGGCCACGTTCTCTTCATCTTCGACGATCAGGATTCGGGGGTCCATGCCGCCACTCTGCCGACGAATCCTGGTGGCTTATTGAGGAGAACCTGTGAGTTACCTGAAAGCGGACTGGCCTCCCGCCCGATCTGCTCGCGCACTGGTGACAAGGCGATGGCCGCCGTGTCTACCTGGGACAACGCATCTCTACCTGGGACAACGCATCGACGGTGCATCGGGAGTGGCACTCAGGAAACTCGCGAGATAACCGAATGGAATCCCAAGATCCGGCTGCCACGATGCCCGCATGGATATGACACCTCCCTCTCACAGGCACGGGTACGTCGCCCCCGTGCGACTGGCCCTGGCTCTAGGAATAGCGGCCCTCGGCGTTCTGATGGCGGCCTGCGGGAGCAGTAGCAGCGGCGCCACGGCGACTACGTCCGGTGGTTCGTCGAAGGGAGCGACGTCGACGACGGCATTCCAATCCTGCCTGGCCAAGCACGGCGTTACGCTGCCAAGCGGATTCAATGGTGGCGGGCCACCCTCGGGCGCCACTGGAGGTACACCTCCGTCGGGTGCAGGTGGCGCCCCCCCCTCTGGCGCCGGTGGTGTTGGCGGCAATTCGAAGTTCCAAAAGGCCATCCAAGCGTGCGCCAGTCTTCAGCCCAAGGGTGCACGAGGCACCAATGGGGCGAACAGCACGGCATTCGCCTCGTACAAGAACTGCATGAAGCTCCACGGCGTGACTATCGGGGCCTTCGGTCCGGGAACGTCCAGCACCACCCAGACCACCGTGGATACCACGAGCGCTGCCTACCAAGCGGCGGCCACTGCGTGCAAGTCACTGCTTCCTTCCGGTGGCGCCCCGCCAGCGAGCGGTGCGGCCGGCTAGCGAGCCAATCGCAGCGACACACGCCCGCCACCGACCAACGAAGGGACCCCGCACCATGTCATCCGACGTGCATGAACGTTCACGAAGGAAATTGATCGGCTATGCCGCGTTGATCATCGCCGTAGTGGTGGTGGCAACGCTTGGTCTCACATCGATCTATGGATCTTCGTCGTCGGCCAGCACGGGTGTGGCCCGGACGGTGACCGTCACCAGAGGGACCGTGCAGTCCAGCGTGTCGGCTTCGGGCAATACGTCTGCGGTGTCGACGGCGAACGAGAACTTCGCCACGAGCGGGACGCTCACTGCGGTGAACGTGGCCGTCGGAGACGCGGTGACGGCAGGCGAGGTTCTGGCTACCATCGATTCGGCTCAAGCCAACGCGAACCTCCAGTCGGCAGAGGCGTCGCTCGCCAGTGCCCAGACGACGCTCGCCCACGACCAAGCTGGTGGGACACCTGCCCAGCAAGCTCAGAACCAGGCCTCGTTGGTCTCGGCGCAGCAGCAACTCGTGACAGATCAGAACCAGTTGGCTACCGATCAGGCCAGCCTGCAGACCGCCCAGTCTTCCCTGACCTCGGACCAAGCACTCGGATGCCCTGCCGCCTCGTCAACTGGCGCATCAAGTGGGTCCTCGGCGACTACGTCGACCGGCTCCGGCGGAACGACGACGACCGGCGCTGCCACAGGCGCTGCCACAGGCGCTGTAGCTGCACCGTCGGTGACGACGGGCTCGGCCGGCTCCACGGGTACCACCACGGTGACCTTGAGCGGAACTGTCAACCCCAATGGGGGCGCTACCACCTACTACTTCCAGTTCGGTACCACCACCTCCCTCAGCTCGTCGACATCCTCGACCGATGCCGGGTCGGGTTCCACGCCTACCTCGGTCTCCACCGTGGTCACCGGACTCAATCCGAATACGACCTATCTCTTTCAACTCGTCGCCACCAACTCAGCAGGTACATCGGCCGGCGTCGATGCATCCTTCACCACGGCCCAGAGCTCGTGTGTGACTGATCAGAGCAACATCACGACGCACCAGCAAGCAGTGACCAAGGACCAGTCGACGATCACGGCCCAACAGCTCACCGTGCAGTCCGCTCAGGCCAACCTTCAGGTCACGTCGGCCACGATTGCTCAAGACGAGGCGACCGTCTCTCAAGACCGGGTAACGGTGACCACTGACCAAAAGGCTCTCACTGGGACGACGCTGACTGCGTTGATCAGCGGGACGGTCACCGCTGTCGGCGGGTCGGTGGGCGACAGCGTGAGCGGATCGGGGTCGTCGACCAATGCGTCAACCGGGTCGAGTTCGACGTCGTCGTCAACGGGGACCTCGTCGGGCTCGTCGGGCTCGTCCACTGGAGGGAGTGGCGGTGGGACGTCATCCGGTGGTGGGAGCACGAGTGGCGCAAGTTCATCCGCGGGCGGTTCGTCGGGTGGCGGTTCGTCCGGTAGCGGTTCGTCCGGTAGCGGCTCATCCTCATCGAGCTCGTCGTCGAGCTTCATCACCATCCAGGGGCTCGCCAACCTTGAGGTCGTGGCCAACTTTGCTGAGTCCGACGCCTCCAAGATCGCTGTTGGACAGCCGGCCACCGTGACACTCTCCGCGCTCGCCAGCACCGAAGTGAGTGGTGTCGTCACGGCGGTATCGCCTACCTCGTCCGTCGTGAGCAATGTGGTGACCTATCCGGTCACCGTCGTTCTCACCAATTCGCCGTCAACGGTCAAGCAAGGGATGACGTCGCAAGTAGCGGTGATCGTCCAAACCGCCACCAATGTCCTCGAGCTTCCCAGCGCCGCCATCACGACGACAGGAAGCATCTCCACTGTCAAGGTTGTCGATGCAAGTGGAACGCAGACGACGACGCCCGTCACTCTTGGTCTGGTCGGCACGTCCTATACCGAGATCGCGAGCGGACTCACCGAAGGTCAGAAGGTAGTCGAGCCGACGGCAAGTGTGAGTGCCTCGTCCGGGACATCAATCGTGGGCGGTGGCTTCCCGGGAGGCGGTGGCGGATTCGGCGGAGGTGCACCGTGACCCTCCTCACGGACAGCAATCGCCAACGGGGCACCGACGGCGAGACTGGGACGGCGAATGCCGGGAAATATGCCGTCATCGCCCTCGCGGACATCGTGAAGCGCTACCAGATGGGCGGGCACGACGTCTTTGCCACCCGCGGAGTGTCCCTTGTAGTCCCCCGTGGAGAGTTCGTGGCGATCATGGGAGCATCCGGTTCAGGCAAGTCCACACTCATGAACATCATCGGATGCCTGGACGTTCCGACCAGTGGCCACTACCGCTTGGATGGTGTGAACATCCGGGACCTCGATGACAGCGAGCTGTCCCGGATCCGAAATCGGAAGATCGGGTTCGTCTTTCAGGGATTCAATCTGCTGGCGCGGATGTCGGCCGTACAAAATGTCGAGCTACCCATGGCCTATGCAGGCCTCAGGGCGAAGGATCGCCGGGCCCGGGCAGAGGTGGCGCTCAAGACGGTCGGACTCGCCGATCGGATGGGCCATTTCCCGAGTGAGATGTCCGGTGGCCAGCAACAGCGTGTAGCCATTGCACGCGCGATTGCTACCAATCCCGCACTCATCTTGGCCGACGAGCCGACGGGAAACCTCGACACGTCGTCCACGATCGACGTGATGTCCATGTTCGCGGACCTGCACGATCAAGGCCGGACGATCGTCATGATCACCCACGAAGAGGATGTGGCCGCCTATGCCACCCGCGTGGTCCGCCTCCGGGACGGAGTGATTATCGGTGACCACCAGCGAGTCCCGATCCACGCCCGAGACGACCACATGGCCCACGTGCAGGCGGCCACAGCACGACTCGATGACCGGGAGCTGCCGTCGTGAACATGATGGGAAATGTGGTCATGGCCCTGCGGGGCATCAGTTCCAACTGGCTTCGATCGCTACTGACCATGCTTGGAGTGCTCATCGGTGTGGCAGCCGTGATCGTCCTCCTGGCTGTCGGCACCGGGTCTTCGGAGGCCGTAGCCAAGTCGATCAATAGCCTGGGCACCAATACCTTGACGGTATTCAGTGGCGGCCGGACGACGTCGCAGACCGGTACGAAGTCCAGCAACGCCACACTCTCCTCCACCGACGTCAAGCTCATCGGCGACTCCAACAATGCTCCCGATGTCCAGTCGGTGTCACCCGTCATCTCGACCAATGAGACGGCCACCTATAGCGGTGCCACCTACTCGACCTCCGTGATCGGCTCCACGCCGTCCTATCTGCCTGCGTCGAACTACTCGATCTCCGCCGGTCGGTCCATCTCTTCAGCCGACGTGAAGTCGCACGCGCAGGTTGTGGACCTGGGCTCGTCAGTGACGAGCAGTCTCTTTCCGACAGGGTCCAATCCCTTGGGCAAGCAGATCCAGCTGGGATCGTCGGAGTTCACCGTTGTGGGTCTGCTCGCTTCCAAGGGCAGCAGTGGCCTCTCCAATGGCGACGCGGTGGTGATCGCGCCGTACACCGCTGTCCAAGACCAGTTGACGGGTCAGTCGCAATCCTTCTCCGAACTGCTGGTGCAGGGAAAGTCCTCCGCGACACTCACGTTGGCCCAGAGCGAGGTGGAGAGCATTCTCGCCGCGCAGAACAACACTACCGTCGCCAATCTTCCGTTCTCCGTGCTCAACCAGGCGAGCCTCCTGTCGACCGCCACATCGAGCTCGAAGACCTTCACGGCACTGCTCGGCTGGGTGGCGGCCGTGTCGCTTCTGGTCGGTGCAATCGGCGTAATGAACATCATGCTGGTGACGGTGACCGAGCGAACGCGTGAGATTGGGATCCGCAAGGCGATCGGGGCGCCGAAGTCGGTGGTCCTGAGCCAGTTCCTGATCGAAGCCGTGGTCATCTCGATGTTGGGTGGCGTCATAGGCATCCTGGCTGGATTGGTTGTTGTTCGATTCAAGATCGACGGCGTCCAGCCCGTTCTGGCCACGTATTCGATTCCACTTGCCTTCGGCGTCGCCTTGCTGGTCGGCGTGTTTGCAGGTCTGTACCCCGCGTATCGTGCGGCGTCACTGCGCCCCATCGATGCGCTTCGCTACGAGTAGCAGGCACAAGGAGCTCCATGACTGACGCGACGCCCGACACCGTCCTCGAAGAGGAGCACCCCACGGGTGAGCTCCGCATGGATGAGACCGCACAGGTCCCCGCGCTGAGCTCCGGCGGAGCCGACCAGGGCTCGGATGAGCTCAGCCAATTGTTCGACGACGAGGCGGACGAGTGGCCGACGCAAGGTCCAGCAAAGGGCCTGCGCCTGCCGTGGCCGGTAGCCGGTCTACTGGTCCTGCTGCTGGCATTCGGGGGTCTGTGGGCGGGGGCCTACATGCAGCGCAGCTCGTCGTCCTCCTCGAATTCGGCGTCTCCGTTCGGCGGGTCGTTCACCCTTCCCGGTGGTGCTGCCACGGCTCGAGGAGCGGGTGGAGCTGGGGGATTTCCTGGCGCTTCATCGAGCGGAACGTCGGGCACGGTGACTGACATCATCGGAAGCACGCTGTACGTCACCACTGCCAGCGGCAGCCTGGTTGCCGTGAATGTGGGGTCCAATACGACGGTGGATCGAAACGCGAAGTCATCACTGTCCGCACTGCAGCCAGGTGACACGGTGACCGTGCAGGGCACCAAGGCAAAGGATGGGACAGTGACCGCGTCATCAGTGTCCGGCACACAAGCCGGGGTGACGTCTGGTGCGGCAGGATTTGGTGGTGGGGGCTTTCCGGGTGCCGCGTCAGCGACAGCCGGCGGCTGATCCGGGACCATTCGAAGCGGCTACGGGTGTCGGTGCAACAGGTTCGCAGAGTCGGCACGACTGAGCCGAACAACGTGCAGTGCAGCTCCTGTCTTTGGTTCGATCCAGAGTCGTCGCCGATGACGACCAAAGATGGCTCGAGGAACCAGAGCACTACGATCTCGATCGGGGCATCGACGCCAGCTGTCACACGTCCGGAGAGTTCGACGACTCGGCGTGTCCTGGGACGAATGCGATGCCTGGTGACGTCTCGGCTCCTCCCCGCGGGTGCACTGGCCGGACTTGTGTTCTGGCAGCTCGGTGCACTTGTCGCCGAGCTTCAGGAGCTCAACCTCCACCCCGGATGGATCGTGCTCGGGGAGTGCCTGCGAAGCGTCCTCTACGCACTCTTTTTGTGCGTTCCGATTGCGGCGTTCCTCACCCATGAACCGCCTCGCTCGCGGGACAGCAGCCCAGTCGTGACGTGTGCCGCTGTGGCGGCGACGTTTCTCCTCGCGGGCCTCGGACTTCTGGTGCCGAGCGGGCCGCAGCTGTGGCGGACCTCTTCGGTAGTCGTGGGGTCAGCGTTGGCGATCACCCTGGTGGGCGTCGCATTGGCTGTTGTGAGCGCCAACTCACTGGGGGGAAGCTTCTCCTTTGGCCCTCAAGGTCGAGCGCTGGTCGTGCGGGGGCCCTACCGATTGGTACGTCATCCGATCTATCTCGCTGAACTGGCCATGATCGTGGGTGTGGCGGTCGTCAATCCGCGAGTCGTGCCTCTCGTGGGAGCGTTGGCCGTCATCGTGCTTCAGTTGGTGCGGATCCGAGCAGAAGAGCGTCTCCTCCGCTCGACATTCCCTCGATTCAGCTGCTACGCAGCAGTAACCCGATATCGGCTGATTCCATTTTGCTGGTGAGGTCCGAGGCGCCGGGTCCGGAGCGAGCGGGCGGACGCTCACTCAACGGACCCGGCGATCTGATCCCGGCCCGGCAGAGTTGCTGAGCCAGTTGACTCTTCATCCTCAGGCCGTCACGTCTCGCCGAATGAACAAGGTGACCCCGATCCCTGCAGCTACGGCCAGATAGAGAAGCGTTCCGAGCAATGAATGTGCATAGCTGATTGCTGAAGTCCCACCTTGGGCCACCGCAGTGAGGAGCTGGCCGGGCAGGTACCCCGCTGTACTCGTGACGGTAGAAGCCAGGATTTGCTCAACCGGAAGCAAATAGGCAATTCCGATCGCGACTGCGGCAACGGAAGACCGCATGACGATGCCGAGTGTCATCCCCAGCAGCGCAAATCCCACGGTGGCGAGCGCCACATCGATGAACCCCGTGCCCATGACCCGCAATCCCGACAGCATCGTCCATCGATAGGTGGAGACACCCCGGACATGCGCCATGGCGAAGGCGACGACGATGGCGCCGATCGTAGCGATGGCGACTGCACCGATCATGAATGTCGAGACGGCCAGGAACTTGCCGGTCAAGAATGCGATCCGTCGGGGTTGGCGGACGAGCAGGTTGCGCAAGGTGCCCTGTCCATATTCCACTGCCATTTGCGATGCTGCGATGGCGAACGCAATGACACCGAGTATCGTGAGCGAACCCTCGAGCCCATTGACGGATCCGCCAGATTGAGCAAGTTGGTAGAGCGGCGTCGATGCACCGCCAGGACCGGTGGCAGCAGCGCGGCCTGCGGTGCTGAACGTGAGAATGGTGACAAGGCAGGCAACCGCGAGGACGGCGGCGTAGCTTCCGTAGAAGAGGCTTCGCCGACGGAGTTTGATCCATTCGCTGGCGAAGGCGTCAGCCACGGACACCCTCCAGGTCCCATGCCCCTGGCTCCGACGTCGACGCTCCACCGTCACCGGTGAGCGCGAGAAAGGCATCTTCGAGGCTAGGCCTCGATACATCCAACTGGACGAGGGTGATGTCGGCTTGGGCTGCGGCACGAAAGAGGCGTGCCGCCTCTCTCGAGTCGCCGTGGGCCACCAGTGACCCGCGGTCAAGCTGGGTCACCATGCCAAGTCCGTTGGCGAGCTGTTCGAGTGACCCCAGTTGTCCGAGTAGCTCAGGGGTGGCGCGGAGCAGTGGCTGGGCCCGATCCATGAGATCGGAGATGCGTCCTTGGAAGACGATGCATCCGGAGCTGATGACAACAAGGTGCTTGCAGATCTGGGCAATCTCGGAAAGCAGGTGGCTCGAGACGAAGATGGTGATGCCGTCGTCAGCGAGAGAACGAAATAGCGCCCGCATCTCGGCTATGCCCGCCGGATCGAGCCCGTTGGTCGGTTCGTCGAGAATCAACAGATCCGGATCGGGTAGCAGGGCAGCCGCGATTCCCAGACGCTGCTTCATCCCGAGCGAATAGGAGCGAAACGTGTCGGTTGCCCGATCAGCGAGTCCGACTCTGTGAAGTGCACGAACAATGTTCATCTGGGGAATCCCACCAAGACGAGCGAGGACGCTGAGATTCTTCTGACCCGACAAGGTCGGGTAGAAGGCCGGACTCTCGATCATTGCGCCAACTCGGTGGAGGAAGTGATCCGGCTGGCCGAGGTCAGCTCCGAGGATCTCGCCGGTGCCCGCGGTGGGAGCGATCAAGCCGAGGAGCATCCGAATGGTGGTTGTCTTGCCGGCTCCGTTGGGTCCTACGAACCCGGAGATGACCCCCTTGGGAATCGCCAGATTCAGGTCACTGACGGCGGATCGAGCGCCGTATGACTTTGTCAGCCCTGATGTGGACAGCGCAAGAGGAGGCGATGCATCGAAGGGCACGTCTAGCATCCGTCCATTTCGCTCGAATGGTCGTTGGCTCATCGGGACGGTGGTGCGATACGAAGCTGACATATACCTGAGAACGTGATGAAGCATGTCGGTGGACCATGGGGGACCCCCCCGGCCGGGCTCTTTCCCAAGTCGGCCGGGGGGGCAAGAGCCACTCAACCAAGTGAATCTAACGATTGCCAATCGATTTCTTGAGAAGTTCCTGAATCGTGATCCGAGATCACGCGGGAGGGAGAAGCAGCCGGTTCAAGGTGAGTGCCGCGGCTGCGGACCTGGCGTCACGACGTCGACGTCCATGCCCGTGTCGTCGTTGGTCGACCGCAGGACTGTCGCGTGGTGACCGGACGTGAGGTTCGAGGACACCCACGGCGACCGCTGGTGACCCATCGATGATCCTTCGGCCAACGTCCACAGTGATCCATTGCGAAGGAAGTCATGAATAGAGGGAGTTCTGTCGAACTGCCGACTCTACAAGCACCCTCGTCTGTGATTTGGAGATCGGTGTCGCCGTCACCGAGCTTGACGTCGCGGCAATGTCGGTATCGACCGCGAGGAGTGCAACCCCGGATCCGACCTGCCAGGCCACGAGGTACTCAGGCGCATTGCTTGCCGTGGCGAACGCCGATGGCCCCAGTTGACTGGGAACCGTGATGGCACTGTCGATGTGGACCTGTTTGCGAAATGCGCCGAGTATCGCCGATGCGGCTGCTGCTGATTTGCAGCTGAGGAGTTCCGAGATCAGCCCTGTCTTGCCGGCGGTGTCCTCGTACACGGCTTCGACCGAGGACGAGCAGCCCTTCTCGTTGGTCACCGGAGCCTTCTTGGGCGCACGATAGGTCCTTGAGAATCCGAGACTCCTGGCGTACGTGGGACTCAGGACCGACGCCGAGGGTGAGAGATTGGTGTGTGAGGCGGTGTGGGAACTGCCCGCAACCACTCCACCGACAATCGCCACGACAACGACGACTGTGGCGATGAGCAGCGCGACCCGTTTGCGCGGCAGACGCACTCTGTTCATTCCGCTGACGCTACGACCACCAGATAAGAGTTCACTGTGTCGTTCCTGCGAGTTGCCTGAAGGTGGTGGAGACTCGATCACGGCAGTTCCGAGTCCGTAGCCCGAGCCGACGTGGTCCCCTGCGCAGCTAGTTGGCGCCTCCGCGGATACCAGGGCGACTCAGACGTAGACCGAGCCCACCCCGCTCGGGGGAATCATGGCTGGAGTAGGGCTACACCCGATCCTGGCTCAGGGGCCGGTTTCCAATAACCACCTCTGACCGGCGGAGGGAGTGGGATTCGAACCCACGGAGGGTTGCCCCTCACGGCTTTTCAAGAGCCGCGCATTTGTCCGCTCTGCCATCCCTCCCGGTGCTGGTCAGGGTAGCCGCCGACCCGAGCCTGGCCACAACGACATCGAAGCCGCCGTTCCCTGGGGGAAGATGGGCGCACCCATGGATCACGTCCCCCCGAGTCCGCCGAGCCGCCTCCCGTCGCAGCATCGACACCAAGCCCTGGTCGTGCTCCTGGCCGTGACCTCCGGCTCGCTCGACGCGCTCGGGTTCCTGGCGCTGGGGGGAGTGTTCGCCAGCGTCATGACCGGCAACCTGGTGCTCCTGGGCCTCGGCGCCGGTACCCGCAGCGGGAGCCTCTCGGCTCACGCCCTCGTCGCACTGGCGGGCTACGTCGTGGGCGTGACCGTCGGCGCCCGGGCGACCCGGGCGACCCGGGCGAACCGGGCCGGCCAGTCGCCGGCCGGCCAGTCGCCGGTCCCACCGGGCTGGTCGCGGAGGCTCCACGCACTGGTCGCCGTCGAACTGGCCCTTGTGGTCGCGTTCGTCGTCGGCTGGGAGACCGTGCGCAGCCGGCACTCGGTCGTGGCGCAGCTGGTGCTGATCGCACTGGCGGCCGGTGCGATGGGCCTCCAGAGCGCGACGATGCGGGTCTCGACGGGAAGCAGTCGTTCGACGACCTACCTCACCGGAACGCTCACCGGTGCGGTCATGGCGCTCGCCGGCGGTAGCCGCCCACGCGACGAGTGGCCCGACCTGACGGTCCTGGCCGCGGCCCTGGCCGGTGCCGTCCTGGCCGGTGCCGTGCTGACGGCGCGGTCCTCGATCGCGCCGGTGGTGCCGTTGGCCGCCCTCGTGGGTGCGCTGCTCGTCGGACGGACGCTGACCGCCGAGGTGGACATCGGGCCGCCGACGGACTGACGGGCCGCCCGGCCGGCGGTGTCGCAGCGTCCGTCTCCGGTCGGCAGCCACCGCACCGGCCTCCGCTACAGGGGATCAGGCCGTGGCGATCTCGGCCAGGAGCCCGTCCAACCACTCGACCGCCCGGCGTCGGGACTGGTCGACCTCGGCGCGGATCGCCGGTCCGGCCGCACCGGAGGCCGGGTAGGAGCCGAGGAACTTCACCCCCGCCAGCTCGGCATGGAGGTCCGCGAGGCAGTCGGCCACCATGGCATCGGCGACGTGGCCCTCGAAGTCGATGATGAAGCAGTAGTCGCCGAGCGCCTGCTTGGTCGGTCGGGACTCCAGCTTCGACAGGTTGATGTTGCGCGCCGCGAAATGACCGAGGATGGCGTACAGGCTGCCAGGATGGTCCGCGCTCTGGAAGCAGGCGATGCTCGTCCGGTCGTGGCCGGTCGGGGCCGGGATCCCGGATCGTGCGACGGTGATGAACCGGGTCTGGTTGTCCGGGTGGTCCTCGACCCGCTCGACCAGGATCTCGAGGCCGTAGAGGCTGGCCGCCAACCGTGGCGCGATGGCAGCGGTGGGGCGGTCGGTCAGCGCCGGGTCGCCCTCGCCGATGAGCCGGGCGGCGTCGGCCGTCGAGTTCGTCGGCACCGGCTCGACGCGGGGGAGGTGCTCGTTGAGGAACCGGCGGCACTGGGCCGTGGCCACCGGGATCGACGCCACGCGCTCGATGTCGCCCAGCTCCGTGCCCGGCGCCGCCATCAGGTGCAGGTGGATGTCGAGGACGACCTCCCGTTGGATCCGCAGGTCGAAGTCGAACACCAGGCTGTCGATGATGTCGCGGACCGTTCCCTCGATGGCGTTCTCGAGTGGGATGAACCCGAGGTCCACGGTGCCGTTCCGCACGGACTCGAGCACGTCGACCAGGGAGGGCATCGGGGTCACGTTGGCGCCCGCGTACGCGGGCTCCGACAGCAGCGCCTCCTCGGTGAAGGTGCCCTCGGGCCCCAGGAATCCGATCCGGAGACCTCGCCCGTCCGACGGCTCCGGAGGTGCGTCGTGGGCCATGGACAGGCAGGATAGTGAACATCATGGACGAACTCGCGCTGCAACGCCTCCTGGACGAGGTCCGCTCGGGGGTGTGCTCCCCCGACGACGCGGTGCGGCAACTGCGCCGTCTGCCCTTCGCCGACCTGGGATTCGCGAAGGTGGACCATCACCGGACGCTGCGCCAGGGTCTCCCCGAGGCCGTCTACGGCCAAGGGAAGACCGCGGACCAGTGCACGGCCATCGTCGGCGAACTGCTGTCGGGCGCCCCGGGATCACCGGTGCTCCTGACCCGGGCCGATGAGGAGCAGGTGACGCTCGTCCTCGCCGACCACCCCGGCGGGACCCGCGTGGTGACCGGCAGGGCCACCGGGGCTGATCGTGTCCGCGGCGACCTGTCCACCGTGATCTGGCGCGCCGCGTCCCCGCGTCTGGCCCGGACGCTGGTGATCACCGCCGGCACCTCCGACCTGCCGGTCGCCCGCGAGTGCGAGGCGACCCTGGTGGCCCTCGGGCTCCGGCCCACGCTGCTGGTCGACTGCGGTGTCGCCGGCGTGCATCGGCTCCTGGCATCGGCGGACGAGCTGGCCGAGACCGATGCCGTCGTGGTCGTGGCCGGCATGGAGGGCGCGCTCGCCAGCCTCGTGGGCGGTATCACGCCGGCGCCGGTGGTGGCCGTGCCCACCAGTGTCGGGTACGGATCCGGGTTGGCAGGCGTCACCGCGCTCCTCTCGATGCTCTCCTCCTGCGCTGCCGGGATCACCGTCGTGGGTATCGACAACGGGTTCGGAGCCGCCTGTGCCGTAGCCCGGCTGCTGCGATGACCACTCCCGGCGACGCCGCGCCCCCCGGCGCCGGAAGACCCCGGCGTGCGGCGTGGTTCCACTGCTTCTCCGGGATCGCCGGGGACATGGCCCTGGCCAGCCTGCTCGACGCCGGCGCCGACATGGGGACGGTCTCGGAGCTCCTCGGCCGCCTCGACCTCCCGGGGTGGGAGCTACGCCGCACCACGGTGCTGCGGGGTGGGCTGGCCTGCACCCGCGTCGAGGTCGTCACCGGGGACACGGCAACGGCGCGCACGGCCGGCGCCGTGTTGGAGCTCATCGATCGGGCACGGCTCCCCGCTCGGGTGGCCGAGCGGTCCCAGGCCGTGTTCCGGCGGCTGGCCGAGGTCGAGGGTCGGCTCCACGCCACACCCCCGAGCGAGGTCCACTTCCACGAGGTAGGCGGCCACGACGCGGTGGTGGCACGATGATACCCAGGATGAGGGCGCCACCCGCG
>Ga0080006_1146483_pt1 | contig 14031 bp, 15 predicted proteins | sample RS3BMetagenome_FD_69209 | JGI IMG/M metagenome (GOLD analysis project Ga0080006, IMG submission 69209) | Ferric oxide microbial mat and aquatic microbial communities from Rainbow Spring, Yellowstone National Park, USA - RS3B (SPADES... ...
GTGGGGGGGCCAAACCTGCCCCTGGCCGAGCCCTGGGGCGGGGCCGCGTGTTTCTCCGCCATGTGGGTGGTCGGCGCCGAAAAGCCGTAGGGCACCGGCTCGGCGCCGACCGCTCCGAGCGCGTAGATTCGGGAACGGTCGCCGGTGCGGCGGCCCCACCGCAGGGCGCCCCGCATCCTGTCGTGGGCCCCGGCGACAGCGAGCGAGGTGAGCGGGCGTGCCTGCCATCAGCGTCCGGCACCTGACCAAGACCTACGGCGACACCGAGGCGGTGCACGACGTCAGCTTCGAGGTCGAAGCCGGAGAGGTGTTCGCCCTCCTCGGGCCGAACGGCGCCGGCAAGACCACCACCATCGAGATCCTCGAGGGTTTCCGCCAGCGGTCCGGCGGGGAGGTCGCGACGCTCGGCGTCGACCCGGCCGACCGGAACGCGCAGCGCTGGTTGCGGACCCGGATCGGGGTGGTCCTCCAGGAGCTGGCCGTCGAGCCGTACTACTCGGTCCGGCAGGTGCTGTCCCGGAACGCCGGCTTCTACCCGTCGCCCCGCCCGGTGGACGAGGTGATCGAGCTGGTCGGACTGGTCGAGAAGGCGGGGGCCCGGGTCAAGACCCTGTCGGGCGGCCAGCAGCGCCGGCTCGACGTCGGGCTGGGCATCATCGGCCGACCGGAGCTGCTGTTCCTCGACGAGCCGACCACCGGCCTCGACCCCTCCGGGCGCCGGGACACCTGGGAGCTGATCCGTCGGCTGTCCGCCGACGGCACCACGGTGATCCTGACCACCCACTACATGGACGAGGTCGAGGCGCTGGCCAGCCGGGTGGCCGTGCTCGCCAACGCCCGGATCGTGGCCACCGGCACCCCGGCCTCGCTGGGGGGACGGGACTCGGGAGCCGTCACCATCCGCTTCGACCTGCCCGACGGGGTGACAGCGGAGGAGCTGCCGTTCCCTGTCCACGCGCTCCGGGACGGTCGCGTGGAGCTCCGCACCGAGGAGGAGCTCGAGGTGCTGCACGCCCTCAGCGGGTGGGCGATCGAACACCACCACCGGCTGCCCGGGCTGACCGTGGCCCGGATCACCCTGGAGGACGTCTACCTGCAGCTGACCCGGGAGGAGCCGTGACCGCCACCCCCGCCACCCCGCCGGCACCCGGTACCGGTGCCGGCTCCTACCAGGGGCTCGGCGACCTCCGGCTGGTCGCCCACCAGACGCGCTACGAGCAGCTGTCGTTCTGGCTGAACCCGATCGGCGCGGTGTTCACCCTCGGTTTCTCGGTCGTCTTCCTGGTGCTGCTCGGCGCCTCGGCCGGGGGTTCGCGGATCTCGTACTACGGCAACATCAAGCTCATTCAGTACTACGTGCCGGGTTTCGTGGCCTACGGGGTGATGGCCGCCTGCTTCAACATCCTGGCCATCACCCTGGTCAACCGGCGGGAGATGGGGCTCCTCAAGCGCCTCCGTCTCTGCCCCGTCCCGACGTGGGTCCTCCTCACCGCCGTCGTGGCCAGCGCCATGATCGTGGCGGCCATCCAGATCGTCGTGCTCCTCGCCGTCGGGCGGATCGGGTTCGGCGTGCACCTCCCGGGCAGCCCGGGCGCCTTCGTGGTGGCGGTGGTGGTGGGCATGCTCAGCTTCAGCGCGCTCGGCCTGGCCATGAGCACCCTGGTCCCCAACCAGGACGCCGCCGGACCGATCGTGAGCATCGTCTTCTTCGTGCTGCTCTTCCTCTCGGGGCTGTGGTTCCCGCTCAAGCCCGGCTCCGGGCTGGCCCAGGCCTCGTCGTACTTCCCCGTGCACCGCTTCATCAACGCGGTGTTCGCGCCCTTCGACCTCCGGCCGGGCGCATCCGCGTGGGACTGGCACGACCTGGCGGTGGTGGCCGTCTGGGGCGTGGCCGGCGCCTTCGTCGCCGCCCGCCGGTGGCGGTGGCCGCCGCGACGGAATTGAGCGGAGGTGGCATTTGCGGTCAGCCCGCGCGGGTCGTGCCCGCTGCCGGGGGCCCCGGCGGTGTCCACCGGAGCCGGAGGGCGGGGGCACCCTCCTCGTTGTCGTCGTCGACGGTCCCCGACACCACGAACCCGTGGCGGAGGTAGAAGCGCTGCGCCCCGCGGTTGCTCTGGAAGGTGTCGAGCTCGAGACCCCCGGGTCGTAGGTGCTTGGCCAACGCCACCAGCCGGGCGCCGAGGCCCGTGCCGACCCGCTCCGGCTCGACGTAGAGCTGGTCGATCCACCCGCCGTCGAGGACGAGCAGGGCGGCGGCGGCCCCTTCCTCGCCGATCAGCCACACCTCGCGGCCCGGCACGACGACCTCCGCGAACCACGCCCGCACCTCGTCGGCGGTGTGCACCGGGGGTGGGATGGACGGGATCGAGGCCTGGCGGCTCCGCCACCACAGGGCGGCGAGATCGACGGCGTTGTCGGGACCGGCACGTCGCGGCACCACAGTTCGCCTGGCGTCCAGGTCCTCCATGTACCCAGTCTGCCCGGGTGTGCCGGTCAGGCGGTTCCGCAGTCGATCCGGTCGAAGAGCAGGCGACCCAGGTCGTCCGGCGAGGCAGCCACGGCGACGGCCCCGGCGGATACCAGTTCGTCCGCCGTCCCGTAGCCCCAGCGCACCCCGATGCAGTCGATCCCGTTGGCCCGGGCACCGATGACATCGTGCTCGCGGTCTCCGACCATGACCGTCCGGTCGATTTCGATGTCGAGCCCCCGGCAGGCCGCGGCGATGACATCCGCCTTGGTGTCCCGACCGTCGAGGTCGGCGCCGAAGATGCCGGCGAAGCTGCCGGCCAGGCCCAGGTGCTCCATGACCCGGACCGCGAACCGATCCGGCTTGGCGGTGGCGATGGCCAGGGTGCACCCGGCCTCGGTGAGCAGGTGCAGCAGGCCGCGGATGCCGTCGTACGGGGCGGCGTCGAGCATGGCCCCACCCGCGTAGTAGTACTCCCGATAGGCGGCCACCGCCCGCTCGCAGTCGGGTGCGTCCAGGCCGAAGTGGCGGGCGAAGCCGACCTGGAAGGGTGGGCCCAGGAAGCTCCGCAGCACCGTCTCGGACGGCACGGGGAGGTCCAGCGAACGGCAGGCGTGGGCGAGGCCCTCCAGCATGCCCGGGCCTCCGTCGGACACCGTGCCGTCGAGGTCGAAGAGCACCGATGTCGTACCTGGCATCGCCGAGAACCTACAGCCTGGCGTCGGCCGGGAGCGAAGATCCCAAAACCATACCATTCTGGTATCATAATGGTATGAGCAAACAGCTTACGGTCCGGCTCCCGGACGACCTCGTGGACTTCATCGATCAGCGGGTCGAGCACGGCGGGGCCGCCAGCCGGGCTGCGGTCGTGGCGGCCGCGGTGGAGCGGGAGCGTCGGCGTGAGATCGCGGCCCGAGATGTCGCGATCCTGACCCGATCGTCGAGCCCGGACGAACTCGACGACCTGGCCGACTTCGCCACCCACGTTGCCTTGGACGACCTGACCTGATGCGTCCGATCTTCGTGGCGCAGTTGGACAAGGCCCGTCCGGTCCTCGTCCTCACCCGGGAGGCGGTTCGGCCGCATCTGACCCGGGTGGGCGTCGCTCCCATCACCACCACCATCCGAGGTCTGTCCACCGAGGTGCCGGTCGGGCAGGTCAACGGCCTCGATCACGACAGCGTGGTCAGCTGTGACGACATCCTCACCGTTCCCACCTCGACCCTGGGTCGCCTGGTCGGACACCTGTTGCCGGCGCAGGAGCCGGCGCTGGCGGCGGCGGTCCGGGCCGCCTTCGATCTCGCCTAGGTCCCACGAGTCGGTCCGCCGTCCAGGACCCACGGCGAGGCCGCCGACGATCCCGGCGGTCACCCCCCCCACTCCGGCGGGACCCGAACGGCCGGCACTACCATCGCGGGGTGCGCTGAGAGCCGATCGCCCCGTGTCCGTCCCCGTCCCCGTCCCGTGGCCCCGGAGGTTCTCGTGCCCGCACCCCGTTCCCCGTCCGTCCCCCCACGGACGCCCGCCACCCTGGTGGCCCGCGGCATCAGCCACGACCGGGGCGGCCGGGCCGTCCTCCGCGACGTGTCCCTGACCATCGGTCCCGAGGCCTGCGTCGGCGTCATCGGCCCGAACGGGGTCGGCAAGTCCACCCTGCTCCAGATCCTGGCCGGGGCGGTGGAGCCCGATGCCGGGTCGGTCACCCTCGACCCGCCCGGCGCCACCGTCGGCTACCTGACCCAGGAGCACCGACGCCCCCCGGGGGAGACGGTCCGCCAGGCCCTGGTCCGGCGCACCGGGGCCGCCGGCGCCGAGGTCGAGCTGGCCGAGGCGGCTGCCGGGCTGGTGTCGGGCACCCGCGAGGCCGAGCACCGCTACGAGGTGGCCCTGGAGCGGTTCACCACCCTGGGGGCGGCCGATCTCGATGCCCGGATCGACGCCCTCCTCGACGACCTCGGACCCGGTGCGGCGCTGGCCGACCGGCCGCTCGCCGCCCTCTCGGGGGGCCAGGAGGCCAAGGTGGCGCTGGCCGGGATCGAGCTCTCCGCCTTCGACATCACCCTCCTCGACGAGCCGACCAACGACCTCGACTTCGAAGGGCTCGGACGGCTCCGGGCCTGGGTGGGGTCGCGCCGGGGCGGCATGGTCATCGTCTCCCACGACCGCGACTTCCTCGAGCACACCGTGGGCACCGTGCTGGAGCTCGACCCGCACGCCCGGACCGCCCGGGAGTACGGCGGCGGCTGGGCCGGCTACCGGGCCGAGCGGGCCAACAGCCAGCGCCACGCCACCGAGGCCTACGAGCTCTACGAGCGGCGCCGGTCGGAGCTGGGCGACCGGGCCGAGCGCCAGCGCCAGTGGGCGACCACCGGGGTCAAGCGCGAGACGCGCAACCCCCGGGACAACGACAAGGCCCAGCGGGCCTTCCGGGTCAACCGCACCGAGAAGCTGGCCTCCAAGGCCCGGCAGACCGACCGGGCGATGGAGGCGCTCGCCGAGGTGGAGAAGCCGTGGGAGGGGTGGGACCTCCGCTTCACCATCGAGGAGGCGCCCCGGGCGGGGGCGGTGGTGGCCCGCCTGACCGGGGCGGTCATCGGGCGGGGGTCGTTCCGGCTCGGGCCCCTCGACCTGGAGATCGGCTGGGGGGACCGGCTGGCCCTGGTCGGCCCGAACGGGTCCGGCAAGTCGACGCTGGTGGCGGCCCTGCTGGGCCGGCTCCCCCTGGAGGCCGGCGAGCGGTGGGTGGGGCCGAGCGTGGTGGTGGGGGAGCTCGGCCAAGACCGCCGGGCACTCGGGGGCCCGGTGCCGCTGGTCCGCACCGTGGCCGACCGGACCGGGCTGCCGGAGTCGGAGTCGCGGTCGATGCTGGCCAAGTTCGGGCTGGACGCCGACCACGTCACCCGCCCGGCGGCCTCGCTGTCGCCGGGGGAGCGGACCCGGGCGGAGCTGGCCATGTTCCAGGCCCGCGGGGTCAACTTCCTGGTGCTCGACGAGCCGACCAACCACCTCGACCTCCCGGCCATCGAGCAGTTGGAGTCGGCCCTGGCCGGCTTCGACGGCACCCTGCTGCTCGTCTCCCACGACCGCCAGCTCCTCGAGTCGGTCGACACCGACCGGTCCCTGGACCTGGGCGGCGGGTAGGCCGGCCGGGCGGCGGCTCCGTCAGTCCGCCCAGAAGGCGGCGATGTCGACGGCCAGAGTGTCGGCCTGACGGCGTCCGGCCCGGGCGGCGGCCGCCCGGAAGGCGGGGTCGAGCGGGTTCGGTCCCATGGCCTCCATGGCACCGTCGTCGGGGAAGACCACCGCCACGCTGCCGGTCGCCTCGAGCTGTGGCACCGCGGTGACGGCCATGGGCATGGGGCAGACCACCAGCACCCGGTCGAACCCGGCGGCCAGGTCGGCGTTGTCCGGGGAGCGCACGCCCCCGTCGATGTAGCGCCGGTCGCCGATGGTGGTCGGCGGCCAGACGCCGGGGACCGCACAGCTGGCGGCCACCGCCTCGACCAGGGTGACGCCCGAGCCGGCGTCGAACACGGCAGGCTCGCCCGAGCCGGCGTCGACGGCCACCACCTGCAGCCGGCGGGCCGGCCACGAGGGATCGGGGAGCCGGGCGGCGATCACCGCCATCCGCTCCGCCTCGGGGATGGTCGGGGCGGCCAGGGCCAGGGCCCCGACCCGGCGGCACCGTTCGACCGGGTCGCCGTCGGCGGACAGCATCATCTCGAAGATCTCCGTCACGACATCACCGTCGATGGACGCCGCCCGCTCGGTGCCGGCCTCGGCCAGCTGCTCGGCGAGGAGCTCCTCGAGGTCGGCCCCCTGGGCCACCCGGGTGCCGACCACCGACCCGGCGGAGGTGCCGATGATCAGGTCGGCCGTGCCGCCCGGGTCCACGCCCCCGGCGGCCAGCCCGGCCAGGATGCCCACCTCCCACCCGATACCGGTCAGACCGCCCCCGGCCAGGACCATCGCGGTCGTCGGTGCCATCCGCCCACTCTGGTCGATGGCGGCGGCGGCGTGCAACGGCGGCAACCCGCCGGGTGCCGGCCCGCCGCCCGGCTACGGGCGGGTGAAGACGTCGGGACCGAAAGTGGCGCTCACCGTCTTGGCCTGACCGAGCCGGGAGAGCCCGAACAGGGTCTCGATGGTGGCCAGCGACGAGTAGTGGTTGTACGGCACGGTGGAGACGGTGCCGCCCTTGATGAAGGGCGACACCAGCACGGTGCCGATCCGCCCGCCGCCGGGTCCGGTGATCCCCGGCTGGGGCGCCGCCGGTCCGGGCATCTCATTGCAGCACGAGGTGGCGTCACCGGTGTCGGCCTCGTCGAAGGTCACCTCGAGGAGGCCGTCCTTCTTGAAGGCGGGCGAGGCGGTGATGCGCGGGACCCACTGCTGGAGGAAGGCGTCGATGTTGGTCAGGGCGGATGCCGACCCGGTCTGGTTGGTGCAGGGGGCGTCGTGGCCGTCGTTGCACAGGTTCGGGGTGATGAAGCTGACGTTCGGCGTGGTGGCGACGGACTCGAGGTCGGTGGCCAGGCCGGTGGTGCCCGCCGGGGCACCGGCCGGCAGCGTCCCGGCGGTGGTGCCGAGCGGCACCACGTGGGCGTTGCAGAGGGCGGTGTCGTCGATGATCGAGTGGAAGTAGACGAAGGGGTCGTGGCGGGTGGCGTAGCCGTCGCCGGGCACCGCCTTCTCGGTGGTGTCCGGACTGCCCACGGTCGGGTGACCGCAGGTGGCGGCCTCGCGGGCCGGGACGTTCCCCATGTCCTCCATGTACCCCTTCCAGGTGTCGCCGGCCGAGGTCAGCTGGTTGGCGACGGTGGTGACGCTGGTGGGGAAGACGCAACCGGACCCCGAGATCTGACCGGCGGCGTCGACCGTGGCGGTCGGGGGGAAGTCGGCGAAGACCGGGCAGTCGACCTGGTTGGACGGGTTGGGTGCCTGTCCGGAGACGAAGGAGATGTAGTTGTCGTTGGAGAGGTGACCGGTGGCGTGGTAGTCCTCGAGGAGCGCCCCCTCCCCCGGGAGGGTGGTGGCCAGGTACGGGTCGGCGGCGGGCGTGCCGAAGGTGGAGGCGTACCCCTGGTTCTCGAGCATGATCACGAAGACGTGGCGCACGGCGGGGAGACCGCCGGCCGTGGTGGTCGCCGTCGGTCGGGTCGTGGTGGTGGAGGAGCCGGTCCCCGAGGAGCACGCCGCCGCCACGACGGCCAGGCAGGCCAGGGCGGCCACGGTGCGCAGCCGCCGGCCCGGGCCGGACGGGTGTCGTCGTTCGTCGGGACGGGAGGGCGGGGCGGACCGGGGCCGGCGGGGGCTCGTCACGGCCACGGTTCTAGCCCATCGGCGCGATCGGTGCGATCGGTGCCGGCGGGCTCGCCACCCGGCCCGGCGCGGGCGCGCCGGGCCGGTACACTCGACCCGTTCGCCGAGTCCGGGAGGGCACATGAAGATTGTCGTCGACTACGACGAGTGCGCCAGCAACGCCGTCTGTATGGGGATCGCGCCGGAGGTGTTCGAAGTGCGCGACGACGGGTTCCTCTACGTGCTGGACGAGCACCCCGGCGAGGAGCTCCGCGAGAAGGTCCGCCAGGCGGCCAACGGCTGCCCGACCGGTGCCATCACCATCGTCGAGGACGAGTAACCCCGGCGTGCCCGGGGAGAGCCCGAGGGTCCGGTTCGCCCCGTCGCCGACGGGCTACTTCCACGTCGGCAGCGCCCGCACCGCCCTGTTCAACTGGCTGGTGGCCCGCCGGGCCGGCGGTACCTTCGTCCTCCGCATCGAGGACACCGATGCCGAGCGCAACCGCGAGGAGTGGGTCGACGGCATCCTGAGCGCCATGCACTGGCTGTCGATGGACCCCGACGAGGGTCCGTACCGGCAGTCGGACCGGACGGCCCGCTACCAGCAGGCCATCGAGGTGCTGTGGACCGCCGGCCGCCTCTACGCCTGCGACTGCACCCGCCAGGCCATCGACGAGCGCAACCGGGCCGCCGGGATTCTGACCCCCGGCTACGACGGCTTCTGCCGTGACCGCGGCCTCCCCCGGGAGGGGCACGCCCTCCGCTTCCGGACCCCCGACGAGGGGACCACCACGGTGGTCGACGTCATCCGGGGGGACGTCGAGTTCCCGTGCGCATCCATGGACGACTTCGTGGCGGTGAAGGCCTCCGGGGCACCCCTCTTCGTGCTGGCCAACGTGGTCGACGACATCGACATGCGGATCTCCCACGTCATCCGGGGCGAGGACCTGCTCCCCACCACCCCGCGGGGGATCCTGGTGTGGGAGGCACTGGCCGCCCTCGGCTGGGTGGCCGACGACGGCTCGGGGTCGGGAGGCTTCCCCACGCCGGGGCTGCCGGTCTTCGCCCACCTCCCCATGCTGGTCAACGAGCAGCGGAAGAAGCTGTCCAAGCGGCGCGACCCGGTGGCGGTGGAGTCCTACCGCGACCAGGGGTACCTTCCCGACGCCTTCGTGAACTACCTGGCCCTGCTGGGCTGGAGCCCCCCCGGCGGCGAGGAACGCTTCGACCGCGACCAGCTGGTCGACTGGTTCGCCCTGGAGGACGTCAACCACTCGCCGGCCTTCTTCGACGTCCAGAAGTTGACCCACCTCAACGGCGAGTACATCCGGGCCCTGCCGCTCGAGGACTTCATCGAGGCCTGCGGTCCCTGGGTCACCGGCGAGGCGGCACCCTGGCCACCCGAGTGCTTCGACCCGGGGGTGTTCCGGCGGCTCGCTCCCCTGGTGCAGGAGCGGGTGGCGGTGCTGGGGGAGGTGGGGCCGATGGTCGACTTCGTCTTCCTCGAGGCACCGGTGGTCGACCCCGACGCCTGGGCGAAGGCGGTGGCCGGTGACCCGGGGGCGGGGGGGATCCTCGACGCCGCCACCACTGCCTACGGGGAGCTGGCCGGGCGCGGGACCTGGGATGCCGAGGCCCTGCACGCCGCCACCCTGGCGGTGGGCGAGCAGGTCGGGCGCAAGCTGGGCAAGGCCCAGGCGCCGATCCGGGTGGCGGTGACCGGCCGCCGGGTGGGTCCCCCGCTCTTCGAGTCGATGGCCGAGCTCGGGCCCGACGTGACCCTGGCCCGCCTGCGGGCCGCCGCCGAGCGCCTGCACCACGGGGGTTCCTGAGCCGTGGGCCCGGTGGGCGAGCCCGCCGGGGGCTGAGTGATCCGGCTCCTCCTGCGCCTGGCCGGCCTCGTGGTGGCAGTGCTGGTGGTCTACTTCGCGGTCACCGCCGTGCAGGTGTGGCTCACCGGGCGCCGGTACGAGCCGCACCAGGCCGGGGCCATCGTGGTGATGGGGGCGGCCCAGTATGACGGCGTGCCGTCGCCGGACCTCCGGGCCCGGCTGGACCAGGCCCGGCTGCTGTGGATCCAGCGCTATGCCACCGACATCATGGTCACCGGCTCGAAGCAGCCCGGCGACCAGTTCACCGAGGCGGAGGCGTCGGCCCGCTACCTCGAGCTCCACGGGGTCCCGGCCGCCGACATCCTCCAGGCCGGGGGGAGCGACTCGTGGGAGAATCTCGCCGACGCCTCGCCGATCCTCCTGTCCCACGGCGCCAAGACCGTGCTGGTGGTCACCGACCCGTTCCACGAGGCCCGCAGCCTGGCCATCGCCTCGTCGGTGGGCCTCGACCCGTCGCCCACCCCCACCCAGACCTCGCCCATCCGGGGGTGGTCGACGGTGCCGTACTACGCCAAGGAGACGGCGGGGGTGGGACTGGGCCGGGTCGTCGGGTTCGACCACCTGAGCCAGATCCACTCGTCGCTGGGATGAGCCGGGGGACCCGGTGAACCGGAATGTCCTGTTCATCACCGTCGACCAGTGGCGCGGCGACTGCCTGTCGGCGGCCGGCCACCCGGTGCTCCGGACCCCCGCCCTCGACCGGCTGGCCGCCCAGGGCACCCGCTTCGCCAACCACTGGGCCAACGCCGCCCCCTGCGGACCGTCCCGGGCGTGCCTCTACACCGGCACCTATCTCCACCGCCACCGGTCGCTGCACAACGGGACCCCGCTCGACGACCGCTTCACCAACGTGGCCCGGCTGGCCCGCCGGGCCGGGTACGACCCGGTGCTGTTCGGCTACACCGACACCAGTGTGGACCCGCGCACCGTGCCCGCCGGCGACCCCCTCCTCTCCTCCTACGAGGGCGTCCTCCCCGGCTTCCGGGCGGTGGTCCACGACCCGTGGGAGGCGGGGAGCCTCGAGTGGGGGCGGTGGCTGGCCGCCAAGGGGATCGACGTGCCCGCCGAGCCCCGGCGCCTCTACGAGCCCCTCGAGGGCTTCCCCGGTGCCGGCGACCACGGGGCGACCTGGGCCCCCACCCGGTTCGGGCCCGAGCACACCGAGACCGCCTTCCTGGTGGAGGAGGTCACCCGGTGGCTGGACGAGCACGGTGACGAGCCCTTCTTCATCCACGCCTCGTTCATCGGTCCCCACCCGCCCCGCCGCAATCCCGTGGGCTACCACGACCTCTACGACGCCGACGACCTGCCCGACGTGGTGGGTGCCCCGACCCGGGACGAGGAGGCCGCCGCCCACCCGTTGAACGAGGTGGTGATGCGCCTGCCGATCTCCGCGGCGCCCGACGACGAGCGCGACCGCCGGCAGCTCCGCGCCACCTACTACGGGGCCCAGCGCGAGGTGGACGACCAGTTGGGCCGGCTCTTCGGGCACCTCGACCACGCCGGCCTGGCCGACTCCACCCTGGTGGTGGTGACCAGCGACCACGGCGAGATGGCCGGCGACCATTGGCTGATCGAGAAGCTCGGCTACTGGGACGAGAGCTACCACGTGCCCCTCATCGTCCGGGACCCCGACGCGGCGGCGACCGGCACCGCCGGCCGGGTGGTGGAGGAGTTCACCGAGTCGGTGGACCTGCTGCCCACCCTCTGCCGGTGGCTGGGGATCGAGGTGCCCCTGCAGGCGGACGGCTACCCGCTCCAGCCGTTCGTGACCGGCACCGGCGCGCCCGAAGGGTGGCGGCGGGCCGCCCACTGGGGCTGGGACTTCGCCGACCCGGCCCACCGCCTGGCCGAGCGCGCCCTGGGGGTGCCGATGGCCCACTGCTCCCTCGAGGTCGAGCGGGGCAGCCACACCAAGTACGTCCAGTTCGCCGCCGACGACGACGTGCTGCCCCCGCTGCTGTTCGACCTCCGGTCCGACCCGGACCAGCTCCACGATCTGGTGCGGGCCGGCGGCGCGGCCGAGGAGGGATGGGCGGCGGCCCGCCGCCTGGTGCAGTGGCGGATGCGCAACGACGAGCGCACCCTGTCGGGCCACCTGCTCGGTGGCGACGGCATGGCCGTCGCCCGCGACGAGTGGCGCTGACGGTCCGTCCCGTCAGGCGAACAGCACTTCGGGGAGGTCGGTGACCGAGGCCAGGAGGTGGGTGTGGGGGGCGTCCTCCAGTTCGGCCCGGGAGTGGGCGCCGGTGAGGACCCCGGCCACCACGCCGGCACCCGCCCGGGTGCCGGCCACCAGGTCGCTGACGGTGTCGCCGGCCACCGCCACCTCGGCCACGTCGTCGATGCCCAGGCGGAGCACGGCGGTGAGGATCATGTCCGGCCACGGGCGGCCACGGCCGGCGTCCGCGGGGGACAGCACCAGGTCGGCGAGCCCGGTCCACCCGAGGGCGGTGAGGATCCGGTCGCGGGTGCCCGGGGCGAATCCGGTGGTCAGGCAGACCTGGATGCCGGCCTTCTGCAGCCCGCGGACGGTGGCCACCGCGCCGGGCATGGGTTCCACGTCCCCCCGTCCGACGGCCTGGTCGAAGGCGTCCTCGAAGGCGACGTTGGCCTGGGCGGCGAGGTCGGCGTCACCGGCGAAGAGCTCGGTGAAGACGTCGATCTTCGACTGCCCCATCGTCCGGCGGACGAGGCCCTCGGGGTCGGCCAGGGCGGCATCGGTGGAGGCGTTGCCGGCGGCCAGGCCCGCCGCCGCCGTGGTCGACTCGAGAGCCCGGCGGAAGGCGTGCTCGACCACGCCGTCGTCCACCACCGTGGTCCCGGCCATGTCGAGGGCCGCCAGTCCGAACGGCGGCCGGATCATGCGGTGGCTTCGACCCAGGTCTCCTCGGCGATGGCCGGTGCGAGGGTCATCCCCCGTCCGGCGGGGCCGGTCACCACGCAGACGCCGTGGTCGATCCAGTGGCGGAAGTAGAGGCGGTCGTCGGTGGTGACGGCGTAGGTCCCCGACCACCGGCGGACGATGTGGGGGAGCCGGGTGCCCAGGATGGCCTCGGCCCGTTCGCGCAGGCGCTCGTAGAGCGTCTCGTCGACGGCGTAGTCGAAGGGCTCGTCGTACTCGTGGGTGTCGCCGATGGTGAGCCCCCCCGAGGCCCGTTGCACCATGAGGAGCTGCATGCCGTGCTCGGTGGTCTCCCGACGGGGCGGCGGCAGGGCGCTGCGTCCGGGGAGGTCGAAGGCCGGGTAGTAGCGCATGGTGTCGGCGTCGGCCACCGCGGTGGTCAGCGGTTCGGTGGTGGGGGCGGTCTCCATCATCTGGAGCCGGCAGCGGCGGAGCGGGGCCGTGGCCAGGGTGGCGCCGATCCGCCCGCCCAGGCCGGTGTAGTGGTCGCCGGTGCACAGCAGGATGAGGGAGGCCGAGTAGCTGCCGCCGAGGTGGTCGACCACCGCCGGGGTGCCGTTGCCGGAGTCGCCGGCGACGTCGACCACCTGCCGGCCCGGTACCCACCAGTAGTGCCCGGTCTCCTCCAGCATGCGGCGGAGGGCGGCCAGGACCGTCGCCGGCTCCACCACCGCGTCGCGCCGGCAGTAGAGGCCGCCGGCGGTGACGCCGCGAATGGCGGGGTTGAGCTTCTTGACCCCGTCCGGGTCGACCACCTCGAGCTTCCGGAGGTGGGCGTCGGGCTGGCGGGCCAGATCGTCCATGAGGGCGAGCTCGTCGTCGTTGGTGGCGATGGTCAGGGACCCGTCGGAGCGGAAGCCGATCTCGGGAGAGGAGGACGACAGCTGCTGCCACAGCACCCGGGAGCGGAGGGCTAGGTCGAGCTCGGCCCCCGAGGCCCGGCCGCTGACCCAGACGAGCCCGAAGTTCCGGGCCGAGGCGCGCCGAGGCTGGATGTCCGCCTCGAGGTGGACGACGTCCCAGCCGCGCTGGCATGCCTCCATGGCATGCATGGTGCCGAGGACCCCTCCCCCCACGATGACCACTCGTTCGTCACTCACTCCCACTCAGCGTAGTGAGAAAAGGGGGTACAGGGATAGTGCAAGTTTCGAAAGGTCCCCCGGGTCGGCTAAATTGACCATTCGCCCGATCGGGGGTGGCGCAACTGGCAGCGCGCATGATTCTGGTTCATGAGGTTGGAGGTTCGAGCCCTCCCCCCCGAGCGCTCACGTTTTCCCTGGTGGGAGGCGTGGCAACCCGCCCGATCCGGGCGGTGCCGCACTGTCGTCCTCCGGGGCGGCACGCACAGGGTCCCATCGTCTAGAGGCCTAGGACACCACCCTCTCAAGGTGGAGACACGGGTTCGAACCCCGTTGGGACTGCCAGTGAAAGCCCAGGTGAGAACGCACTTCTCGGGAGCCGATCAC
>Ga0080006_1120967_pt1 | contig 14025 bp, 10 predicted proteins | sample RS3BMetagenome_FD_69209 | JGI IMG/M metagenome (GOLD analysis project Ga0080006, IMG submission 69209) | Ferric oxide microbial mat and aquatic microbial communities from Rainbow Spring, Yellowstone National Park, USA - RS3B (SPADES... ...
CGAGGAGGGTGTCGGGCTCGAGGTCGGCCACCAGTGCGCCGAGGGCATCGGCGACCGAGGTCATGCGGGCGCGCAGGCCGTCCGTGGAGGGACCGGTTGCCGGACAGGGGGACGAGGCGGGAGCAGAGGTGGGAGCAGTGGTGGCTGTTGCCATGGATCCATCGTTGCCGGGGGGTGTGACGGTCGGGTCAGTTGCCGAACATCGTCATCCACTGCTCCGGTGTCTTGAGGCGAAACACGTAATTGTGCGCCCGTGTGTCGCCCATGGTGGCCGAGGGCTCGGGCGAGTAGAAGTGCCCGGGGTACAGGACGGTGTCGTCCGATACCCGGGCCAGACGGGTCATGAGCGACTCGTACATGGCCGCCGGGTCGCTTCCGGGGAAGTCGGTCCGACCGCAGCCGTCGAGGAACAGCGTGTCCCCGGCGATGAGCTTCCCGTCCACCAGGAAGCACTGACTGCCCGGAGTGTGACCGGGCGTGTGCACGAGCGTGATCGGCACGTCGCCCACCATCACCACATCGCCACCGGTGTGGGCGATGAGGTCGCCGGCTCCCACCCCGGTCGACCGCTCGACCCATTCCACCTCGTCGGCCTGGAGATGGACCGGGACGGGAGCCACCTCGAGCAGTCGGTTGATTCCCTCGATGGCCCAGCCCTGGAGACTGCCGCCGACGTGGTCGGGGTGGAAATGGGTGCCGAGGGCGCCCACGCAGCGCATGTCGTCCGCCGCCAGGATGCCGAGGAGGTCGTCGACTCCGTAGGCGGGGTCGACGATCAGGGCCTCACCCGTCTCGCGGTCCCCCACCAGGTAGACGAAGTTGACCATCTGCCGGGCGACCTGATCCGCGGTGGCGAAGTCCCTCCCGGCCAGCAGCTGGCGGAAGTAGACGCGGTCGGAAGCGGTTCGCACGGAGGCATCGGTCACTCCTCCACTGTAGGGTTCCCCGGGCAGGGGACGGGCTGCATCGGCGGGCCGCCCCCTCGTCCACCGGACAGGGGGAGACACGGCGATGACCGGCATCGACACGACCACCACCCATGCATTCACCCGCTCGGTCAGCTCGATGCTGCGGCACTGGGCGGCCGAGCAGCCCGACGCGCCCATGCTGACCCAGGACGGCACGACCATCACGTGGGGCGAGCTCTACGACCGTTCAGTCCGGCTCGCCGATGCGCTGTTCTCCCTCGGCACGCGACCTGGGGACCGCGTGGCCTTCCTGGATCGGAACGGGATCGAGTACTTCGAGGTGTTCTTCGGCTGCGCACTGCTGGGCGCGGTGTCCGTGGCGGTCAACTGGAGACTGGCCCCATTGGAGATGGCGGCGATCGTCGAGGACTCCGGGGCCGGGATTCTGTTCTACGGCGCCGACTACGACGCCGCCACCAAGGAGATCGTGTCGCGGAGTCCCGCTCTCCGCCACGTCGTTCCCCTGGACGAGCTCGCCACGTGGCGGGATGCCCGGGCCGGCGCCCTCGCCGCGGACCCCGGGTTCGAGCCCGGACCCGATGACGTGGTCACCCAGCTCTACACCTCGGGGACCACCGGACTGCCCAAGGGCGTCATGATCTCGGGTCGCAACCTGGCCACGATCCTCCACGGGGCCGTCGAGGTCTTCCGCATCGAGGGGGACACAGTGTCGATGGTGGCCATGCCCCTGTTCCACATCGGTGGAACGGGGTGGGCGCTGTCGGGAATGTCGCGCGGCGGCCACTCGATCATCGTCCGTGACATCGAGCCGGTGGAGATCCTCCGGCTGATCGAGGAGTACGGGATCACCGACGCGTTCGTCGTACCTGCCGTCCTGATGTTCCTCCTGGGCACTCCGCAACTGGCCGGCACCGACGTGAGCTCGTTGCGGACCATCTACTACGGTGCCGCACCAATCAGCGAGGACGTCCTGGTCAAATCCATCGACGCGCTCGGCTGCAATTTCGCCCAGGTCTACGGATTGACCGAGACCACCGGTGCGATCACCTCGCTCCTGCCCGAGGATCACGATCCCGACGGCCCGAGGGCCAATCTCCTGCGGTCCGCCGGGCGCCCCTTCTCCCATGTGGAGCTCCGCATCGTCGACTCGGTCACCGGCGAGGAACTGCCGCCGGGTGCGGTGGGTGAGGTCATAGCGCGCTCCGACCAGAACATGCTCGGCTACTGGAACAAGCCGGACGAGACGGCAAACGTGCTCGACGATGACGGGTTCTTCCGGACCGGTGATGCCGGATGGCTGAGCGAGGACGGCTACCTGTTCCTGCACGATCGGATCAAGGACATGATCGTGTCCGGAGGCGAGAACGTCTATCCGGCCGAGGTCGAGAACGCGCTGCTCGCCCATCCGGCGGTGGTCGATGCCGCCGTCATCGGTGTGCCCCACGACAAGTGGGGAGAGACTGTCAAGGCGATCGTGGTTCTGGGCCCGGACGCACCGGTCGACCAGGACGCACTGTCCGAGGATCTCCGGGCCGCCACCCGGGAACGCCTGGCCCACTACAAGTGCCCCACGTCGATCGACTTCGTGGAGGTACTGCCACGCAACCCGTCGGGGAAGGTCCTCAAACGCGAACTGCGGGCTCCCTACTGGGAGGGCAGGGAGCGCAACATCAGCTGAACCGATCCCTCAGAAGAGGGCGTCGGACTCGGCGTCCTCGATCACTTCCTCCGGATCATCGGCCTCGATGTCCGCATCATCGGCCTCGACCTGACCGATGCCCTCGAGCCTCGGCACCAACTCCTCGACCCTCATCCGGGTGCGCCGGAGCCGGCGATCCAGTTCGTCCACGATCTCCGTGGCCCGCTCCAACTGGCCCACGAGCCGGTCGACGTCGACGACTCCGGACTCGAACTCGGTGATGATCCCGTCGAGTTCCGCCCCGGCATCGGAGTAGCTCAGATCCGCCACCGGTGGCACTCCCCCATCGTCACTCCCCTTGCGTGTGGCCATCAGCTGCTCCCCTTCGTCGAGTCGCTCATTTCGTTCTGATCGGACGGTCCGATCGTCGACAGCACGGTGCCGTCCGCCAATTGGGTGATCAGTCCTCCACCCGACTCGAGGCCGGCGACCGACCGCAGGACTGCTCCCGAGGTGTCCCGCGTGACCGAGTAGCCGCGCTCGAGCTGCCGTTGATAGTCGTAGGCCCCGAGCAGTCGACGCTGCTGGCCCGTCCGCAGCTCTTCGATCTCGAGCAGGTGGGCCGGCAGTTCGCCCAGACGGTTGGCTCGAAGCACCAGGGCCACCTCGGCCTCCTGCGTCGCCCGTCGGGCCGCCTTCGCTCCGGCCTCGGCGGAGGCGATGAGGTGGCGGCCGTGCGTATCGAGCTGTCCCCGGACCGCCGTCCCCAGGTTGTGCGCCTGGTGTCCGAGGCTCTGGGCATGCCGGTCGAGCTGGATCCGGGCTCCGGTCGCCATCGCCCGCTGGTGCGCGGCGAGTGACCGGTCCGCCTGCAGCACGCGGTCACGGGCCATGCGGGCGACCACTGCGCTCGACTCCTGGATGCCCCGCCAGTAGTCGAGGACCACCCGGGCGAGCTCCTGACCACACTCGGTCGGCGTGATGAAGGCCCGGTGCGCCACCTCGTCGGCCACCGACTGATCGCCCGTGTGCCCGATTCCCGTCCAGACCGGCAGGATCGAGGTGGCCACGGTCCGGGCCACCGCCTCCTGGTCGAAAGCGGCCAGGTCGGCCTTGGAGCCGCCACCGCGTACCACCACGATCACGTCGAGCGGTTGTGCCTGGAGGTAGGAGATGGCGTCGGCGACCTGCTCCGGCGCGTTCCGACCCTGGACGGCGGTCGGGGCCAGGGTGACAGCGAAGGCCAGTCCGGAACCCGCCAGTCCGCCCAGGAAGTCGTTGCACCCCTCGGTACCCGGGCTGGCGACGAGCCCCACCCGCAGCGGCACGGTCGTGATCCGCAGTCGGCGCTGCCGATCGTAGAGATCCTCGTCGACGAGGGCCCGGACCAGCCGGGCACGTTCGGCCGCGACGCGACCGAGTAGGGCTTCGGTGTCGAGTTCCCGGACGACGAAGTCGATTGAGCCGCGTGCCTTGTAGAGGCCCACCTCCCCCCGGACCCGGACGACCATGCCGGCCTCGAGCACGATTCCCAGTCGGTCGAGCGAGGCCCGGACCGAGCGCCACGTGCCGGCCCAGCACTTGGCGCTGAGCGTGGGCGCGCCGGGATCGTCGGCCTGGGTCGGATCGACCAGATCGAGGAAGCAGTGTCCCTTGGTCAGCACCTTCATGGACCGGACCTCGCCCGTGACCCATACGTCTTCGGGGAAGGCAACCCGCACAGCACGCTCGACCCGGTCATAGAGCTGCGAGACCGTGAGGGCATCCGGGGAGCCGTGGTCGGCCGTCAGACGTCGGGCACGGGATTCGAGACTCACCGGGCCAGGTTAGAACCCGGTTGGGTCGCGCCGGCCGATCTGACCGAGGTCACCCAAGACTGCGACAGAGTCGGGGTCGGCTGTGGGACGATGGAGGTGACGGTGAGCCGGCCGGGTGGTCGCGGCCCGGGCCGACAGGGGGTTCGCTTCCGGTCGGTGGCGGGTCGAGGAAGGTCGGGACTCCACAGGGCAGGGTGCTGGCTAACGGCCAGTCGGGGTGACCTGCAGGACAGTGCCACAGAGAACAGACCGCCGATGGCGCTGCCGAGAGGTTGCGCACAGGTAAGGGTGAAACGGTGCGGTAAGAGCGCACCAGCGACCGGGGTGACCGGGTCGGCTCGGTAAACCCCACCCGGAGCAAGGTCGAACAGGGGGCGTGGGCGGCCCGTCCGGCGCCCGGAAACGGGTGCCACCCCCAGGTAGACCGCTCAGATGGATGGCCACCCCGCCCCGCAAGGGGCGGACAGAATCCCGCCTACAGGCCGGCTCACCGTCTACCAGGGCTTTCGTTCCTGGGAGGGGCCTGTATGGCCCAATCGTGGCCCAATTTCCGTTACGATCCTCGTGTGGCACCACGTCGAGAGTACGGAACAGGTGGGATCAGTTGGATCGGCGCGACCAAGGTTCGCCTCCGTATCTGGGTGACCACAGCCGACGGCCGGCGCCGTGCAACCAAGGTCGTCAGGGTGCCCGATCGGGAGCACGGAGGGCGGGGAGCGGCCAAGGTGGAGCTGGAGAAATTCATCGCCGAAGTGGCTGAGCGATCGTCCACACCGGTGCCGTCGACGGTCACCGTGGCCGCGCTGCTCGATGCCTACCTCGTCCACTGCAAGAGGATCGGACGGACCCAGTCCACCATCGAGAGCTACGGGCACGCTGCGGCACGGCTGCCGACGGCGCTCGGGGCGATGCCGCTCACGATGCTGAATACCCATGATTTGGACGCGTTCTATGGCGACCTGGCCGAACGTCTGGCGGACAACACCATCCGCCAGACGCATGCCATCCTGACTGCTGCGCTCGAGCAGGCGATCAAGTGGGGCTGGATCACGGACAACCCCGCCAAGGGTGCGACGGCCCCCGGACGCCATAAGCCCAAACGCAGCGCTCTCCCCCTCCCCGACGTGGCGAAGATGATCGCCGCAGCTTCAGCTCCTCGGAAAGATGGGGCGGATGGCGATGTGGTCATAGCGATGGCCATCGCCATGGCGGCGCTGACCGGCGCCAGGCGGGGCGAGCTGTGCGGGATGAAATGGAGCGACATCGACCCGGCCACATGCTCCATCACCATCGAGCGACAGTGGGTCCCCGGGAAGGGAGGTCAGTATCTCGCTCCCCCGAAGTCCGAGGAAGGAGTGCGCTCGATCGTCCTCGGTCGACTTGGCCTCGACCTGATCGAGCGATACCGCGACATCCAGCGAGACCTGCTTTGCCGTGAGCCGGACGGATGGCTGCTCAGCTACGACGCGGGCGTGACTCCAATGCGGGCCAAGGCACTCGGCCAGGCAATCACCGACCTCGGTAAGGGGCTCGGCCTCAAGGTCACGACCCACTCCTTCCGGCGCGTGTCAGCAACCCAGCTCGTCGCCGCCGGCGTTGATGTGGATACCGCTGCTCGACGGCTGGGCCATACCAAGGAAGTCATGCTGGCGTCGTATGTGCTCGGGACCGACGACCGATCCATCGCCGCCGCTCAGACCATCGAAGAGCGCCTCGTCGCACAAGGACTACCGCTTGGAACCATCCTCGGTGCCGAGCCCATCGAGATAGAGGAGCGCTAGGCATCCGGGATGTTCCCCGCGGTTGGGGATCGATGAGGACTTCCCGACAACACGCCCGCAATGCGGGCGACCTGGGCCGGGCAACATTCAGTGGGTCTGCCCCGGCCTGGTACCGGTGCCCTATGTCCACGTGTCCAATCCGGCGATCGAGGACTCGCTGAGTTGAGCTGGCGCATCTGGACTCGGCGCCGACCGCGAGGTGCGGTGCGACCGCTGAAAAGGAGCAATCTGGACTGCTTGCTGTAGTTGGCCGTCGGGCCGGCATCGGGCCAAATATCGGGCCCCGAGCCGGCAGCGTTAGGAGACAGGTTTTCCAGATCGAAGGTCGATCACTAGTTCTCGGATCCATGGTTCCGGTGGGTGCCAGGCCCGTCCGGTCATGTCGTGTCCGGGGACAAAGTGGAGTGTCAGTTTGGTCGCTTGGATTGGGACCTTCCCACCAATCTCTCGGACGGCGTGCGTAGTTGCCCCACCGGAGAGCCCGTCGTATGCACCAGCATCCACACCTGAGTACTCGGTTCCAACGTCGTCGGAAACGGTGAGCGACCAGCCGGGGATGACACTCTCACGAGTAAGGCCCGGGACATGCTCGAAGTGGACCTGATCCCTGGGAGTTCGATTGTCCTCCTCTACGCGGTCGATGATGTCCTGGGGTAGACCGGCATCGTCAGGAATACTCACCTTCGGGACCTGGCCGACGCCACGAGCCACCACATGATACCCAGGCATGAGTTCTCCTAGATCGACGTCGAACGAGTAGTCCAGAGCTTGCCCACTGGCTGTCACGTAACGGTCGGTGGCTGAGCGATCAGGCAGGTTCACGTAGGCGATTCTGACATCAGGACGAGGCCTCAGACCCGGCAGCGTTATCAGGGGCACTCAAGCAAGCCGAAGGATGTAATCCGAATTGATGCGTTCCCCGGTGGCCGAGCCCTTCTCGTCTTCCCAGATCTGCATTCGTTCAATCGGCCGGATCCGAACGCTGTCGGGGTCTGGGCGGTAGCTGTTCAGTTCAGAATCCGGGACAACGTCCCATTGCCGAAGGTAGATCTGACGCACTCTCCAGTCCCGAAACACGGGATGATCCGAGCGAAGGTCCAATCCCGGACCTGCAAACAACGCAGATTCAAGCCGTAGGACCGCCCCATCCGGCCATGCTGTGAATGACGATGATTCCAGGTAACTATTCAGGCCCCGGCGGGCAGCCAGACCTGACCCTCGAAGAGCAGCCGTAGTCCGCCGAGGATGTCGGCGTCCTGCTTGCGCATCGTCGAGACGTAGCTGCGGATGGCGCAGAAGTTCCTCGCACCTTGGAGTGTCCGCCACGATCCCGAGATCTTCTGTTGGAGCTTGACCATCCTGATGTCCCGTTCGGCCTGGTTGTTGTCGAAGGGAACGGCGAAGTCGGTCGTGAACCGCAGCACGTCGTCCCGTTGCCCGTCGAGACGACGGAGCAGGTTGAACGCCTTCTTGTCGTAACCCGACCGCTTGCCGGTCTCGGGTTCCGGGTTGAGGCTGAAGCCCTTGGCCACCAGTTGTCCGTAGCGGACCCGGATCGAGTGCAGCGTGGCCGGATCCAGCTGGTCGGACCCAGTTGCCCGGGCGGTGGCAACTGTCCCCTTGGCTTCTCGCAACAGGTCAGCCAGGTCGTTCGCCCATGTCTGGTCCCACCCGATGCCCACGGCGATCAACTCTCGGAGGTGGTGGGCGTTGCACAGGGCGTGGTCGACGTCGTAGTGGCGATAGGGCTTCCACCCGTCGTGGATGGCCACCCCGGACATAGCCCCGAGGACACCGAGGTCGTCCATGGCCATCCGGCCGCGTCGCTTGTGGCAGCCAAGAAGTGTGAGGAGCGACGTCGACGCCGAGTGCACCCAGTGGAGGCTTCCCTGCACCCGGCCTCCGGTCTCGTCGAAGTGGACGGCCGGGGCCTGGATCAACAGTTCCCGCACCTGATCGGTGAAGGGACCGGTGGCACCGGCTGCCTCGGTGACCATCTGGGCCAGTGATCCCACTGAGACCGGAGCACCCAGCACGTCGGCGAACAACTGGGCCATCCGGTCAAACGGCAGGTGCTGGTGGACGGCCAGGTAGGCAGCGAGGGCCCGCACGCCTGGCCCATAGCAAGCAGGGGCGATGGCAACTGCTGGGAAGGTGGCCTTGGTGGTGGTCCCGCACCCGCAGCGCCGGCGTTGGGCCCGGTGCTCGGTGACGTGCAGGTGGATCTCGGGGAGATCGAAGACCTGACGGGACTCGGTGTCCACCACCACGGCACCTTCGAGGCCGGAGCCGCACGATGTGCACGCCGCCGGTGCGTGGGTGACCACCAGATCGGGGTCGACCCGTTGGGCCAGATGCTTGCCCGGTGCACCGGGCTGCTTACCCTGCTTCTTGGCCGCCGCCCGACGTTCGGCCCGGGACGGCGACGGTGGCTTGGTGAACAGCTCGGCCGACGGCGGCATCGACGAGTTGCGGGGATTGCGCTCGAGACGCTCCCGCAGATCGGCCACCTCGGCTCGCAGCGCGGTGATTTCCGCTGCCTGGGTCACCACTACTACTTGCAGGTCGCTCATCAACCCGACCAGTTGGTCGTAGGTCGGAGCGTCAGGAGTGGGATCGCGGGGTGGAATTCCCCACGGTACGCGCGTCGACCGTGCACGTGGTGGACGCGACCCTCAGGGGACCTGAATAGTTACGATTCCAGAAGCAGGGATCCCGCATCCAAAATCACGCCGAAGTCTGCATCTCGTGTTACTCGGGCAGTGACCTGATATCTGGGACCGTGCAGGGAACGGGTATCAGGTAGCAGGTGAATCCCGAGAGGAGCCGACGCCTCGACCTCTTCAGCCCGATCCAACGACACGATGAGCTTGGTCGTCCAGCGATCGCCGACGGTCAGCTCCAGGCCATCGTCCTGCGCGATCCAGGGCGCGAGTTCTACCCACATCCCGGCAGCATTTCATGAGTCTACAAACCCACTCCCGGCGTTCGCGGGCAACTACGTGGCGATCCTCGGCCACGGTGAACGAATCGTCTCCGCGGTGGTGAACAGGTCAGTTCGATATCGAGGGTGAGCGATCGTCCGGACCCTCTCCGCAAGACGTGCCGTACGATCCAAACATCGTGGGCCCCGACACCGACCAGGCTGCGCCCGACCACCGGAGCGCACGCGGCCCTGCCCGTCGTGCGCCGCGTTGTCCCGTGCCGGCCGGGGCGTGGCTGACTGGGCTGGCCGTCGTCGTCGTCGCCGTCCCGTTCGTCTGGGCCGTGGCCCGCCTGGCGACGGCCCGGGCCGACCACCTGACGCTGCCCGACGACCTCGCGCTGATCGACCTGCACGTGCGCCGGGCCCTGGTGTGGAAGCAGCAGCTCGGCGTTTTCGACCATAACAAGCCGTACTGGAACCATCCCGGTCCCTCCTACTTCTACCTGGTCTCCCTCGTCTACCGGCTGCTCGGCTCCAGCGTGCGGTCCCTGTTCGTGGCCGCCACCCTGCTGAACGGCCTGGCCGCCGTGGCCTGCGTGGCCGTGGTCCGCCGCCGGACCACGCCGGCCCGGGCCCTGTGGGCGGCGGTGTGGGTGGCCGCACTGGCCGCCGTGCTGGCGGCGGCCGGACCGTCGGCCACCACCTACTCGGAGGGCGTGCTCGGCGCCCTGGTGAGCCCCTGGAACCCGATGGTCGTGCTCTTCCCCCTGCTGCTACTTGTCCTGCTGTGCGCCGGTGCCGTCGACCGGTCGGCGGCGTCGCTGGTCGGGGCCCTGGTGGTAGCCACCTACGTGATCCAGACCGACATCTCGACCGGGCCACTGGCCCTGGCCCTGGTGGCCGCCGCCGGCGTCGCCTGGCTGGCGACCGTCGTGGCCGACCGCCGGGCCCGCTCCGCCCCGCCCGTCGGACCGTCCGACCCGGTGGAACTGCGTCGGTCTTCGGGTGCCCGTAGCCATGGTTGGGGCACGGTCCTGGTGGTCGGCGGACTGGCCGCCGTGGCCCTGGCGTGGCTGCCCCCCGTGGTCCAGCAGTTCACCAACCACCCCGGCAACATGACCCTGATCGCCCGGTTCTTTTCGGCCAGCCACACCGGCCAGCCGCTCGGCGCCTCCCTGTGGTCGGTGGCCGCCGGGTCCGCCGTCCTGGTCGTGGGCCCCTCCGAGGTCATGACGTCGATCCTGGGCGGCACCCCGGCCCACGCCGGTCTGGCCGTCGCCACCACCGTGGCCACGCTGGCAGCGGCCCTGGCGGTCACCGTGGTCGGGGTGCGCCGGGGGTCCCGGTTCGCCTGGGGACTGGGCGGCCTGACGCTGGTCGGGTGGGTGGCCGCCGTCGTGGCCGTCACCCACGTGGTCGGCTTCGTCTTCGGGTACCTGGTGGTGTGGGCGGTGGTCCTGCCGGTGGCCGCGCTGATCGGGCTCGGCACCCTGCCGGTGCCGCTCGGTCGGGCCGCGTCGGGCCTGCGGGTGGCCCTGTGCGCGGTGGCGGTGGTGGCCGGCGTGTTGGCGTGTGTCCGGGTGGCTGCCATCCCCCCGCTGGCCCGGGCCGGCGACAGCCACGTGACCCGACTGGCGGCGCTGGTCGAGCCCCACCTGCCACCGGGCACCCGGGTGGCGGTGGGGGACGCCGGTGCGGGTACCACCGACACCCAGCTGCTCGACACCGAGGAGTTCATCGGTCTGGTCAACGCCCTCGACCGCGCCGGGTACCGCCCGGCAGTCAACACCTTCTGGAAGGCCCAGTTCGGACCCGGCTACCTGGCCGACGGGACCGAGCCGCGCCAGGTCGGCTTGTTCACCTGGACCCCGGCGTCACCGTCGCGGCCCGGCTACGTGGGCCAGGTGGGCGACATGGCCGTCACCGTGACCAATGCCGTGGGCGTTGCGGCCTCAGTCTCTCGCTAGAAACCCCGCGGTCGGGCGTGGCTGAAGGGCCACAGTGGGCCATCAACCCATTGTTGTGGGGCACCGTTCGTGTGCGAGGGGGTGACAGGTAGGTTGGCTCGATGGCACTGGTGATCGATATCATTCTCCTCATCGGTGCAATCTCCCTGGGCGGTCTGCTGGGGAGGGCGTATCGGAACCGGAGACGTGGTCAACGTTGATCCGGTTCGGCACTCTTCCGGCCGACTGAACACTGGCCTCGACGTGACGGAGCGTGACACTGTCCCGGCGGTCGGGGATAATTCAGTTGGTCCCAACTGTTCAGTGGGTGCCGACCACTTCTCCATCTACGTAGGCCGTGCAGTTTGGCTTGGCACATTTTCTGCCAACCCGAGCGAAAGCAACCTCGATGGCGACTTCTGAGTCACCTACGTGCAGCTCGTAGCGTCGATGAAGGGGAATCCAGAATCGGAACTTCTCCTGCTTGACCGTCTCGCCATCGACGATGAGGGTCACCTTCCCGTTTAGTGCGCTGGTAAGGAATTGGACTTGGTGTGGCTCGGCTGTCCCTACGGCGAACTCGAATTCCATGGGATGGTCGCTCTCCTCGTTGGATCGCCAGCTTCACATAGCTTGACCTACCCCGCCTTTATCCAATCTGATCACTTCGATCCGCCCACATGTGCCTGGGCGCATGCAACTATCGCGAGCGTCGCGGTCGTTGGACGGGCAATTTCGACCAACTCGGCAGTGGCCAGAGGCCCCCAAGGACGTGCACCAACGGGGCATGGATGTCGCCTGAGTGCGCGACCTTTCGACTCCGACCGTTCAACGAATTCCATTTCGGAACGAGAGGGCCACCATCTTGGACCCGGCGCAAAATGTTCTTGAGCGACACGATTGCATCACAGCCCGAAGCCGTCATCGCGACCGCGGTCGTGACCGGAGTCGCGACTTCTGGCCCAGGAGAAGGGCGACGGGGCGGCGGTGGCGGCAGTCTCGAGCTTCACCTTCTCCCAGGCGCGATCAAGATCCCGCATCCGCTCCCACAGCGAGTCGAGCCACGCCTGATCGACTTCTGGTCCGGATGTGCCAGCAGGACTCGGGAACCCGGCTGATGCCAGCGTCGCCGTCATCGTGTCCCAGTGGGCCCGCTGATCCGGATTGGTTGGCTCTGTGTCGATGGTGGCCTCTCCGGCGATGTTCCACCGGTTCCGGTAGGCCTCGATGGCACCGGCGGCCACCTGCCACCGTTCGGCTTCGGTGACACGGTCGGGGAGCGGGCCGAGGAGATCGGTGACGTGTTCGGGACAGGCGAAGGCGGCTGCCTGGCCGAGGCGGTACTCGTAGCGGCGGATTGTCCCGTCCAGTTGCGACCAGGTGGCGATCTCGTGCTGATGACCGGCGACCCAGTCATTGTGTCGCCGCTGGGCTGCCGCCAGTTCTGCCAGGTCCTCCCGATCGGTCTGGACTTCACGGCCGACAGTCCGGGCTTCGTGATCCCGGTTCCAGGACTCGGCCAGCTGGTCGGTTACATCAGCAGGCGCCTGTTCGGCCAACCACCGCCCGAGGTCGGTGTGCTGCCGATAGACGGCGTCGAGGTCATCGGGAGAGACGGCGGCCCAGCTCGGGAGGTGGTCCCGGGCCATGATCTGCTCCCGGGACGAGGACAGCGCCTCGACCAATGCATCGAGTTGGTCTCGCTGGGTGGTGTCCTCCGCGAGGTGCCCGACCTCCCACCGCGGGGACTCGGGAGCAGCCACGTAGAGGTTGTTGGACAGTCGACCCCGGGAGAGCTGGGTGTAGCCGGCTTCTTGGAAGAGGGCATCCCCGCCGAGCCCGAAGGCGTGGTCGACGGTGATCCCCTGGGACCGGAACACGGTCAGGGCATAGCCGAGGTTGGTCGAGTGCTCGGCATAGGCACGAGGGAGGACGGCGCGTGATCCGTCGTCCAGTTCGACGACCAGGGTGGGGATCGCCTCCCGGTGGGTCTCCTGCTCGTGGACGGCCTGCGATTCTGCGGTTCGAGCAACGTCACCCTGGCCGAGGGTGACGTCACCCTCCCTGGTCCTGGCGTTGCGGGTCGGATCCCTGTCATCGACGTCAACGACGTCGACCACCGTGGCGAAGGTGCCGTTCCGGAGCCGGACCAGACCGGTTCCCCGGCTCCCGTCGAGTCGGTCCACTCCCCTCACCCGCTGGTTCCGCTCGAAGATGACCCGGTCGCCGACGCTGAAGGCATTCTCCCCCACCCGGATCTCTGGACCGAGCTCACCGGCTGCCTGGCGACGGGCCCGGGCCAGCTCGTTCAGGGTCCTCACGTCCACCCGCCGGACGGCCAGGATGGCGGTGGTGTGCTCGAGGTGGACGGCCCACCAGTCGTCGATCAACCGTTGGCGGGCCTCGTCGATGGTGCCGGCGAGGGTGACTCGGCCGTGGTCGGCATAGGCGTGGACGGCAGGCGCCACATTGCCCTCCCGGAGGGCGACCAGGGCGTCCCGTTCCCACTGCTGGCCGGGGTCGGCCTGTCGGCGGTTGGTGGTCAGGGTGACGACATGGGCGCCCAGCTCCTTGGACAAGGTCCGCAGCGCTCCACCGGCGTCGATGGAGGACAGCTGGCGGTTATCCCCGACCAGGACCAACTTGGCCCCGGTCGCGTCCACGTGACTCCTGAGCTTGTCGAGGGAACGGCTCCCGACCATGGAGGCCTCGTCGACCACGATGACGTGCCGGGAGGTGAGCCCACCGGACTCCTTCAGGTCGGCGAGGATCTGGGTGAGCGACGAACTGGGAATGCCGGTGCCCGTCTCCAGATCGGCCGCTGTCCGAGCCGCCACCGCCGTGCCGATGACCCGGAAGCCCGCTTCCTCCCATCCCATCCGGGCCGCGGTGAGCATGGTCGACTTGCCGGTGCCGGCCTGGCCGATGATCAGGTCGCAGCCGTTGCCCGAGGTGAGGAGGGCCCGGACCCCGTCGGCCTGCTCGCC
>Ga0080006_1142439_pt1 | contig 14010 bp, 12 predicted proteins | sample RS3BMetagenome_FD_69209 | JGI IMG/M metagenome (GOLD analysis project Ga0080006, IMG submission 69209) | Ferric oxide microbial mat and aquatic microbial communities from Rainbow Spring, Yellowstone National Park, USA - RS3B (SPADES... ...
CTTTTATCTGCTTTCTTAGCTCCTCTATCTGCTTCTTTTCTTGTGCTGGCAAGTAGTTATATAGCATCAATATCTCCTCCTTCAGCTGCTCAATCTCCTCCTGCATCTTCTCTAAATCATTTATCTGCTCCACCGCACTCTTAGTCAAGTCATACCCACACCTTCTGCAGTAATGGGCTGTGACCTCATTCTGCTCATGGCAGCGCGGGCACACCACAACCTTAAGCTTAGGTGGCTCAGGCTTAGCCTCGGCCATGCCATTTATCTGCTTCATTGCGCTGAGCAAATCTCTATCGCTCAGATGCACATAAGTAGCTGTCATCGTTGAGCCAGCTGTCCAGCCGAAGAAAAGGCGCATCTGGCTCTCTGTCAGCTTGCTTGCAAGCTCTGTGGCTCTGCTGTGCCTGAAGAGGTGCGGATGCAATCTTTTCTGTATGCCTGTCCTTTCCTTTAAGTCATGAAGTATCTTGCGGATATCATCATAGTCTAAAGCGTTGTCCGTTACTCTAAAGTGGTCGAACTTTACAAATAAATAGTCGTTTTCTTTAGCTTTTTGTCTCATTTCACCTATATAATTCGTCAAATATGGCAAAGAAAAGCCAATTGGTATTCTTCTAACGCCTGTTTTTCCGTCTACATTTACAAAGCTTATATCCTTGCCTATCTGCAAATCCTTAATGCGTAGGCCAAGAAGCTCGCCAACACGCATGCCAGAATCATAAAGCAGCGCAATCAACGCTCTGTCTCTGCTGTTTAAGCATGCAGCAATGAGCTGCTTTACTTCATCTTCTGTAAGCAAATCACTTGCCTTCTTTGTGTTTTGAACTTTGCCTGCTTTGATCCATGATACAATCTCAGGATAGCTATTGCTATCGTAAAGCCACTTATAGAAGCGTTTAAGTGTTGTTTTCAGTTTTGCTTTAGAGATTTCTGCTTTATTACTGCTGTTTATCTGTAGAACAAGATTTTCTATATCCTTCTTTGTGGCCTGCTTTGCGTCCTTACCTAAGTGCTTTAGAAGCCATGCAAGCTCAAGTATTCTACGGCCTATTGTTCTAGGATTGCGGTTTAGTACCTGCAGATACTTTTCGAAGTCCTTTGCATATTGTCTGTTTGGCTCTGATAAGGCCCAAAGCGCACGCTCTGCAGATTGCATCTGCTCTATACCATTGTTTAGATAGCTAGGCATATTTGTCAATATGCCTTGTGTCTTAGCCCCTTTATAAATCTGATGGGGAAAGGCTTCGAACCTCTTATGGTCCAGCCCTGAGAGGGGATTGAACCCTCGACCTCCTGTTTTCTCGTTCTTGATTAAACTTCTTTTTAAGAAGTTTACAAGACAGGCGCTCTACCACTGAGCTACCAGGGCATTATTCTGATTTAGATTGTCTTAATTATTTAAATATTTTGCTTAATAAAAAAGCTTCGCGCTCAAAGAAGAGTAAATAAAAAGTAGCCAGTAGTTGCCACCAAAAAGCCAAATTTCTGCCTTACCGTTATTTTTTCATGGTAAGCGATAAGGCCTGTAAGCCAAACTATTATTGGCTCTGAAGAAAGAATAGCGCTACCAAACACAACTTTATTGCTAAATGAAATGAAGGCAAATAAAATAGTGCCAAAGCCATCAAATAATCCTGCAAGAATAACAATAGCAATTATTGAAATTTCGAGCTTTGAAAGGTTTATTTTATAGTGATTTTTTGGAGGTTTTGCTTTGTAGTAGAGATAAGCAAAAAATGCACCAAACAGCCTTACAAAAAGAAGAGGCAATACAAAATTCTTGTAATAAAGAAATGCAAGTATAATTATGGCCCAGTATACTGCCCACATCACGTTGCCTATAAGCGCAGGAACTAGCCGTTTATTAAGCTTAAACTTCTTGCTAAGCAGTATAAGCGAAATTCCTATGAATATTAGTATTATACTTGCGGCCTTTTCCATACTTATATGCTCCCCAAGCACAAAAATGCCAAAAAGTATTAGAATGATCGGCTGAACTTCAAGCAGTATATAGGAGTTTGATACGCCGCCAGACGGCACAGACTTGTATACAAGTATGTAGCCCAAGAATAGCACAAGGCCGCCAACGATCCCGATGAAAAGCAAAAAGAGTATATTGCCTAAATAAGGAGAGACCGTAGCTAAAAGCAGTATAGGTATAATACCAATGGCAAGCAGTATTAATGATGAAAGCCTATTACCAAACCTATTTATGTATAACTTTGATACCGCATCTACAAATGACCATGACAAAACTGCCAATAAGGATGCAATTATTATATAAGCCACAAGGTATATTTTCCACAGCCAGATATATATCTTTCTATATTATGCTGATTTTGCTTAAGTCAAACATTCCACATTCGCCAGAACTCGGCCTTAAGCTTCTCTACATAATTAGGGTCATTGCTTATCTCTAGATGCTCTATATTCTTGTGCATGCCCCTATATGTCAGGTTTGCTGATCCTGTTATCGCTTCGTTATCACCAACATAAAATTTGGCGTGGATAAATTCTTTTGGAACCTTTAACCTTATGTTCTTTGGCCTCCTAGTAGATAAGCGTAGAATAAACAATGCAAAGAAAAGAAAGCCGATAATAAGAATAGGCATATAGCTCAGGCTTGCTAGCCATAGTAGGTAATAGAATGAGAACACTATAACTGAAAGCAATAAGGTAAGAGATGGAAAGCCGCCTTTTGTAAGCAGCTTTTTTGCCTTTTCTTCAGGCGATGATGATATTATGTATATCTTTTTGTTGCGGGCGTACCTCAACAGGAACCTAGCATAATATTCATCAATATATGGTGAAACAATAAATACATTCTTGCTGCTCCTTATTAGCTTTTCAACATGCTTGTATTGTTCCTGCTCCATGCTTAAAAATATGATTAAAAGAAATAAAAAAAGTATGCAAAAATGTAAAGCAAATTATATTGGTGCCACATGGTTTGTTGCATTCGGAGTGGTTCACTCATGTATGTAGCTAACCAAAATCTCGCTAACGATTATGCGCAGGCGCTTGTTACTTTACATACGCAGCCTTAGTGCGATTACAGTTTTTATAAGAGGATCAATATCGCGCACTCGAATCTAGAACAGCGAAAGAATAAGTTCTTTGTATCTATTTATCATCTTCTCTTCGCTAAACTCATTTGCTATTTTTTGTGATGCTTTCTTTGCAATATCATATATATTTTTATCTGAGCGCATTCCATTAATCTTATTTGCTAAATCATCTGCGCTACTTGGATCAAAGCTCTGAACATTTATCTTCAATTTTTCAAAGTCTTTTGGGTAAGCTTTCTTTGACAACAGCATAGGAAGAGAATGGGAAGCGGCTTCGAGCAATGTTATGCTAAAGCATTCCCAGAATGAAGGTAGTACAAAAATGTGAGAAAGCCAATAAGCGCCATTGAGCATTGAATCATCTAAACCGCCGGTGAACAAAATCCTTTTATCGTCTTTTGCAAGCTCAATATAATCACTTAGAGAAGGACCTTCGCCGATAAGCAAAAGGAGCATGCTGTTGTCTTGAATTTTCTTAAAAGCCTTTATAAGAGTACTTACATTCTTCTGCCTTTCAAACATGCGCCCAACATACAAAACAATAAACTTATTATCTAAGCTGTATCTATCCTTGAATCTCTTTATTACTTTTTCATCTCTCTTTGGCTTTGCTATGCCGTTTGGTATAGATACTACTTTTTGTGTATATTTTTTAATTATCTCTTCCTGCTCAGCGTTAAGCGCAACATTTGCATCAAAGAAATTGAAGAACCTTCTTTTCATATTATTAATGCTTAAGCCAAGCATACCTGTGCCAAGAGTAAAAGGAAGGGAGTTCTTAGATAGCAAGTTTTTGAAAACGTCACCAGAGAGATTTACATGATCTATATAAATTGATTTAAATTCAAGCCAGTGCTTTGCTAGCCTTATTATAGGAAAGTCTGCAAGTGAGTTTGAGATAACAACATCAGGCTTTACTTCATCAAATATATTTTTTAGCTCATCATTGCTTATACCTATGTTAATTAGCCTGCCAGCTAGAAGATAGTAGCCAGCTCGCATAATCCAATTCTCAGCTAGCCCTGTTTTCATCTTGCTAGAAAGCTTTATGCCGCCTCTTTCTATAATGTGGCAGTTTTTATTGCACTTAAGATATGGTGTCTCATAGCCAAGATAAAAAGTCTCGAAATAATCTGATAGCTTGCTGTGTAGCTGCGCTGCAACTCTAGCTTCGCCACCGAATCTGTTCATCTTTGAGCCCATGTCTAAGATCAGGACTCTTTCTTTCATCTAGGACCCTATTGCTTATTATTCTATCCTGCCCTGCTCCTTTGTATATATGATAAGGTCTGCAGGCTTCTTAGGCATAGGATTTGCCCTTAACCCATACAAAGCCTTTATACCTTTCTGCAGTGCAAGCTCTACAAGCCTTTGTGTTATTATACCGTTTAGAACAACACCATATACGCCGTTTGTCTGCTGTATTGTAGGTATTAGTTCACGTATTGGTATATCTTTGCCGTATATTACTTCACCCGCACTGTTGTAAAGCCTTGCGTTGAGTGTATTTGAAAGTTCATCTAGAGCTTTTGCAAGTTGCGACAAAACAATTGCCTTCAGCACAGGCTCCTTTTGGTTCTGTGTTGATGATGAACCCGAGCTTTGCCCATGAGCACTCTCATCCTGCTGGAAATCCATCTGGTCTATCAATGCTGGTTCTTCATTGCTGACTTCTTTTAGCATTGGCTCCTCGCTAGACTCGCTTAATTTCTCAGCACGCTCCTGAACTTGCTCTTGCTCCTCTTCGTGTAATTGCTCCTTTGAGCTGTTCTTGGTTTGCTGATTTTGCGTAGCCTGCTGCTTCCCCTTGCTAATACCAAGATACTGGCTTAATGGAACCTTTGTACGCAGCGCCTTTATTATCTCCTTTCTTGTAAGCTCCTCTACCTCTTTGCCGTCAGGCGCCTTTGCAATATAGTCTACCTCTGCCACTTTTATGATAGACCTCACAATCATGTCCCCTCCTCTGTCGCCATCTACAAAGAGTGTTACATCTTTCTCATTGCACAGATTGATTATACTTTTAGGTATGTTGTTTGTCGCCCCTCCAAGTGCTATTACGTTTGTTATATCATTTCTAAGTAGGTTAAGCACATCTGCTCTGCCTTCTACTATTATTACCTCATTGCTCTTCGTAACATCAGGCCCTGCTGGAAGATTCTCAGACCCATAGCCTACAATCTCGCTTGCCTTTACCTCGCTCTGGACAAGCTCGGCAAGCTCCTTGCTGTCTGGCAGCTCAGTCGTTAGAAGCTGCCTTACTAGCTCCTTCGCCCTTTCGAGAAGCTTTCTTCTTTTCTCTGCCCTTGTATCCTCTACCTTTGTTATCTTGAACTGTGCTTCATAAGGGCCTACTCTGTCTACTGATTCGATCGCTGCAGCAAGTATGCACGTCTCTACCCTGTCTAGAGAAGCTGGCAAGTAAATCTTGCCGTATGTTTTGCTTCCTGACTGTGAGAGGTCTATTTCTATTCTTCCAATCTTTCCGTTCTTCTGCAATTCTCTAAGGTCTAGATCATCTCCGAGCAAGCCCTCTGTCTGACCAAAAACTGCTCCTATAATGTCTGGTTTATCAACAAGACCTTCTATGCTAAATGTCCCTTCAATCATATATTTTACAATTTCCAGATATGTTTTTGCCACAAAATCACCTCCTTACGTTAGAAAATTCATCTATGCCGATTATATCTTTTATTGGTCCCATTATGCCTTCTATAATATTGGTTCCAAGAATTTTGAGAAGCCTTATACCTGTATTTTCATCGATCGTTGAATTAGGATATTTTGCCCTTATAAGTGCGATAGCTTGTTCTTTTTTATTGCCTCCAGCCCTGTCATCATCTGTTGCAATGATTATTTTCTTACCATCCATATCAAGGTGGTTATACCTAAGCTTGTCTATTGTTACTGCGTTTATTGCTTTATCTGATATAAGCCCATTGCTGCTAAGATAGTCGACAGTGTTTTTTAGTGCTTCGATGTCGTGCTTTCCCTCTACTATTACCACTATATCATCATTCTGCATGCTCTTTATTATACCTATTATTGTACCTATAATACTTCCACTTCTCTGTTTGCCGTTTGTCAATCCAACCACTGTATAGAATTAGCTGCAGTTATTATGCCTGCCCACCTTTGGCCTTGGCATTACGCTCCGGCGCAAATATGGTTAAGCATAAATAAAGCATAAATTCACTGCAACTAATTTATGATTATATATCAAAGCAAAACTTAATATATATTTCCTATAATCAATAGATTGATGAACAGATATGTAAAAGGCGCCAGGGGAGAAAGAGAGCTCTTAGCAAAGTTTGCTGAGCTTGGCTACTCCGTTATGAGAAGTGCGGGTAGTGGTGTAAACTCGATAAGCCCAGATATTATAGCAATTAAGTCGGGGAAAGGCTTTGCTTTTGAATGCAAGGCTTGGGAAACGAGCATCGCGATAGATCCGGAGAAGTACAACGTTCTTAAAGACTGGGAAAGCAATACAGGGCTAAAAACATTTATAGCCTGGCGCATGAACGGCGAAGGCTGGTTTTTCATACCGATAGGCAAGCTAAGACAGGCGGAAAAGAGCTATAGGATAAGCAAGAAAGAAGCTTTCGAGCATGGAATGAGCATAGAACAGGTCCTTTCTCTTTAAAAGAGAATACCACTATTCACAGCATTAGCAAATAATTTAAAAAGCTTGTTTAACAATATGCTTATGCTTTTCCCAGTGGGGTGACATTTGTGGGAGGTAGGGGGTTTAGTTTGTATGACATCGAGCAGTTTATAAGAGAGGCGGGAGCAGAGAAGGTAACAGAAGATGCTGTTCTTGATCTTGAAAAGGAGCTCGAAAGATTAACAGAAAAGATAGCTAACAAAGCACTCAAATATGCGAGGCATGCTGGCAGGAAAAAGCTCATAAAAGGCTCTGATATTTTGCTGCTCAAGAAGGAGTAGCTGCTTCTTCTTTTGCTTTCTTTTTTATCTTTTTTATTTTTATTATTGCATCAACACCTATTACGCTGTATGAATCAAACTTATATTGTTATATGCAGTGCATATCTTGCGTAAAAGCCAAGGAGTATTGTGATCGATGCTGCGCCAAGTGATAGCATAATTGATTCTGTAACTCTTTTAGCCACACTCTGATTGCTAAGTATCGCTATCACAGAAGATGCTATTGCAAGAACAAGCGTTGTAGATAATATTGAATAAACTATGCCGTATGCCCCGCTTATTCCTAATGCAAATGGCAAGATAGGGAAAAATGCACCAAGCAGATAAGATATACCGGTCCACAGCGCAGATAAAGTAGGGCTTCTCTTTACTTTTGCGGCACCAATATCTCTTTCGTATTTAGTTGAAAGATAGGCACCACTTGACATTGAGAGAGCACCAGAAATTGCAACAAGTAATCCGGCAATTAACACCAATATTGGAGAACGTAAAGCTGCGCTAAACCCGACAGTAGCTGCCAAAACCTCAACAAGCCCGTCGTTCATTCCAAAAACAACGTCACGTATATTGGCAAGAACATGATTCAGAGATAAAAGCATGTTGCTTAATATATCTTCTGCGCGTTCTCCCCTCGCCATCTTTCTAAGCAGTTCTTCTTCTTTTGTGCTAAAGCCAAACTGCTTCATAGCAGCGTTGAGCTTCTCGTTTGTAATCATTTTATTATATTCCATTAATTTCATTGTAAAAGCTATGCCGAAAATATTTCTTGAAAGCATTATAAGGAGCATGCGCAAAGTGTTGCTCCTTTGGCGTACTTTAAAGCCATTAATTTTAAGTATACTTTTAAGTATAGAAGAGTGTAAAGACTCTATCTTATAAAGCCGAAGAAGAATATTTTTTATATTTTGGTTTTTCTCACGCTGTGATAGTATATTATATACCTGCGCATGGAAATCTTCATCCTGCTGAAGAGCTTGAATATAATCCTCTTTGCTTAACATAGTGACATCCTCCACACGACTAAAGGTCGTGGGTTTTCCCGCTCACGTTTTATAAACTTTCAAACTTTAAGCAATTTAAATTTAACTAAGAAGCACACAAACGGCTTTTAATTTATTTATTTTGTTTTTAGCAAAATTAGGAGCAAACATGAATTTACACACTATATTTAAATCTTAAATGCCAAATTAAAAGCATGGGGGTTTTACCCAAAAAATATGAGCTTAAGATATATCCAGATGCTAAAAGCAAGAAGTTCAGGGGAAATGTAAGCATTTATACACAAATAAATGGATCAGCAAATAAAATAGTGCTCAATGCTAAAGAGCTTGAGATAAGAAGAGCAGAAGTTATTTCAAATGGATCAAGTCAAATTCCAAAGATAAAGCTAAATAAAGAAGAGCAGGAGCTTATTCTTGAGCTTGATGAGCCGGCAAAGAAAAACGCAGTTATAAAGATTGAATATGTCGGCATACACAACGAAGACCTGTACGGCTTTTATCTTTCAAAATATAAAACAGATGGAAAGGAAGAAAAGCTACTTACCACGCAGTTTGAATCTAGCGATGCGAGAGCCGCATTTCCGTGCTTTGATAACCCTTCAATGAAGGCTGTATTTGAGCTAACGCTTGTGATAGACAAAGAGCTAGAGGCAATATCAAACATGCCAGTAAAGAGTGAGAAGGTTATTGGAAATAAAAAAGAGGTCTCATTTTACCCAACGCCTAAGATGTCAACATACCTGCTTTACATGGGCGTTGGAAAATTTGAATACCTTCAAAGCAATATTGGCAAACTAAAAATAAGGGTTGCTACAACTCCTGGAAAGCTCAAGTATGCAAAAATACCATTACTATATGCAAAGCAGTTTGTCTCATTTTATGAAAAATATTTTGGCATAAAGTACCCGCTTCCTAAGCTAGATTTAATAGCAATACCAGATTTCAGCGCTGGAGCAATGGAGAACTGGGGTGCAATAACATTTAGAGAGATAGACCTTCTTATAGATCCAAAGAATACCTCTGCGGGCAGTAGAATAAATGTAGCAACCACAATTGCACATGAACTTGCGCACCAATGGTTTGGAGATCTTGTAACTATGAAGTGGTGGGATGACCTTTGGCTAAATGAAAGCTTCGCCACATATATGAGTAGCAAGTGCGTCAATGCTATTTATCCAGAATGGAAGCTAAATCTTGATTTTCTTATAGATGAAGTAGCAACTGGGATGAGCGCAGACCAGCTCGAATCTACACACCCAATAAATGTAAAAGTCAAATCACCAGAGGAGATAGAAAGTATATTTGACAGAATAAGCTATGAGAAAGGGGGCTCAATCTTAATGATGCTCGAGGATTATGCTGGTCCTGAAACATTCAGGAAAGGCTTGCATAGATATTTAAGAGAACATGCTTATAGCAATGCCACAAAGTTTGATCTATGGAATGCAATACAGAAAGAGGCAAACAGAGAAGGTAAAAGGCTAAAGGTAGGCAAAGTTGCAAAGGCTTGGATAGAAAAGGTAGGTTATCCGATAGTAGAGCTTAGCAGAGCAGAGAAAGGTTATTCTATTTCTCAGGAAAGATTTACTTTGCTAGGCAAAACAAAGAAAGGCTTGTGGCCAATACCAATAACATACTTAGCTTATACAAAAGGAAAGAAAGAGGTTGCGAAGACTCTTTTTGAAACAAAGAATAAGCTGATAAGTACAAAAGCAGAATGGCTGAAGCTTAACTTCGGCCAGAAGGGATTCTATAGGGTAAAATATTATGATGAAATGCTTACCCTTCTTGGCACAGCCTATAAATCAAAGATTATAGACGACGTTGAAGGAATAGGCATAGAAAGCGACTTATATAATTTACTTATAGCACGCTACATAAAGCTTGATACATATCTTGACTTCATAAGCAATTATATGCTTAACACCGAATATCCGCTCAACATGCAGATTGCAAATCACCTCGCCGCTCTCAATACATTTACATACGGTATGAGTGTAAACCAAAAAGTAAGAGATGTAGCGCTTGCATATTTCAGAAACGCAGTTAAAAAAATAGGAATAAATCCAAAGAGAAGTGAAGATGAACCTACAAAGATATTCAGGGCTAAGGTTATAACAGGCCTTGGCTTTCTTGAAGATGATGGAATAAAGGATTTTGCAAAAAGAAATTTTGAAGATGCATTAAGTGATAAGGTAGATCCAAACGTAAGAAATCCTATATTCTTTGTTTCTGCATGGAATGGTAATAAAGAAGTGTTTGAAAAAATAAAAGAGGCTTACTTGAAAGAAATGCTTCCAGAAAAAAAGGTATATCTTCTTGTATCTCTTGGCTTGTTTAGAGACAAGCAAATCTGCCAAAATGCACTAGCTTTCACCTTATCAAAGGATGTTAAGCTGCAGGACTCATTTTACATACCAAACCAGCTTTCTTCTAATCCTTCTGGAAAGGACTTGTTGCTGCCGTGGCTTAAGGAGAATTGGCTTTGGCTAAGAAAGAGACTTAGCGCAGGAACACACATGCTACCGAGGTATGTAGGAACCCTTTCAACACAAAGAGGCTACCACAAGCTTAAAGAAGTAAAAGAATTCTTTACAAGCAAGAAGAACTACACGCCAGCAATAAAGAAAGAGCTTAGAGAAACGCTTGAACGCATCGAGATAAATACACTCTTCGCAGAGTGGCTAGGAAATGATTCTTGATATCCTAGCGAGCCTGTGTCCCTTTGCTTTAAGCTCTAGCTCATAAAACATGCCAAAAGAGAGCCTGCACACGTTAAACTTTCTATCCCCAAGCCTCTTTGAAAGTTCATTAAGCATTGCTATTGCATCTTCTGGCTTAGCTAAATCTTCAAACAAATGAGCAAACGGGTTCAGTATTAGTGTATTAACCTTCAGCTGTGAAGCTATTGTTTGTATCTCATTTACAGCCTTGTCTATTATCTCAACCTTTTTATCAACATCGCTTTTCTCAAAACTTATAAAAAGAAGCAAAGCTTCACCACATTCTACAGGTTTAGCCTCTTCAACAAGGCTTGAGCGCCCATGCTCTGTTGGATATGCCTTGAAGTAGTCAACATGCCAAGCCATGAACCTCATAACACAACACCTTTGGCAAAGAGTCTCGGCTGCTTCTGCCTTATAAGGAAGAATTCATCGCCCTTCTCAAACGGTAAAGGCTTGTCTAGCTTCAGCTCAACAGTGTTGCCTTCTATCTTTTCAACGAAGCAAGAAGTAAATGAGAAATTAATAGCAAGCCCGTAGCTACTGCCTTCTTTGAGCTCACCATCTACTATGCCAGATACTTTTAACTTTGCTGAAATTCTATCTTTTGGGGTTATTTCACTGCTTGCAAATATTTCGCCTTTCTCTATCTCATCTGCTTCTATTCCTTTTATCGCTAAGCCAACCCTTGTATAAAGTGGTGCGAGCTCAATATCTTTATCCTGGCTTTGTATTGATCTTATAAAAGCCTGCTTGCCACTTGATGTATAAAGGGTATCATGCACAGCAACACTACCTTTGCTAACTATACCTAGCACTACGCTACCAACGCCCTTTACAACGAATGCCTTGTCTAGATCAACACGCTTCTCTTTGCTATCTATAAGCTCTTGCTTTGGCTTAAAATCAACAATCTTATCTAGAAGCTCTTCCTTGCCATATATTTCATAAGCAGCTATTCCGGCACTCTTTGCAAGGTTGCCAATCTCATTATCGTTTGTAAATATAACACGCTTCTCAAGAAGGCCAGAGGCAACAAGCACTTCGCCAAAATATCTATCTATGCTAGCTGTACTTATAACTATCTGGCTCGACATAAGCATAGATTGAGCAAGCCCATATGGTTTATCATCTATGCTTGAAGGTGCAAGTGCAACCAATACATTCTCGCCATACAGCCTGTTGTAGAAAACTATACTGTTCTCTGAGCCTTTCTTTCCGATGAAGCCTGCTAGCTCCTTGTCGAGCGGTATTGAAATTATGAAGTGCATAATAGTATTTTTAGAACAAACTTATAAAAATAGGTTGAATAGACTATCTTCTTCTTGGCGCTGGCAGCAGCGATTAGTATGTGATACTCAATGCCAAACTCGCGTCAAGGGCGTTTTGCTTTCTTTACAGCTTCGTAGACCCGTAGATTGCCCTCTATCGGTACACTGCCGTAGACTTTCCGTTCGACGTTCTCATCGTAGATCATTCCTTCATTCATCTTTTTCTCAGTCACTTTACCACCTTTTGCGCTATTTGATATAAGAAATTACCCCTTTAAATAATTTCCCTTAGTTTTGTTTATAAAAACTTTATTTAAAGACTTTTCTTAGTTTTGTTATGAAGTGCATAATAGTATTTTTAGAACAAACTTATAAAAATAGGTTGAATAGACTATCTTCTTCTTGGCGCTGGCAGCAGCGATTAGTATGTGATACTCAATGCCAAACTCGCGTCAAGGGCGTTTTGCTTTCTTTACAGCTTCGTAGACCCGTAGATTGCCCTCTATCGGTACACTGCCGTAGACTTTCCGTTCGACGTTCTCATCGTAGATCATTCCTTCATTCATCTTTTTCTCAGTCACTTTACCACCTTTTGCGCTATTTGATATAAGAAATTACCCCTTTAAATAATTTCCCTTAGTTTTGTTTATAAAAACTTTATTTAAAGACTTTTCTTAGTTTTGTTATGAAGTGCATAATAGTATTTTTAGAACAAACTTATAAAAATAGGTTGAATAGACTATCTTCTTCTTGGCGCCGGCAGCAGCAATTGTATGCGGAGCGTTCAATGCCAAACCCGCGTTAACGGCGTTCTGCTTCCCCTATATCGTTTTTCCATGGCCAGTATTCGGTAACATCGTTATTTTCAGAGAATCGTACGCTGCCGGCGACTCGCGCCTTTCCGTAGACTCGCGTATCGCCGTAGACCCACGCATCGCCGTATACTTGTGCCTCGCCGTAGACATTTGCGAGATCGAAGACCCGTGCATTACCGTAGACTTGTGCGTTGTCGTAGACCTTTGCATCGTCGTAGACCCGTGCATTGTCGTAGACTCTTGCATCATCGCAGACCACTGCATCGCCATATACTCTTGCTTTACCGTAGACCTTTGCATTGTAGGAGACCGATGCATAGCCGAAGACCCGTGCATCTTCGTAGACTTGTGCATCTTCGAAGACATTTGCACAACCGTAAACTCTTGCTTTACCGTAGACCTGTGCTTTTCCTGAGACCCGTGCATAGCCGAAGACCTGTGCATTGTCGTAGACTTGTGCGTTGTCGCGGACCAATGCATTGCCAGAGACCTTTGCATTGCCGAAGACCTGTGCATTTCCTGAGACCCATGCATTTGAATGATAGTCAAGGTTACTTTCCTTCTCTATGAAGCCGCCCAGATCACCTTTTTTTGCAATGATATTACCAGATTCATCTATGATATCTTTTATTGCCCTAATTCTATACAGTGTGTGCGTTTCGCCATTAATTACAACTGTTATATACTCATCTGTGAATTCATACTTATGGTTGTCTTTGCTTGTTTTTGGTATTTCGTTTGCGGATCTATCTATTACTTTCTCGGTCATTTTGTCACTTTCTGCGTCTTTGAGTATAATATATTTTATACAGATTTAAAAATCTTCTTTAGTTTTGTTTATAAAAACCCTATTTAAAACCATGAGACCAAGGCAAGATATTTTAAATTATTTTGCCTATTATATTTGATTGCATGGAAGAGGTAATATTGGTAGACGAGCATGACAGGCAGATAGGCGCTATGGAGAAGCTGCAGGCGCACATGAACGGTGGCAGACTCCACAGGGCGATCTCTATATTTGTTTTCAACAGAAAAGGAAAGCTAATGCTCCAAAAGCGAGCTATGACAAAATACCATAGCAAGGGAAGGTGGAGCAATACTGTATGCACGCATCCTAGACCAAACGAAAAGCTTGAAGATGCGGCGCATAGAAGGCTCAGGGAAGAGATGGGCTTTGATTGCCC
>Ga0080006_1234092_pt1 | contig 14005 bp, 26 predicted proteins | sample RS3BMetagenome_FD_69209 | JGI IMG/M metagenome (GOLD analysis project Ga0080006, IMG submission 69209) | Ferric oxide microbial mat and aquatic microbial communities from Rainbow Spring, Yellowstone National Park, USA - RS3B (SPADES... ...
GCTTTACCGCGTGCAAGCTGATGGCGATGTACAAAGCCGCCGATCTGCTCAAAGCCATCAAGGATGGGGGTCCGGCCGCGTTCGTCAGCTACAGCATGCCGCCATGGGGGGCGGTACTCACCGACGAGCAGATAGACGACGTGCTCGCATACGAACGCTCCTTCTGCGTGAAGAAATAGACCACGGAAATTTCTTTCAACATTTTCCAGATGCGTATTTCACGGAATCGTCGCATTTGTTCGTAACTCTGAGACACGCCGACGGCGGGATCGCTTTGAGAGGATCGCTCCGCGATCGCATACGGGGAGTGAAGCAAGAGATTACAATTTACACACCAACTGCGGTGCCGCCTCAGGAAACCGCGGGCGCGCTTCGAAAAATGGCTGCGGCAACCTGGCCAGGGCGATGAGCTGAGGCAATCGAGGATAGCGGAATGTCCAAAGCTTCGATCGGTTTCGCGCTGTTCGTACTATTGAGTGTCGTTTGGACTTTGATATGGGCTTTTGTTTTGGTCCGCAGCGGACCGCCCACTTTGACCTATGCCGCGGTGGCAAAGCGCGCGGCTGCGATCAGGGTGTGGCTCTTCTGGACTTTTGGCAGCGTGCTGTTCGTGTTGTTTGTCCTGTCCGTGTACTTCTTTCCTTACCGCGCCTTTGCAATGCGCCGCATGGGCCGACCCCAACTAAAGGTGGAAGTTGTCGGGAAAATGTGGACTTGGGAGATACATCCCGATTCCATTCCCGCTCATACTATGGTTGAGTTCGATGTCACAGCGGGCAACATAAACCACGGCTTCGGCATCTATAGCCCGGCTGGGCGGTTGATCAATCAAGTACAGGCGATGCCTGGTTACACCAACCAACTCGTAACCTCATTTGATCAGCCGGGTAAATATACTGTGCGCTGTCTTGAATATTGCAGCCTGGGCCACCATTTGATGGTGAGTAGCTTCGAGGTAACGCCGAAGAAGGGCGGCAAATAGCTGCCCGGGGGGGGACCATGGGAGAAGAGACCAACACCATCTTGAACGGCGCCAACGGCGGGGTGGTGCGTGTGGCGTTGGTGTATCTGTACACGGGCCTCGCCATTTTCTGGGTGCTCGGCGCCTTGGGGCTTTGGATGCGGCTTTCCCATGCCGGGGTCCTGCCGCTCAATTTTTTTTGGTACTACCGGATAATGACCCTGCACGGCACCGGAATGATCTTCATCATGCTGGTGGCAACCATGGGGGCCGTCGCCGCGATTTTGAGCGCGCGAGTGAGGCTCAGTGCCGGACTTCTGTGGACAGCCTATGTGCTAAACGTTGCGGGAGTCGCCTGCGTGGCGGCCGGTACGCTAGGCGGGTTTGCCGCGGGTTGGACGATGCTCTACCCGCTGCCGATGCTGAACTATGCGGCGGGATGGCCGCCGTGGTCAACGTTTGCCTTTATGGTTGGCAATCTGCTCGCCGCGCTGGCACTGTTGGCGTACTCGCTGGCGCTGCTTCTGGGTTTGTCGCGCAAGCACGGGAGCATCGCAGCGGCGTTGGCATGGCCGTTCCTGCTGAACGGCGGCGAGACGCGGAATGCTGAGCCACCAGCGCTGAGCGAGATTGCGGGAACCGCCTTGGGCCTGATCGGCCTCGTAACCGTGGTGGCGGGCGCCGCCGCGCTGGCGCCGATGTTTGCGCAGGCCTTCGGCTTAATCTCAAGCTTCAACGTGCTGCTCGAGAAGAATTTCATGTTCCTTTTCGGCCACACGGTTGCCAACATGAATATCTATCTGGCCGCCGTTCTGGTGTACGATACTTTGCCAAGGTATGCGGGCGGACGCCACTGGCAGACCACTCGACTCAGCGCCTTGGTGGCGAACGTGCTGCTCATCACGATATTTCTGCCCTATCCTCATCACCTTTACATGGACTTCGCGCAGCCCGAAGCGGCTCAGGCGATCGGGATAATTGGTTCATGGACCGGCGCCATGCTCGCTCTGCTGGTCACCATCTTTGGCGGTCTGTATCTGATCTATCGGTCGGGTTTGCGCTGGGAGACGCCGACCATCCTTATTCTGGCCGGACTTTGGGGCTGGGGGTTCGGAGGCATCGGCGCAATGATCGACGCAAGCACACCGATGAACGAGGTTTTCCACAACACGCTCTGGGTCGTTGCGCACTTTCACACGTATTATCTGCTCGGGGCCGCGGCCGTGACCTGGGGATGCATGTACTACCTGATAACTGAACTCAGGGGCCGCAAGGAGAGTAGACTGTCGAGGCTGGCCGCCTGGCTATATGTGATCGGCGGATCCGGATTCGCGCTGATGTTTTTTGCGGCCGGCGCCGCTGGTATGCCGCGCAGATACGCCGTTCCGGTCGCCGGCACCGGTGAGCGGGGGCTGGCGGCTTTCGCCTCCTTGTCTGTGGTGTTGCTCGGTCTGGGCCTTCTGAAACTGACCTACGATTTGAGCGCAGGCCTCGGGGCCGCATGGCGGCGCACGAAGATTGCCGGTTAGGTTCGGCAGAGGTAAGGGAATATCACCGCGAGAAAATCGCCGACCGCGAGCATAACGAAGGGACCAGGGCGGACCTCGAAATGTCCAGGTTTATTTTCCCCTGGGAAACAGATCGTCGCTGGTGGCACACTGTGCGGAAAACCACGTTTCGGCGAGTCGGCCCTTAGGAGGGGTGGCGGAGCGTCCCTCGCTTGGCATGTTCTTGTTGTTTCGTGCCTGCATTTCGAATCTGTAGTCCCCGCACTCTTTGGCCGTGTCGAAGGCAGACGCAATAATCCAAGTTAAATTGAAATCGAACTATTGAGGACAAGTTATGTCGGCTCGACCACCGCTACCACCATTCACTCGCGACACTGCCGTGGAAAAGGTTCGGCTGGCGGAAGATGCCTGGAATTCGCGCGACCCCGCCAAGGTAGCACTTGCCTACACGCCCGACTCGCGCTGGAGAAACCGTTCGGAATTCGTGGACGGCCGCGAGGGGATTGTCGCGTTCCTGACTCGCAAATGGGCCAGGGAGCTGGACTATCACCTGATAAAGGAACTATGGATTTACGATGCCAATCGCATCGCGGTGCGCTTCGCTTATGAATGGCATGACGGCTCCGGACAGTGGTTTCGTTCCTATGGGAACGAGAACCGGGAGTTCGACGAGTTGGGCCTCATGCGGTGCCGCTTCGCAAGCATCAATGACCTGCCGATCAGGGGATCAGATCGCAAGTTCCACTGGCCGCTCGGAAGACGTCCTGACAGCCATCCAGGCTTGAGCGACCTTGGCCTGTGAGGCCCTTTGCACGGCTGACCGCCTGCGACAGCCTCGCATCGTTCCTGCCAGCAGCCCTATCTCGCGCCGGCAATGAAACTTAAGGTATCCCGCGAAGAGCACTCCGTCGCCCACGCGGTTAAATGGCCGGGTGATATCACGGATCAGACTTCTCCGGCTGTTCCGCCGAATCATGCCAGTCACGCTGCGGTGATCGCCCCGGCAACGGTGCGCCTGCCGATTCACTTCTTTGTGTTCTCCGTTCTCTGGCTCCTCTACGGGTCAGTTCTACTGCCATGGGTGGCGCCGGAGGCAATCCGCTTCTACTACCAACCGAGCGTATTAAGCCTTGTGCATGTGTTTACGCTCGGCTTCATCACGCCGGCGATCATTGTTAAAACGCTTCTTCGCGGGCAACCGGCGCAACCGCCTTGCTGAGTGGATTGATCGCCCGCGTGTGGTTTGGGCAGCCTGCGTGGAGCGCAGCCTAGGCAGATTCGTGTAATTTTATACGCTAAGGTGCTCTCCGCGGCTGGCGCGGTACAGGCCGAGCCAGAAATCGGCGCACGGAGAGATTCTGAGGCTTACGCCAACTCGCGCAGGGTCAGCGCCATGAGCAGGCGAGTGGCCGCGTGCGATAGATGGTCCTGGCGCTGGTCGCCTTCGCGCAAGAGCCGCAGGTGCTCTTCGGCGCGGCCGATGTGATATTCGGGCGCGCGCCCAACCCAATCGTCGTCGGGATGGCTCACCGCGCCGTCGCGCATGACGCCGGCGATCGCTTCGAGGGCCTTGGTGAATGGCTCCACGCGATGAATCCTCCTTTCGGCCGGGGCCACGGGTGCCTTACAAAACGCGCCTGACAAATTCCGCGAAGTCGAAAATCTCAAAGCGCTCAACCACGCTAGCGCGCTCCAAACGGGCTTTGAAAATCCTGTCGCGCACGACCAGCGCGGCGGAGGCCGCGGCCGCTAGAATCGCATGCTGCAGATCGCATGCGTCGCTGGGTTTGACCGGCCGATTCCTTTTCGGTCCGTATTTGTGGTCCCAGTCCAGGGCCAGGGCGTAGCTGATTCCAGCGCGCACTGTTCGATTGCCGAGCAACACGCCCGGCTCAAAATTCTCAGGGATACCTGCCCGGCGTCCCCAGTGCCTGGCGAATTCAGGGGCGAGGCGCTGGTAGTGCTCTTGAAAAGGCGGGGTAATGGTCTTGCGCGTTAAGTCCGGGTCGACGCTTCGGAGGTCGCGGTGAAAGGCGCAAAGCGCGTTCCTCCAGTTCTGGTTTTGTTGCTTGAGGCCGGCCCAGGCGCGAACGAGTGCGTGATCATCGCGCACTAGCCCGGAATAATAGCGGAGTAACTCTTGCGCGGAGTCGGTGGCCAGGAATGGGTTGGAGCGCGCATTTGCTACCGATGCTCTGATTTCGTCGACGAATAGTTGATGGACTGGTTTCAGGATCAATGATGGGTCGCAAACTTCGAGTGCAAGCTCGAACAGTTTCACTCGGCGATCTCGGTCGGGAGTGGCCAGAATTTCATCGAGCACGGCAGGACTTACGGGTGCCGTGAACCGAAGCCGCCGCATGGCTGAAATCGAAGCGGCGGTGACGGGCCGACCCACGAGCCAGTTGAGAAAGCTTGTGTCGAGATAGGCGAACACCTGGGCTTCATCAAATCCCCACCCGCTCGACCTCATCGAGCGTCACCTCGTCGGAGCGCCGGTCGTAGAGCTGGGTGGTGCGGGTGCTGGAGTGGTTGGCCATGCCGGCGGCCTTCTCGAGCGTGCCGCGGTTCTTGAGATAGGCGGTAATGCCGGTGGCACGGAAGCTGTGGTTGCAGACCCGGGTCGTCAGCCCCGCCTGGCGCGCGCCGGCACACCATCGCCCAGGCGTTGGCCTGGGGTAGGGGAGTGCGCGTAAGGAGTTTGGTCCTGCGCCCGATGGTGCGAAAGAGCGGCTCTTTGGGATCGCCGCCGATTTTGGTCCCTTCGATATAGGCAAGCAGGTAAGTTTCAGGATTCGTTGTTCTTCGGAGAGGGCTTCTCGTGATCCACGGATAGTTGAATCGTCTTCGGGCATCGCACCGATCTCCAGAGTTTGCCGATCGAGCTCGAAGTTAGTATAGTTTTTATTTACCCGAAGTGTAAATCATGCGCACACAAGTTTCTAAATGGGGCAACAGCCTCGGGGTTCGCATCCCCAAAGCCTACGCTGAAGAGGTGGGCTTGTCCGAAGGCGCAACCGTCGAGGTGAGGGTCTCAGGACGCAACCTAGTCCTTACGCCGGCACGGCGGGATTACAGCCTTGATGAGCTGATCGCCGGGATCACGCCAAAAAACCGCCACGTGGAGACCGACTGGGGTGGTCCGGTCGGTAAGGAGACCTGGTGAGCCCGGCTCGCTACGTGCCCGAGCGCGGCGACTTGGTGTGGCTCACCTTCGATCCGTAGGCCGGCCGCGAACAGGCGGGTAGGCGTCCCGCCCTGGTGCTCTCCCCGGCGCTGTGGTCGCCGCGGTTGCCACTCGCCCAGCCTCAGCCATCGCTTCACTGTCTTGCGATCGACGCCGAGCTCGCGCGCAATCTGTTTGATGCCATCGCCCCGTTCCCGGCGCGCGATCATCTCCCGCACCAACTCCTGCCCTAGCATCCGTTCCTCCGCCAACCCCACTTCGGTTGACAGAGAAATTATCCGCTTCTGTTCCTCTTCCATTGCTCCCATATCCTCCTGTTGCCTTGGAGGGGGGAGTTTCGAATGACATCTGAGGGGGATTTTCACATGACGCCTGACAGCTACGCGGCATTGCGCTGATAACGGCGGTGACGTTGGTGCCTGAAATCGGCGATATTCGCCGGTTCCAAAGACCCGGAGAGTTGATGGCATATCTCGGGCGGGTGCCGGGCGAGCGGTCGAGTGGAGCAACCATCAGGCGCGGTGCCATCACCAAGGCGGGCAATAGCTTCGCACGCAAGATGCTGCTCGAATCCGCCTGGAGCTATCGCAGGCCCGCCCGCATCGGCGTCGAGATGGGGGCACGCATGCCGGAAGTCGCAGACCCAGTTCGTGAGATTGCCTGGAAGGCGCAGATCCGACTGTGTGGACGCTTCCGCCGCCGCGCTGCGCGAGGGAAAAAAATCGCAGGTAGTGGTCACCGCGATGGTCATAAGAGATCATCGGAGTGTTGCGGGAGCACGAGGCGGGGGCAAAGACCGAAGAGGTGTGTCGGCGCCACGGGATCTCGCACGCCACTTTTTACAAATGGAAGGCTAAGTACGGTGGGCTGGATGTGTCGGAGGCGCGCCGGCTGAAGTCGCTGGAGGACGACAACCGGCGGCTGAAGAAGCTGTTGGCCGAGGCCATGCTCGACAATGCGGGGCTCAGGAATCTGCTCAAAAAAACGGGTGACGCCTGCGGCGCGGCGGGCGGCCGCCGCGCAGCTCATCGATCAGTATCGCATGAGCCGGGTGCGCGCATGCAGGCTGGCGGGACTCAATCGGTCCAGTCTGAACTACAGGCCCCGACGACCCGATGATTCGGCGGTGCGGGAACGCCTGCGAGAGCTGGCTCAGGAGCGACGCCGCTTCGGATATCGCAGATTGGGTTGGTTACTCACTCGCGAGGGGCATTAGCCTGGCGCAAGCGCGGGTCACCATCGACGCCTGGCGCGATGATTACAACTACCGCCGCGCGCACTCGAGCCTCGGCGCACTTTCACGGGGCAGGTCAAATGACAACCGACTCTACTTATGAACTGATGGGCATTGGGGTGCAGGCCAGGAAAAATACGTTGTGCCCCAGTACGGAGCGCAGCGGGCAGCGGCCAATCGACACGGATGGTGAAGTGAGCCAGCTCGGTTCATCAAGATCGTCCATCGTTCCGAACGCAAGAAGAACGGATGGGCACCAGCATTCTACCTGTGTCTTGTCGAGGTGAGACTATGGCGTGTGCTGCCGCAATTATCGCCCGCGAATTCGAGGCTGACATTTCCCACACGCGCGGTAGCCGAGCGATGGAGCGAACGGCACGCGCGGGCGTGGTGCAAGAAGAACTTCCCAAACTGGCCGATGCGCTCGGGCGGAATTGTCACGACAAGGTGAGCAATGCTCCACGCGAAAAGCTCCGCTTTCGATACACCCTTACCGTAATCATCGCGCAGCAGCAACCGCCTTACGGGCAGTTGCGGTGGGAAGAAATAGCCGGCCAGGGCGCGACGGAAACGGCACAAAGTCGAATTTTTTGTAGAAGTCGGAGGCGCCCTGGTTCTTCGCGTCGACTAGGATTGCCCAGACGGCTATCGACCGATCGGCCCCGAGCACCCGTTTGATTGCGTCCGCCAGCAGCAATTCGCCGACGCCCCGGCCCCGCGCCCGCAGGTCGCACGCTAGACGCCCGATGAGTGCTGCGGGAATCGAATCGTACCGCGGCAACTTCCGTGCGATCTCCTTGGGCAACTGGCCGGGATGAATCGCGCAGGTGCTGAGTGTGTAAAAGCCGACGACAAGGTCGTCCTCGGTGGCGACAAAGACGCGTGCGACATTGCGCCTTTCATCCTGTCCCGCACGCCGCCGAAAGTAGTCGTCGAGCTCGGGCTCGCCGCAGGAGAAAGTCGCCCGCTCATGGTGCTCTGAGAGGGGTTCTATCTTAATCGGCACTCGGCACCGCAGCGTCTGTCATTCGACTTCGGCGTCGTGGCGCTTAAGAGCGGTGATGAGCCGGCCCGATGGCTTCGGCGGGCTAAGCAGGGCTCCTAGGAAGACCTTGCGGTCCGCCTCGGTCAGCTCCATGTGTTCATGTTCGTTCAAGACCCGGCGCGCGCCCTCGTAAGCGAGGTCGGCGGCCGAGAGACCGCTTAGCGCAGCGGCCTTCTGGATCACCCTCTTTGCGGAGGGGGTCACTCTAAGTTCCAAGCGCTCCGACTTCGTCTCCACTCGGGTACTCGCTGAGGTTGCTCGCTTCACCGTTTCAACTCGTTCATTCAAATAGTGTACGGCAATTAACCGTACATAGCATGACGCTTGGGAACTTGTCCAGTGCAGCGAACACCCTGCCCAGTCAGGATAGATAGCGGGGTAGGGCGCTCCGGCCCGCAGCCCGCGCGCCTTCAGATCAACGTAGGCACTAACCCGCCGCTCGAATAACGAGGCTGTCACATACCGCACGCGCGGCGAGCGCGCCGGAGATGGGCCTATCGCTTAATGAGGACATGCTGAGTAGGATCAGTGCTTCGTTACCTGTAGATGAGATGAGCGCCGATACGAATGCGTTGGTATCAACGACCGCGCGGATCACTTGGCCTCGAGACGATGGGTGTGCTTTTTGTCGCGGCGGTAAGCCGCGCTCTCGACGTTAATGTCTGCCGAGGTCAACTTGTCGAGACCGCGCCGCTTCGCGCCACGCCAGGCTTTTTCCAACCACTCCGGCGGCGGTGCGGATGAAATCTTGAACGCTCATGATCACCACGGCGGGTTGGCCACGACGCTCGACCACGAAACGTTCGTTGTGCTCGACGGCACGGTCCATGATTTGGCCGAACTGGGTGCGGGCCACATGAGCATCTATCCAGCGGTCCATTTGCTTACCCTTATGCATCAATCAATTGATGCATCACATCTAACAGATCTGTGCGACACCTAAGTCGAGTGTCATTTCGGGAATTAAGGGGCGTAGAGTTTTGTCCGCTATTTGGCGTGCTTGAAGCTGCCGCCTGCGCGCGCTCTGGATAACAAACGCGAGATGGTAGCCGGATGGACGCCGAACAGCCGGGCAGCGTCGGCAGCGGTTTTTCTTCCCCGGGAGATCATCCGCACAATCTCGACCTCCTGTTGACGAGTCAGCTTTGGCGGTCGTCCGCCAACGCGCCCTTCCCGGCGAGCGGTCTTCCAAGCCGGCCCTTGTGCGCTCCCGCAGCATCGCCCGTTCGAATTCGGCGAAGGCCCCGACTATCTGCATCATCATGCGTCCAGCTGGCGCGGGCGTGTCGATCGCCTCGGTCAGGCTGCGAAACCCGACTTTGGACTCGGCCAACCGCTCCATAATGGTCAGCACATCCCGCAGTGATCGCGAGAGCCGGTCGAGTTTCCAGACCACGAGTACATCGCCCTTGCGGAGGTGATCCAGGAGCGGATGCAATTCGGGCCGGTCCCAGCGTCCGCCCGATGCTTGCTCGCGATAAATACGCTCGCATCCTGCGCCCTTCAGCGCGGCCACCTGCGCCGCGGCGTCCTGTTCGTTGGAGGAGACGCAAGCATAGCCAATCAGCATTGCGTAAACGTATTGCCAATGTTTCCACTAAAGCAACACCTTTTTGCAATGCGCCAAGCCGCGCCAACGGCGTTCTCGCCCTTGCGCTGCACAAACGAACGTTTGTGCACGCGGCGTTCTGGTGAGCTCAGGAAGCAAGTCGCCGCAGAAAAGCTCTCGGAGTGAGCACCGGCGGCTTAGCTTGCTTGAGTTCCGTGAGATGGGGATCACCGGAGACGAGGAAATGCGCTCCCGCGGCGCGTGCCAGAGCAACGAGGTAATCGTCGCCGGGATCCGGGGTGAGTCCGGCTTCCACCTCGGGATCGGGCTCAACGGAGCTTAAGCGCTGAAGCAAAGCGAGGTAGGCTCGAACCTCGGCTGCGGTTACATAGGGCCGGAATTTAGCGCGCGCCAGAACGCGCTCCAGTTCGGCGAGCAGCGCGGGGCACACGATTAGCTCGAACGAACCTTCCAGCCATAACCATAGCAGGCTGCGGGGCGCGCCTTTTGCTGAGATAAGGCCGGAGATGAGCACGCCGGGATCCAGGACGGCCCGGTAGGTTTTAGGGCCGGCGGCTTTGATGCAGCTCCCGGTAGGCTAGATTAAGCGCCTCGTCCTCAGTCAGCTTGGAACGGGCTCCGACCCGCTCCAAAAGCTCCAATCCCAGATGGGCGCGCAGCGCTTCTTCGACCACCTGGTAGTCGCGCTTGCCAGTGCGGGCCGCGGCTATCTTGATCGCCCGCAGCAAGTCGTCCTCCACATAGATCGTTGTTTTTCGTCGCATCATTTTACATTCTAGCGGAAATACCGCTTTCCGTCAAAAAGTGCCGAAGCGGCCGAGAACATGGCGTGGACAGCACCCTGCCCCTTTTTCGCTCTCATAACGTCCTTTATGAGAGATAAAAGAGAGCGCCCAAACGGGCCAGGTTACCGCCGCGCGCGGCGCTCGAAATACTGCGCCGGCCGCAACACCATCACGCCCGGCGATGCGCTTGCCGAGATGGTTTCGATCCACGATGGCCCGCACGTCGACACCCCGGCGCTTCGCACTTACGAGCGCGGTAACGATCGGTCGCGACGTCAGCGCGTACATTTGGACGAGAACCGTTTTTTGCGCGCCGTTGATCGCAGTAACGACCGTGGCGAGAGGATCGCAACTGCCGGGAAGCGGCGGCGAGAAACAGGCAGCGGCGGTGACACCCGCAAAGGTGTCGCCCTGTGTTAGCTTCGCATCGGGCAGGACAGCACGCGCAGGATCGTAATGGAGCGGCTGTATCGGAGCCGAAGGTCCCGTGTAGTTTCGGTTATGAGAGCTAAAAAGGGATGTGAGAGCAGGCCGCCGACGCGATCGACCGGTTAGATTTCAGGCTACGCTAACGCCCGCCATCCGTGCCGCGCCGCGCAAAGATCCGTCAACGGTCGCCAGCGGTAGCGACTTGGCCATTGCCAGGTCCAGATAGCTGGCGTCGTAGGCCGAGAGCCGGTACCGGCGGGCCGCTTCCAGAACCTCGCGAAAGGCCCGCTCCACGCCGTCGCTAACGACCTGGATAGGAAGTTGGTTCAGCGCCTCGATGAAAGCGGCGCTTTGGGCGGGCTTAACCAGCTTGCGCCGTTCGGCGACCACCAAGGCGTTGGCCACTTCGAACGGCCAGATCGCCGGCGCCTGAGCCTCGGCGCCGCCAACTAGGCGATCCAGTACGGAGTCGGTGTAAGCTGTGGCCTGGTCCTCGAACAGCCAGCAGAGGGTCACCGACGCATCCAAAACCAGGCCACTCAAATCCGTCCCTCTTCGATGATGCCACGTATGGTCGTGCGTCCCAGCTTCAGGCCACGGCGCAATTGACGAATCAGTGCCGCCGCCTGTTTTGGGTCACGCGGTTGCCTCCGTTCCGCCGGAACCAGGCGGGCTACTGCGGCGCCCCGTTTGGTGATGGTGATCTCTTCGCCCTGCCCTGCCCTGTCGACCAGCTCTGAGAGGTGAGTTTTCGCGTCGAAGAGGCCGACCTCTTTGGTCTTGTACTTCATAGCTGGCTAGTATCAGACTAGTTTGTTATGCTCTTGTCAAGTTTGCGATGGAACGCACAATGGAGCAAGGGCCAATACTTCTGACCAACGAGGTCGCGCCCCCGCCCGTACTGATCCGTGCCGGCATGGGCGCCCTGCCCTCTTCCATCCTTTCCTGCGGCGAGCGCGCCGGCCGGCGGTTTATCGAGTTCTTTACCGCCAACATCCGCAACCGCAACACGCGCATGGCGTACGCGCGCGCGGTAAAGCAGTTCTTCGACTGGACCGAGGTCCAGAAGCTTGAGCTGGACGACATCGAACCCGTTACCGTGGCTGCCTACATCGAGCAGCTCGGGGCGAAGATGGCCAAGCCGTCCGTCAAGCAACATCTGGCGGCGATCCGACAGCTCTTCGACTACCTGGTGACAGGCGGGATACTGCCTTCCAATCCAGCCAGCTCGGTGCGCGGCCCCAAGTACGTGGTTAAACGCGGCAAGACGCCGGTGCTGTCGGCCGAGGAGGCGCGGCAGCTGCTTGATTCAATCGAAAGCGATACTTTAATTGGACTGCGCGACCGGGCGCTGATCGGCGTGATGGTCTACAGCTTCGCGCGGGTCAGCGCGGCCGTGACGATGCGGGTCGAGGACTACTTCCAGCAGGGCAAGCGGGCGTGGCTCAGGCTTCACGAGAAAGGCGGTAAGCGGCACGAGGTGCCGTGCCATCACAAGCTTGAAGAGTGCCTGGACGTTTGGGTGCAAGCGGCGGGCATCGGCGGCGACAAGAAGGGACCGCTGTTCCGCGCGATCCGCAAGGGCGACAAGCTGACCGAGAATCCGATGGACCGTGCGGACGTGTTGCGTATGATCAAGCGGCGGGCGGCAGGCGCAGGCCTCCCCCACTCCACCTGCTGCCACACCTTCCGCGCGACCGGCATCACGACTTACATGCAGAACGGCGGGACGCTGGAACACGCCCAGCAGATCGCCGCGCACGAGTCGCCACGCACGACCAAACTGTACGACCGTACGCAGGACGAGATTTCGCTCGACGAGGTCGAGCGGATTAGAATTTGAGGCACGTTCGATTGGAGCGGTGAAGGATCCGCTACAACGCAGCAAGGACGCTCTCGAGGATTCCCTTTTCCTCGGCGACCGTGGCTATGAGGGGCCTAACGGGTAACAGGCCGTGAGCGATCTCGTCGCGTTCGAACTTCAGGAGTTCGTAGGCCTCCGCCAGGTCGCGGTCGATTGATCTAAGGTATTGCGCAAGGTTCTTCGCCGCCGGTACGCGCCGGCCGCGCCTATTCCTGATTTCTTGTCGGCGATCATTCAGCAGCATCTCAAAAGCAACGAATTGATCCAGGACGCCGACCTCATCGATTCTTCGGCCAAGATCTTCATAGAAAGTTTCGATCTTTCGTTTAGCAGTTGAGTAGTCATCATCGAGTTCCACAATTCCAAGGTCGACGTGACGCAGAGCCGCGGCGTCCGCGAAAGCCTTGGCGCTTTCTTCAGAAGCGAGGGTTTTCAAGACGATATGGCGCTTACTGGCTTCATCAAGAAGCGACATGGGGAAGGCTTTACGGGAGCAGGAGGTTTTCGATCATGTCTTCCAGTGTTTGGCGCGACAATTCGGGTAGGCTCGTTACTGGAACTTTCCTTGGCCCGTCCTTTTCCGAATAGAAGAACCATCGCTCCTTGCCAGAACTGTCTTTGTGCCGGAGCAAAACGTACCGACGATCCAGTCGCCCGCGGGCCGACAATTCGACCCGGCCCATAGCATCCCCGAGGACAAACAGCGCCACCGGGTTCAGGGTTATCGTTCGCCCGCGAATCGCCAGGTCCATGACTTCAATTTCGTATGGTCCGGTCAGTTTTTCCGCTCGACGCTCGGTGCGAAGGGGGTTGGCCGTGACGAGACCATCAGCGATCAAATCCGACAGCATTTCCTTGACGCTCCGGTACAGCCCCGGAACCGCAACCTCGCGCCACTCCTTGAGCTTCGCGTCAATTACCTGCTTCGAAGCCTTTTCCGTTTCTTCCATCTTCTGCAGCGTTTCCCGAAGGCTCATACGCGCCTCCCACGATTACCCGATCGCCCACGGGACGGTGATTGGTCTATCTTATTCCTGCGGGAATTACAGCGCGAGAAACGCTCGCTGACGCCGACATTCTGAAGCGCGCCGAACTTCGCCCATCCCTCTTTCACTGACGCACGTTCATGGGCAGTTGTGGGCCGGTCGAAATCCGGCCTGCGCCGCGGCCCGCGGGCTCGGAAAAGGCACCCGATTGTCAGGCGAGATAGCCGAGTAATACGGGCAACCGGGCCATTCGAAAATGTGGCTCCTGGCGTTGCCTATCACCGGCCCGCTTGTCGGCTCGCTGCTCGTGCGGCATCCGTTGGCATCGAAAAGCAGGGGCGAATGCGTGCCGTGACGAAAGTCTTGCGGCTGTACCGGATGAGGCTCGCCCCACAACCCGATTTTCGCCTTCATCGCCGCGCACTCCGCTGGTGCA
>Ga0080006_1194249_pt1 | contig 13999 bp, 12 predicted proteins | sample RS3BMetagenome_FD_69209 | JGI IMG/M metagenome (GOLD analysis project Ga0080006, IMG submission 69209) | Ferric oxide microbial mat and aquatic microbial communities from Rainbow Spring, Yellowstone National Park, USA - RS3B (SPADES... ...
TCTTGGCCTTGCAGATCTACTGGTATGGAGAGCCTTGTTCGATGGGTGGCGTGGCGGCTGTCGCCACCTGGCCAGAATACCGGCGCCACGGTCTCGTGGCTCGACTGTTGCAGGAAAGCCTTCTGAAGATGCGCGGGGACGGACAGCTCGTCTCTTGCCTTCATCCATTTTCGTTCGCCTTCTACCGTCGCTACGGCTGGGAGACGTACGTGGACCGCAAGCGCATCTAGCTCACCCGGGGACAACTTCCGCACTTCGCCCGCCCGTCAGGCTGGCGCTGCGAGCGCGTCGCAGACACTACCCGCGTGCGCCCTCTGTACGATGCTTTTGCCTGTGCAGCGAACGGTACACTCGCACGCGACGAGACTTGGTGGGAACAGCGGGTGTTTCGCCAGCGCAAGGGGCTGATGGTGCTGGCTCTGGATGAGCACGGGTGTGATCGCGGGTACATCCACTACGAAGTCAAGAAAGAGACCCTGACGATCCACGAACTTGTCTACGACAGCATCGAATCCTATCACACACTGTGGCGTCACATCGCCGACCACGACTCGATGGCCGCGACCTATACGGGGTTTATGCGAACGGATGATCCCCTCGACTTCCTGCTCGATGATCCGCGGATCAAACAGGAGACCCACCCGTACTTCATGGCGCGCATCATTGACGTGCAAGCCTTGCTTGCCCGCATTCCCTTCGTCCTGCCTGGGCTGCCTGGGGTCTCCGGCGTCTCCGGCGCCACCGGTGGCGCCGGAGACCCATCCACGCCCGAGACGCCGGCCTTGGCAGTGACCGTAGCAGACCCGCGGGCTCCCTGGAACCAATCCACTTTTACAATCGCGTTCGATCCGATCCAGGGGAGGCGCGTCGCGGCTCACGCGATTGCGCCAGATCACATCCAGAGCCTTGGCCCTATTCACATCGAGTGCACCGTCCAAACCTTGTCGGCCATGCTCTTCGGCTACAAACGCCCCAGCCAGTTATACACACTTGCACGAATCATTGGAACTCCGGTCGCCGTTGCGGCGTGGGAACGCGCACTTCCGGAGAGCGTCACGCACTTGATGGACTTCTTCTAACCCATACACCGGGGAAACGCCACAAACACAGGGGGCCCGCCGATCCAGATTGCGGATCGACGGGCCCCATGTGTTTCGGTGCAACGCGTTATGCCTGCAGCTTCGCCTTGGCTACAGTCGCCAGTTCGGTAAAGGCCTTGCTATCAGACACCGCCAGGTCGGCCAACATCTTGCGGTTGACTTCGACGCCTGCCTGCTTAAGACCGAACATCAAACGGCTATAAGACAATCCGTTAATGCGCGCAGCGGCGTTGATCCGCGCGATCCACAGTTTGCGAAACTCCCGCTTACGAACGCGACGGTCACGATAAGCATACATCAGGGATTTCATGACCTGCTGGTTGGCCGTACGGAACAAACGATGCTTGGACCCAAAATACCCGCGGGCCAGTTTGAGAATCTTCTTGTGACGACGACGGGTCACCGTGCCGCCTTTGACTCTTGCCATCTTCGCGTATCCTCCTTACAACTTGCCTGTCTCGGCTGACCTGTGCAGGTCTGATCTGGTACAACCGGCGGGCGCAGGAGAACCTCTACCCTGTCCTCATCTGCGTCGCCGCTCCGCACAAACGTCTTACATATAAGCGATCAACTGTTTAATGCGCTTCACGTCGCCAGGGGCCATGATGCCACCATGACGAAGATGACGCTTTTGTTTCGACGTCTTGGACGCAGCGATGTGGTTCATGTGCGAGTGGCTCATCCTGATCTTGCCGGAGCCCGTTTTCTTGAACCGCTTTGCGGCCCCACGGTGCGTCTTCATCTTGGGCATGTCCATACCTCCACAAGTCGTGGGCCCTTGGGCCCACCTACGGAATCTCGAATCACTACTGTCAGGACGTCTTTTCTACGGTGTGCTTCGGGTTGAGGATGATGATCATGTTCTTGCCTTCGAGACGCGGTGCCCGTTCCAACACACCATACGGTTCGAGTTCGCGAACCATCTTCTCAAGCACGGCCTGACCGATACCCGGGTGCGTGATCTCGCGACCCCGAAACCGAACGGCAGCCTTGACCTTGTCGCCTTCCTGAAGAAACTTGATGGCAGACTTGACCTTGGTCTCGAAGTCGTGATCCTCGATGTTCGGAGTCATCCGAATCTCTTTGATATCGATGATCTTCTGGTTCTTGCGGGCATCCTTTTCCTTCTTGCTCTGCTCGTACTTGAACTTGCCGAAATCCATAATCCGACAAACGGGCGGTTTCGCTGTAGGCGCCACGTTCACAAGGTCCAGGTCCTTTTCGACCGCAATTCGCAGAGCATCCCGGATACCGACAATCCCGAGCTGCGTGTTGTTCTCGTCGATCAAGCGTACTTCCCGCGCGCGAATGGCTTCGTTGATCTGAACGTCCTCCCTGCTAATCGCGCAACACCTCCCCAATCGTTATGGCCCTTCGTTTACGCAGAAAAAGCGCGGTGTCGCCTTTGGCGTCAACCCGCGCTTCTTCCCTCTATCGCTACGTGCGTTACACCAAACGTCTTGATCCGCATGGGAAACGGCAGCGAACCCGTGGAAACCGCCTGCTCGTGAGCAGCGCCTGGATCGGAGGGTGAGAAGCGGAGCTTCTGCTTGATCTGCACATCTGTTGTCAGTATAACGCAGATCCGCCCGCTTCGCAACCCGTTCACCGTTTGGCGTTGACCTCAGTCAACATCCGCTCCATGAGTGCCTCAAGCCCCATTCGGCCGATGTCCCCTTGACCCCGCACGCGCACAGCCACCTCCCGCGCCTCTTGTTCCTGTCCGCCGATCACGAGCATGTAGGGAACCTTGTCCATTTGCGCAGCGCGTATCTTGTAGCCGATCTTCTCTGACCGCACGTCGGACTCAACGCGCAGGCCCCCCTCTCGCAGCCACTGCTCGACTTCACGGGCGTACTCCTCCTGGCCCGCGCTTACCGACAGAACACGCGCCTGCACGGGCGCCAACCAAAGCGGAAACGCCCCTTTGTAGTTCTCAATCAGATACGCCACCATACGCTCCATGGTACTCACAATGCCACGGTGAATCACAACGGGCCGGTGTGCCTTCCCGTCTTCCGCGATATACTCCAGTTCGAAGCGATCCGGCAGGTGAAAGTCCAATTGCACCGTGGACAGCGTCTCCTCCTTGCCGAGCGCAGTCTTGACCTGAACGTCAAGCTTCGGCCCGTAAAAGGCGGCCTCACCCTGCGCTTCCGTAAACTGCAACCCCATATCCACCAACGTCTTTCGCAGCATCCCTTCAGCCTTGTCCCACATCGCGTCATTCGCCACATACTTCTCCGTGTCTTGGGGATCGCGCAGGGACAGCCGATACGAGTAGTCCGAGATGGCAAAGTCTTTATACACGCGCTGAATCAGGCGCACGACCCGCGCAAACTCACTCTCGATCTGATCCGGCGTACAAAAGATGTGCGCATCGTTGAGTGTCATCGCACGCACGCGCTGCAAGCCGGCCAGAGCCCCAGACATCTCGTAGCGGTGCATGGTTCCAAGTTCAGCCACCCGCAGCGGCAGATCACGGTAACTGTGCATGTCCGCCTTGTAGACCATCATATGGTGTGGGCAGTTCATAGGGCGCAGGACCAGTTGTTCGTTGTCCATCTGCATCGGAGGAAACATATCCTCCTGATAATGGTCCCAGTGGCCGCTGATCTTGTAGAGTTCCACGCTGCCAAGCACAGGCGTGTAGACGTGACTGTATCCCAGGCTCTCCTCGAGATCCACGATATAGCGCTCGATCACACGCCGTACACGGGCACCGTTTGGCAGCCAAAGGGGCAAACCGGAGCCCACTTCCCGCGCCAGCGTGAAGAGTTTGAGTTCTTTGCCAAGCCGCCGGTGATCGCGTTCCTTCATCTCCTCAAGCAACGTCAAGTGCGTCTCGAGTTCTGAAGTTTTCGCAAAGGCGGTCGCGTAGATCCTCGTCAGCTGTTCCCGCTTAGCATCACCGCGCCAGTAGGCGCCTGCCAAATTGAGCAACTTGAAGGCCTTGATCTTTCCTGTCGAAGGCAAATGAGGCCCGCGACACAAGTCCGTAAATTCGCCTTGACTGTACAGCGTAAGTGTCGTGTCCGCCGGCAAGTCTTCGATAATCTCGACCTTGAAGCGGTCGTTGCGCGCGGCGAAGTAGGCAATGGCTTCGTCCCGTTTGATCTCTTTGCGAGTCAGCGGAAAATCGGCCTTGACTATCGCCTGCATCTCCTTCTCGATCGCCTCAAACTGCTCCGGTGTAAAGACGTGGTCTGCAAAATCATAATAGAAGCCGTCCTCAATCACGGGGCCAATGGCAAACTTCGCTTCCGGATAGAGGCGGCTGACGGCTTGCGCCATCACGTGGGCACACGTGTGACGATACACCGACAACCCTTCTGGCGAATCCAAGGTCAAGACCTCGACCGCGTCTCCATCGGCTACCTCTGTCGCCAAATCAACCACCTTGCCATTGATCTTGCCGGCCACTGCGTTTCGCGCCAGCCCCGAACTGATCGCCTGCGCAACCGCTTGTACAGTGGATGCCGCCGGCATTTCCCGGGAACTTCCGTCCGGCAATCGAACTTGAATCGAGTCTGCCACTTGCATAAAGACCCACACCTCTCTGCCCATCTGTAATGAGAGCGCCGTCCCCACTTCGCAGCACCCGTACGCTACCATAGCATCGTCCACACGCGACCAGAACGTCAAAAGACGCCTTCATCCCGAGCTCGTATGCTCAAGGGACGAAGGCGTCTTGCGCCTACGTGGTTCCACCCAACTTCGCTCATGCCCGCGAACAAAACGCGTGGCATCAGCCTCTGTCCGCGTAACGAGCGGTCCTCGTTCAGGCATGAGCGCCACTCCAGACGACGCCTTCGCCGAAAGCTCCCGAGTGGTAACGGAATGGTGGATTGACGATCGCGCTCTCAGCCCCTGCCGCGCGACCTCTCTGGGAAATCCATGCCAAACGTCGTGTCTCGTTCACAGCCGATGAGTATTTACAGGGTAGTATAGAAGCTCGATCTCGGCGTGTCAAGCTTGCCGTCAAGCAAATCGCAGACGGGGTCGTCCCGACAAAACTGTGCCCGGCGACCAAATACGCGCATCAAGGTTTGAACAAAGGATTCTTCAAGGTTGTGGGTGTGAATAATCAAGCGAGCCGGAGATCGGGTGATGAGCGCACTCATCAGCACGTCCTGCGGATGCAAGTCTGCCTCACAGGCTTGCCTTGCGATGGTTTCCATCGCCGAGACGTCCAAAGGCGAATACTCAGCGTCGTACGCACGCACCGTCTCGCCCAGGCAAACCACATGAATCGTTTCTCCGCGCGATGGGGTGGTGTCCAGAAAATAACGCAGGATGCCCACAAATTCCTCGTATTCACGACTCACGAGGTACTCATCCACGCGCTCTTCCACCGCCAGTTGCATCGCGCGCAGCCAACGGGAACAGCGAAAGCGCAAGAGACCGTCAAGGTGCAGGTCCAGTCCTTGTTCAAAAACATCCGCCATGATGTCTTCCATCCGCGACGCCTCTCGATAGCGCCGCGCCTGTGCGGCCTCCAGGCGAACGCAGCGACCGTAGGAACTGGCTGCCAGGAAATCGGCCTCTTCCCCGGAAAGATAAGGGTGACGGTCTCCAATCAAGCGCCGCATCTGATGAAAACGCCACTTTCCACACAAGAATCGGCTGATCAAACGGCACATATAGCGATTCGACTCGCTTGTCTGGCCAAAACCGTCCAGTCGAACATCCAAGTAGGACGGTTGTTCGGCGTCATCGACCTGCATATACAGAATGGCACCTCTTCGTGCAAGCGGCGCCGCCAATCGTCGAAGGGCGAGCAGTAACTCGCGCAGATCGCTCGATTCTGTCATGCGTAAACGGTGCATGCCCATCAACCTCCGCTACTCTGGATGTCCGTGCCGATCGATCCAGGGCTACGCATCGGATCGATCTCATCCAACAGTATACGGATGTACGCGGGGCGCTATACAGTCTGCAGTCGAGTTCGCTGCCGCTGTCAGCGGTCCAGCGCCATGCGAAAAAACGCCAACGTCTGGGCAAACGCATCCCTGGCCGCCGCCACGTGGTAGGACTTGCGCGTGTCATTGAAGAATGCGTGCTGTGCGCCTTCGTAGACCGTGTACGCGAAGTCCTTGCCCGCAGTCTCCATCGCCGTCGCAAATTCAGGCACCGCATCCGTGATGCGACCATCGAGGGAGCCGTAAAACCCGCGAACCGGACATGCGATGACGTCCAACCGATCCTGAGAAGGCGCGTTGCCGTAGAAGATGGCGGCCCCAGACAACTGTGGATCAAGACAAGCTAGCAAGGCAGACAAGGCGCCACCCATGCAAAAACCGACAGACACAACCCCTTGGCCTTTGCTGTGCGTACACTGATCGCGCAAGAAGCTCGAGGCCGCGGTCAACGCCCCAGTATACCGGTCCATCTGCAGACCCCCAAAGAGCGTCATGAAGGTCTCTTGGATCGCACCGCGTTCGGCGTCCGGCAATTTGTCCATCTCCGCTTGGCGAGCTTCCGGACTGTGCCAAGCGGTCGACGGCATCGTATCCAAAAACGCCTTGACCGCTTCCACCCGATCAGTGGACAGAACCGTCGGTCGCTTCCCGTCCACGGCGTACAAGTCCGGGGCAAACGACACGTAGCCGGCCTCAGCAAAACGCCTCGCGACGTCCTCGATGTGGTCGTCAACTCCCCAGATTTCTTGTATGACAATGACCACCGGCAAGGGACCGTCGGCCCGGCTCGGCTTTTGCAACAGACCGACATACTGCCCCTCGTTACCGTACCGTACCCACTCTGTATGCAGTTTCATCGTCTAGCCACTCCTCTGAGATCAGTATGTACAACCGCACCTTGCGCCCCTCGCGGACACTGCAACGGCCACGTTAGAACAGCATCTCCGTCGCCCGCTCACGCCTGGCCACACCCGTGCCCACAGCGGCCTCGGTAACAGCCAGACTCACGGCCTTGGCGATGCGTTTGTTAAATACACTGGGGATGATGTAGTTTTCATTCAACTCGTCGTCGGTGACGATCGACGCGATCGCCCGCGCTGCAGCCAGCTTCATCTCTTCGTTGATCGTACTCGCACGCGCGTTCAACGCCCCGCGAAAGATCCCTGGAAAACACAAGACATTGTTGATTTGGTTCGGATAGTCAGACCGTCCCGTCGCCATCACCCGAACGTACGGTTCCGCTTCTTCCGGTGCGATCTCGGGTGTGGGGTTGGCCATGGCAAACACGATCGGGTCCTTGGCCATCGACTTCACATCGTCCACTTTGAGAACGCCGGGACCGGATAACCCGATAAACACATCGGCACCACGAATCACTTGGCTGAGTGGCCCTGACAAGTTCTCCGGGTTCGTGTGCTCCTTGTACCAGTTCCAGACTGGATTGTCGTACTCCTGCCCGCGCACAAGTGCACCTTGGCGATCCACCCCGATCACGTTGGTGACGCCAGCGGCCAGAAGCATCTTCGAACACGCGACGCCTGCAGCCCCAATCCCGGTCACAACCACTTTGATTTCATCGAGCCGCTTACCGACCACTTTGACCGCGTTCAGCAATCCGGCCAACAAGACCACAGCCGTGCCGTGCTGATCATCGTGAAAGACGGGAATATCCAGTTCGTTGCGCAAGCGTTCCTCGATATCAAAACACCGCGGAGCCGAGATGTCTTCCAGGTTGATCCCGCCGAACGCAGGCGCAATCGCCTTCACGATCGCCACGATCTCGTCGGGATCCTTCGTGTCCAAACAAATGGGGAACGCATCGACTTCAGCAAACTGCTTGAACAGCATGGCCTTCCCTTCCATGACGGGCATCGCCGCCGATGGGCCGATGTCGCCGAGCCCCAAAACGGCCGTGCCGTCCGACACGATCGCCACCGTGTTGCGCTTGATCGTCAATTGAAAGGCCTTGGCCGGATCTTCGTGGATGGCCATGCATACGCGCGCCACATCCGGCGTGTAGACCCGTGACAAATCGTCGCGATTCTTCACCGGTGACTTTGGGCGCACCTCGATCTTGCCGCCGAGATGAAGTAAAAACGTGCGATCCGACACGTTGACGACACGGACCCCTTGCAGAGCCTCCAGCGCGTGGACAATCTGTTGCGCATGTTCGCGATCAAAGGCGTGAATCGTCACGTCGCGCAAGGCCGTCTTCTTGGACACCTGAATGACGTCCACCGCAACGATGTCGCCCCCGCATTCACCGATCGCCTTGGCCAACTGACCATAGATGGCGCTGTCGTTATCGAGTTCAAGGCGCAGGATCAGACTTGTACTGGCACTGTGTTGCAGATCACTCACCCTCCCCAACCGACCGTCCATTCGATTATAGCAAACTCGCGGTCAGGACAATACCGCGAGAGCGAGCCTATTTGACGAGAACGTGAATCGGTGAACCGAGTGCCACTTCCGCCGCTTCCATGACCATCTCACCGAGCGTCGGATGGGCATGGATCGTCAGCGCAACATCTTCAAGGGTGGCCGCCAGTTCAATGGCCAGTGTGAGCTCGGCAATCAGGTTGGAAGCCTCCATCCCGATCACCTGCGCCCCTACCAAGAGGCCACTGCCCTGCTCCGCGATCAGTCTCACGAAGCCAGCGTCTGCCTGCAAAGCGACGGCACGTCCGTTTGCGGCATACGGAAAGCGACCGACAGCGATGTTCCCGTATCGTTCCCGAGCTTCCGCTTCCGACAATCCCACGCTGGCAATCTCTGGGTCAGAAAACACGACGGACGGAATGCAGCGATAATCCACCACGCTGCTGTGACCCGCGATTACTTCAGCCGCCACTTTGCCCTCGTAGGAAGCCTTGTGAGCCAAGGCCGGACCCGCGACGATGTCACCGATCGCAAAGATGTGGGAAGCACTTGTGCGGCACTGCGAATCCACCTCGATCAAACCGCGCTCGGTAAGCTTCACACCGGCCGTCTCCAGCCCAAGTTCTTCCGTATTGGGACGGCGACCGACCGTGACGAGAACGTAGTCTGCCGTCACCTGTTTCTCCTCGCCCTTCACGGTGAACGTGAGCGTAATTCCATCTGCATCCTCTCTGACAGACTGTGCCAGAGCCTCCGTGTGAAGGACCACGTCTTGCGACTTGAGGGTGCGCACGACGAGTCTGGACAATTGCGCGTCAAACAGCGGCAAGATGCTCGGGCTGCCCTCGACGATCGTGACCTGCGAACCGAAGCGTGCAAACGCCTGGCCCAATTCGACGCCTATGTACCCACCCCCGATCACGACCAGGCGCTTCGGGACCTCAGAGAGCGCCAACGCCTCCGTAGACGACAACACGCGCGGGCCAAAGGGAATTGACTTGAGTTCGATTGGGCGCGACCCGGTGGCAATGATCGCATGGGAAAACCGATAGCCGTGCGCCTCCGTCTCAGTCATGATGCGAACTTCGTCCGGCTTGGCAAAGAACGCCTCACCGCGAATCACTTCCACGCCGTGGCCTTTGAGCAACGTCCGGACTCCGCCTGTCATCTTGTCCACCACACCTTGCTTCCACTGCTGCACCTCGCCAAAGTTCAGTTCGGCCGTTGTGCGGATCCCCGGAAACAGTTCTTTGCGAGCATCGTCATAATGATGAGCCGATGAGATCAGTGCCTTGGATGGGATACAGCCGCGGTTCAGGCACACGCCGCCGAGTTCCTCTTTGTCGACAAGAGTGACCGATTTGCCCAGTTGTGCCGCGCGAATGGCCGCCACATACCCGCCGGGCCCACCACCGATTACGACGACGTCGACTTCTTCAGTCAATTCTCCTACAACCATGACTCACACCTCCAGAAGCATCAGACGCGGATTCTCAAGCAGCTTTTTGATTTCATTGACGAACTGTTGGCCGAGCACCCCGTCAATGATACGGTGATCAAAACTGAGCGATAGCGCCATCATCTGCGCCGGAATGATCTCGCCATTTTTGATGACGGGTTTCTCTGTGATTCTCCCCACGCCCAGGATGGCGACTTCTGGATAGTTGATGATCGGAGTAAAGAACAGCCCACCGGCGGAACCGATATTGGTAATCGAGATGGTGCTGCCTTTGATCTCAGACGGACCGAGTTTGCCAGAGCGGCCCTTAGTCGCCAACTCATCAATCTCGGCGGCTATGGTGAACATGTTTTTGCGGTCCGCGTTGCGCACGACAGGGACGAGCAGGCCACGCTCCGTGTCGGTCGCAATGCCGACATGATAGAACCGTTTGATCACCAATTCCTGACGTTCTTCATCGAGCGAGGCGTTGAGCTGAGGATAACGACGCAATGCAGCGACCAAAGACTTTACAATAAAGGGCAAATAAGTGATCTTGACGCCACGCTCGGCCGCCAGCGGTTTGATCTCCGTGCGGAATCGAACCAACTCCGTCACGTCGACCTCGTCCATCAGCGTGACGTGCGGTGCCGTGTACTTCGATTTCGCCATCGCTTGCGCAATGATCTTGCGAATCGACGTCAGTGGCACGCGTTCTTCAAGCGCTTCAACGACTGCCTCCAGCGTGGCGCCCATCGGCGAGGGAGCGACGGATTGCTTGTCTTCGCCAGCAGGGGCCCCTGCGAGGCCTTCGCCTGCTCCGCTCATGTGAGACGGGCTCGGCTGAGTCCCTGCCGCAACATGGGCTGTGGATGCTGAGACCGCGGCCGCCACGTCGTCGCGCGTGATCTTCCCACCCGTTCCAGATCCGGCGACGTGGCGTAAGTCGATGCCAGCCTCCCGCGCAAATTTGCGCACGCCAGGTGTCGCCAGCACTTCGCTTGCGACACTGGCCGTGCTGACGCCATCAACCATAGCCGCTGCGGCCGCTGCGTCGGCAGAAGCCTGTGTCGCCTGTGTCGCCTGTGTCGCCTGTGTCGCCTGTGTCGGCACCTCGACCTGAGCGACCGCGACGTTGTGAACGACGTTGCCAAGCCCGGCTTCAGACACAGCCGCGGCAGGAGCCGGGCCGGTCGTCGTCTCGTTGCCGGCGCCCTCTACTGCGAACGTGATAAAGAGGTCCCCGACGACTGCCGTGGCCCCTGCCTGAACGTGAATCGCCGCTACCGTGCCTGTCACAGGACTCGGGACTTCAACCATCGCTTTATCGTTCTCGACTTGGGCAATCGCGTCATCTTCTTTCACCTGATCACCCAGCTTGACGAGCCACTGATCCACGCGTCCCTCGTGCAGACCCTCGCCGAGTTCCGGAAAGCGAAATACAAACTGACCCATCATTAAGCCCCCTCTCATTCGTATCATTGACCTCATCCAACATCTACGATTTCATCGCTGCGTCAAATGCAGCTTGCACCCGCCCTGGCGTCGGCAACCATTCATCCTCGATCAGTCCGAAGGGATATACAGTGTCCGGAGCGGTCACCCGCAACACGGGTCCCTCGAGATGATAAATCGCGTGCTCGTTGATCTGGGCCACGATCTCAGCAGCGGCACCTGCCGATTTTTGCGCCTCTTGTAAGACAATCGCGCGATGCGTCTTCTTCACAGAGGCAACGATTGTCTCGATGTCAAACGGACTAATGGTCCGCAGATCAATGACCTCGGCCTCGATACCACGGGTCTTGGCCCATTCATCAGCCGCCTTGGTCGCTGTATGCACCATCGCGCCGTAGGCCACCACGGTCAAGTCTTTACCAGGCCGCACGACGTTGGCGCGCCCCAGTTCAATGCTGTACCACTCCTCAGGGACCTCCTGGCGCATGGAACGGTAGAGTTTCATGTGCTCCAAAAAGAACACCGGATCGTTGTCGCGAATCGAGGCGATAAGAAGTCCTTTTGCGTCGTATGGATTCGAAGGAATGACGACTTTCAGCCCCGGCGTCTGCAAAAGCAGCCCTTCGAGGCTGTCGGCGTGCATCTCCGGCGTCTTCACGCCACCGCCAAACGGCGCTCGATAGGTGATCGGACACGTATACCTCTCGCCCGAGCGAAAGCGCATCCGCGCCGCTTGCCCTGCAATCTCATCAAATGTCTCGAACACAAAGCCGAAAAACTGAATCTCCATCACCGGGCGAAACCCTTGGATTGCCAAGCCGGTCGCCAGACCACCGATTCCCGACTCGGCCAGCGGCGTGTCAAACACCCTCTGATCGCCATACTTTTTCTGTAATCCATCGGTGGCTCGAAAGACGCCGCCACTTTGACCAACGTCCTCTCCAAACAACAGCACGGACTCATCGCGTCCAAGTTCAAGATCCAGGGCGTTGGTCACGGCCTGGATCATCGTCATCTGTGCCATCTACTTTCCCTCCCCGGCGAACTGTTCGCGCTGCGCCAGCAAGTCGGCCGGGAGCGTCTCAAACATCGTATCGATCAGTGCGGAGACAGTCATCGCAGGATAGCGGTCCGCCTGTTCAAGCGCGTCTTTTACCGCGGTGTTAGCCTCTTCCACCACGCGTTCCTCATCCTCCACCGACCAAAGCGACAGACCTTCCAGGTACTTGCGAAAGCGAACAAGGGGATCCTTTTCTTTCCATTCAGCTTCCATGTCTTTGGTCCTGTAGCGCATCGGATCATCTCCGCTCATCGTGTGCGGCCCATAGCGAAACGTAATCGTCTCGATCACGCTCGGCCCACCCCCGGCGCGCGCGCGATCCACGGCTTGCCGAGTTGCGGCGTAGACTGCCAGCACATCCATGCCATCGACTTGCACGTTCGGCACGCCGGCCGCATCGGCCTTTTTCGCCAACGAGTCTGCTGCCGTCTGGAGACGGACGGGCACGGAGATCGCAAACTGGTTATTCTGGATGATAAAAACGGCTGGAGCCTGGTAGGCGCCGGCAAAGTTGATCCCTTCGTAAAAATCGCCTTGCGAGGTCCCACCGTCCCCGATGTAGGTGAACGCCACTCGATCTTCCCCACGAAGCTTGAACCCAAGAGCAACACCGGCCGCTTGAACAATCTGCGCGCCAATGATGATTTGCGGCATCAACACGTGAACATCCTTTGGGAACTGCCCACCGTGCTGATGTCCACGGGAGTAAAGGAAGGCTTGATACATGGGCCAGCCATGCCACACGGCCTGCGGAATGTCACGATAGCTTGGCAAAAGGAAGTCGTCTCTTTCCGTGGCCGCCTCGCTGCCGATCATCGACGCCTCTTGTCCGGCCACGGGCGCGTAGAACCCAAGCCGTCCTTGACGGGTGAGTTTGACGGCCCTTCCGTCCCACACGCGAGTGAACACCATCTTGCGCATCAGATTGCGCAGCTGCTGATCTGTAAGTTTCGGCATCAAATCACGATTGACGACACGCCCTTCTTCATCCAAAACACGCAAAGTCATCGACATCGGCTTTTCCAGTACTGCGCTCATCCTCGTCACCTCAGTCAGTTCGCTTGAGCCTGCCGCGCGGTCTCGCCGCGCTTAGTGATACAGACCATAGTTATAGTATAATACAGATCAGCGAAGAGCGCGACCTCTGTTCGCCGATCCCGTAAAAATCGCGCAGTTTCATACCTGTTCCACTAGTGAAGGGATGATGTTCTCATGGTCGATGAGCCTGCAAAGTCCGGGATAGGACGTAAAATCGAAGGCCACTCCTTATACAGTGCACATCTCGAAGAAGAACGAACCATGAAAATCTTTGTGCCGCCCGGGTATGACCCTACAGCTCGTTATCCGATTCTCTACGCGCACGACGGGGATGAATTCTTTACCCACGGCCGGATCGCCACTCTTGCCCAGCAATTGATTCTCGCGGGGCAGATACGCCCACTTTTGATCGCGGGGATCGCCGTCGCGCGGACGTCGCGCGTAGACGACTACGCTCTTACAGGTGCCAGAAACCACGCCTTTATCCAGTTCGTGATCCAAGAGTGTCTGCCGAAAATCGAGAGCATGTACAGCGTCGATCCCGCCCGGAGAGCGATGGCCGGCATCTCGCTTGGCGCCTCGGTGACCCTGCAGATCAGGCTGTCAC
>Ga0080006_1151947_pt1 | contig 13995 bp, 13 predicted proteins | sample RS3BMetagenome_FD_69209 | JGI IMG/M metagenome (GOLD analysis project Ga0080006, IMG submission 69209) | Ferric oxide microbial mat and aquatic microbial communities from Rainbow Spring, Yellowstone National Park, USA - RS3B (SPADES... ...
CCTTCGACATTCACGCCGAGGAATATAGTCGTACCGGCGCGAGCTTCCGGGCTGTCCATGTTGCCGCCGAAAGCCTCCGGCACAAGCACGTTGCGCACCTCCATCGCTTTGGGAGCTACGCCGACCGTGCCGTGGAAGGGTTTGAGTGGAATCTCGACGTTCCAATCCGAGTCGTTGGCTTGGTAGAGCACGGTCTTGCGCTCGCGGTTTACCTTGTACATCCACACGATTTCCGGCAGCGCGGGGTTGAGGAGCTGGGTATAGCCGGTGCCGGTCAAACTGCCGAACAAAGGAATAGTACAACTCGCGGCCCACTCACGCGCCGGCTGAAGATCGACGAAGTGGATCGCCAGCGTGTCCCCAACGGCTGCGCCCTCTACGTAAATCGGGCCGGTCTGGGGATTGACAAAAGGAAACTTAAGAACTTTGGTGGGCAAATCCTGCTTTGACCTAATGCCTCCGGCGAATGCGTCCTCCGTCCACAGCCGAACGAGTTGGCCCGGCTTCGCGGAGATCAGCGGTTTGTACCCTCCGAAAGTCCAAGCGAAATTGTCAGGCTTGGGTTTGAACGCAACCTCGGGCAGGTCGCTTTGATTCTCCTGCAGCAGCGAGCGAGCCTCAGCGCCTATGGCTGCCTCGGCCTTGAGCGATGAAAGGGGGGGCATCGCGAGCAGCGCCGCAGCCGCGCCGGTCGTGGCGGCGAGAAATTTCCGGCGCGTCAGATCGATTTTTTCGCCCGCCGCTTGCGCTAATTCCACGATCCGCTCTTCGAATTGCTCGGGGTGCTCGCTAATCGATAACGCTCTGCGAACCTCCTCGGCGCGCGATTTCTCTTCATTTTCGCGCAAGAACGAGACGTGGGCGCATTGGTCTCGTCGTTGGCCAGCGTTACGCTCGCGGCCCAGCGGATCGCTTTCTGGGCGTCTGCGTGGTGGGTGGTCATCCATTTTCGTTTCCTCCTGGTTCTCCTTTGCCTGGAGCTTTCGATTCCTTCCCGAGTCGGCCGGCATCCCGGCCAAACGCAAAAAGTGGAAAAATTTTTCCGCGCCGTCAGGGAGGAGTTTGAAGCCAAAGAAGCCGCCCAGAATCAACGCATCGGGGTTCGCTGCCGTGTTGCGCGGAATTTCCCAACGCATATCGCCTGTCACTTACTGCGTCAAAGGGTGTTGCGCGCCTGCTCTCGTGAGCCCGGCTTTATCGCGCAAGTGTCACGCACGCAGCCGTGCGTCTTGATCTTTCAGCGCAAAAAGATGGAGAACGGTAAACTGACCACGGCGAGGCTATGGACGCGCGGGCACGGTTAGCGAAAAATGGCTCGCAGCAGCCAAAAGGGGCGACCTCTTAATGACGCAGGACCTGGCAGGCGAACAAGCAGTGATCCGCTACGCTATTTCACGCTCAAGGCTAGGGCGGATGCTGGTTGCGCGGACGGATAGGGGGATTTGTTACGTCGGGTTCGACGACGACCCCCGGGTATTGAAGCAGGCGCTGCGCTCGCGATTCGCGCTCAGCCGGATTGAGCGTGACGATCGGGGTTTGAGAGGCGACGTGCAGGCGCTAGCGGAGTTGCTGTCCGACTCAGCAGGCCGCGTAGATCTGCCGCTGGACCTTCGCGGCACCCCATTTCAACTTCGCGTGTGGGAGCTTTTGCGGAGGATCCCGGTCGGTCACACGACAACCTACCGCGAGCTGGCGCGCAGAATGGGGCGGCCCAAGGCGGTGCGCGCGGTCGCCAGCGCATGCGGCGCCAACCCGGTGGCGGTGGCCGTGCCATGTCATCGCGTACTCCGTTCCGACGGCGGACTCGGCGGCTATTACTGGGGGATTGAGCGCAAACGGCGCTTGTTGCAGTTGGAGACCGACATGGTACAAAAGTCGCAAGGCGGCGCCACTAAGAGGTGAGAACCAAATGCCTGAAAGCCAAAGACATGCCGCTTTGCAAGGGGTCGGAAGTGGCGGCGAATACAAAGTCGACGCTGAACGCCTTAACGCCGCCAGCATCGGGACGCTGGCTGGAATGTTCGGCGTGGAAGTCCGCGACCTTGAGCCAGGGAAGATTCGAGCCTGTATGACCGTACGCCAGGAGTTTCTTGCCCCCAATGGATATCTGCACGCTGCGTCGGTAGTAGCGCTGGCGGACACGATATGTGGGTACGGCACGGTTGCAAATCTGCCGGAAGGAGCGATCAATTTTACCACGATCGAGATTAAGTGTAACTTTCTTGGTACTGTGCGCGAAGGATCGCTTAAGTGCGAAGCGGTGATGCTGCACGGCGGGCGCACGACCCAGGTTTGGGACGCCCGCGTTGTAACCGAGGGGGAGGGTAAAGTGATCGCGCTGTTCCGCTGCACGCAGCTGCTGCTTTATCCGCGCGGCGCGGCCTAAGCCCCGCCGGCGCTCGGTCTGGCCCGGGGCGGGCTTCAGATCGTCGCGCGCTGTGGGATGCCTGCGGTTGGCCGCTATCCAGTCCTAGGCGAGAGCTTGAGTCCGCTGCTCGCGGCTCAAGCGGAAAAGGAGTGCGTTGATCTTTGTGGTATAAGTCTTTTGTGGTATAAGTCTAATGAAGGAGAAGGGCATCGACGGATTAGTTTGGCCGGTTTCCCGTCGCCTTGTCGATTTTAGAGCCGAGAGTGAAATCTCGGCCTAAAGCGCAGCGCGCGGCTAAGGTTGGCTTGGTAAGGAGAAAACGATGGCTGACGACTACGTGCGTTATATGGACAAAACGCGCGAGTACTACCTCGCCGAGGGTTACAACAACCCGTACCAGTGGGCGCATTTTGAGGACACGCCCTTTACCCCTCTGACAAAGCCGCTCTCCGAATGCCGTCTGGGGTTGGTCACGACCAGCGACATCGCAGTATTGTCCGAGTCGGGCGAGCGCGAGCGGTTTGACGCCGAGACGCTGGTGGGGAATGTTTATTCGATTCCAAGCGACGTAGCGGTGGAACGTCTTTACAGCCGCAACGAGCATTACGATCGCTTCGAGACCAATCTCAACGACGTTAACTCCTATTGCCCGCTGACTCGTTTGCGGGAGTTCGCTGCCGAGGGGCGCATCGGCTCCTTCGCGGGGCGTTTTCACGGCGTTTACACGTCGTACAGCAAGCGGCTGACGATGGAGCGCGACGCGCCTGAGGTGCTCAAACGATGCCGTGAAGACGAAGTCGACGCCGTTATACTCACGCCGGTGTGACCCGTCTGTCACCAGACCGTGAGTCTGGTAGCAAGGCATCTGGAAGCCAACGGTATCCCCACAGTCGTATTCGGCTGCGCCCGCGATATAGTTGAATACGCGCGAGTTCCGCGGTTTGTCTTTTCGGATTTCCCTTTGGGCAATCCGTGCGGCAAGCCGTTTGACGTTACGATGCAGCGCCAGATCCTTGAGATGGGGCTCGATCTTTTGGCGCGCGCTATCGCGCCTTCGCCTACGGTGCAGACGCCCTACGTCTGGAGCGAGGACAACTCCTGGAAGGCGAAAGTCTTCACCAAAGAACGGCCATTTATGGAAGGCGAGACTCACGAGCGCTGGATGCGCGCGAAGGAAAAGTACCGGCAGCTTAAAGCCGCGGGCAAGATTTAACCATAGCGCGTGCCGTTGCGGTCCACGCCAGGCGCCGGCCGAGTAAAATTACAGAGGATGCGCAGATGGCTCAAGAAAGAGAAGAAATAGTGGTATTCTCGTCTCCGCTCTGTCCGCCGTGCGAGCAGCTTAAAACGTATCTTAGGAGCCGCGGGATAAAGTTTGCCGTGCGCGACGTGATGGTTGACGAAGAGGCGGCAGAGTTCCTTGAGAGCCGCAACATTCGCTCGACGCCGGTTCTCTCCGTCAATGGGGAACTCGTGGTAGGCTTCGAGCGCGAGCTCATTGACGAGCTGCTCGCGGGGGCGCGGCGCGCCGGTTGAGTCTGCCTGCAACGCCGGTCAAGGCGGCGGACGGAGCAAGCGGGGGGCTTGCGGTGATTGTTTAGGAACAACGCGCGCGAAAGTCGCGCGGCGACGAGCGTCACAACAGATAGCTCAAAGGAGGACGTTCATGGGGACAGGGCAAGAGCCTGAGGCCGGACTTGGGTTCCGGCTTTCCCGCCAACAGATGGAAGTTCGGGATCTGGCTCGCCGTTTCGCGCGGGAGCAGATCAAGCCCGTGGCGGGTCAATTCGAGCATGACGCGGAGGGAAAGCTGGTCGATCAAGTTCTGGAGCGCGCTGCTAACGTGGGTCTGCTCGGACTCGCCGTGCCGGAAGAGTTCGGCGGCGGCGGCGGGTCCAACGTCGAATGTTCTTTGGTCCTCGAGGAACTGGCCGCGGGCTGCGGCGGGATCGCCACCGCGATCGGCGCCAGTTGGTTCGGCCAGACGCCGATAATGATGACCGCCACGCCGGACCAACGTAGAGAGATTTTTCCGCCCTTGGCCGCAACTGACAAGGCCCGACTGGTATGTATGGCGATGACCGAGCCCGCCGGCGGCACCGACATAGAAAACCCCCATATGCGCTCGCGCACGGTGCGTACGGTGGTGCGCCAAGAGGGTGATTATTGCGTGGTGAAGGGCACCAAGCTTTGGCCAAGCAACGCGGGAAATGCCTGGTTGTACACCGTCGTGGCGACTGTGGATCCGAATCTCGGCGATGCCGGCTCGTGTCTGGTGATGGTTCCTGCCGCAAGCGCCGGGCTCTCCTTCGGGCGGCCGATCCGCAAAATGGGGATGGACGCCGACCGCAACGCGGAAATTATTTTTGACGACGTGCGCGTGCCGAAGAGTAATCTGCTCGGCAAGGTGGGTGACGGCGCTCGCATCCTGCAGCGCACGCTAATCTACAACCGGGTCGGCGCGGCCGCGATCGGCGTGGGCGTTGCTCGCGGCGCCTTCGAGAGCGCTCTTAAGTGGGCCAAAGAACGAATCACGATGGGACGCCCGCTCATCCAGCATCCTATAATAGCGGCGATGGTGGGTGATATGGCGACCGAGATCGAGGCCGCGCGCCTGCTCTACCTGCGCGCCGCGTGGTTCAATGCGCAGCCGAAGCAGGCGCGTATGGATTGGTCCACGATGGCCAAGGTTTTTGCCACCGACATGGCGATGCGGGTCACGACCAACGCGGTGCAAATCATGGGCGCCTATGGTTACGCGCGAGAATATGGCGTAGAGAAAGCGATGCGGGACGCTAAGATCCTACAAATTTATATCGGAGCTAACGAGTTTGCGCGCCAGCTCGTCGGCGAGCTTACTGCCGACGCTTTGGAGCAATAACCCAGTATCTTGGCTCCGCTCAGGCCTTCCGACGGCGCGCTGGCGGCGGAATTTGGAATTAATCAGCGGCAAAACGAGGGATAACAATGGCTGAAAAGTGGCAAATCGAGGGTGAGTACTTTGAATCGTGCAACTGCGAGGTATTGTGCCCGTGCCTGTTAAGCCGCGCCCAAGCGCGACCCACCGAAGGACACTGCGACGTCGTGATGGCGTTCCATATCGCCAAGGGGACGTATGGAAACGTGGAGCTTAACGGGCTGAACGCCGTGACAGCCTGCTATACGCCCGGCGTTATGAGCGCGGGCAACTGGACCGCGGCGCTGTATGTGGACGAACGCGCTTCCGCCGACCAGCGCCATGCTCTTGAGCAGATCATGCTCGGCAAAGCCGCTGGTAGTCCTCTTAGCCGCTTCGCGCCGCTGATCACCCATCAGCTGCCGACCAAGAGCGTCCCGATTACCTTTGTCAGCGAGGGGCGCGTGCGAAAACTCGTTATTCCGGGCGTCGCTGACATCACGGTTGAGGGAATAGTTGGCGTGGGCGACGAAGTCGTATTTCTCGACCATGTGGGCCATCCTGTTGCACGTCGGCTCGCCGCCGCACGCGGGCGCGAAAGCCATTTCAAGGACCATTCGCTGAGCTTTAGCAACTCGGGGCGCAACGGTCATTTCGCGCCGATCAAGTGGTCAGGGGCGTAACATTTAGTGAGCTGGCGAGCGTTGCTTGCTGGCCGGTTGAGGGCCGCGCGTTTAATTGCGACCTCGCCGCCGCGCGAGACTTGGCTGCATCGAAGCCGCGGCCGATAGGTACGCCGGAGGCGGGGAGGATGCGAGCGCGGCGGGATAAAGAGGCGCTGCCATCATGAGTGAACTGGCGAATTTGCGGGACGCGTCCTCGAGGATGGCGCGCGTGGATAAAGTCGCGGTCTGGGGCGGGCTCGCCTTTATTTCGCTGCTCGCATGGGCTTATCTCGCGCGCATGCCCCAAGGCACCGCCTCGATGGCGATGATGGCAATGCCGATGGGGGTGCCGGGCGCCGCCGAGCTCGCCCTGGTCTTTCTGATGTGGGTGGTGATGATGGTCGCTATGATGGTGCCTACGGTCGCGCCAGTGGTGCTGATGTACGCGGCGATCACTCGCACCGACGGTCGCGGCCCGGGGATTCGGCTTTGGTGCTTCGTTGCCGGCTATTTGGCTGCGTGGACTATCTTCAGTGCCGGCGCGACGCTTGTGCAGGAATTGCTGCGCAGCCTTAGTATGTTGACCGAGACGCTCAGAACTAGCCCAGCTTTGAGCGCAGGCTTGCTGATCGCCGCTGGCCTTTACCAACTAAGCCCGCTCAAGAATGCCTGCCTTAGCCGTTGCCGCTCGCCGTTGAGCTTTTTCATGACTGACTGGCGCGAGGGCGCGCGCGGCGCGTTCGTGATGGGGTTGCGCCACGGCGCTTACTGCGTGGGCTGCTGCTGGCTGCTGATGGGGCTGCTGTTCGTAGCCGGAGTGATGAATCTGCTCTGGATCGCAGCGTTAAGCGCGTTGGTCCTGCTGGAGAAAGTCAGCCGCCATGGCGTGCGAATCGCAGCCGCGACAGGCGTCGCGTTTATCGTTTGGGGGGCTTGGCTTTTGACCGGAAGGCCGAGTCTTTTCTGACCGTCCTGGCACAGTCAGGCGTGGTTCATTTCAACCGGCAGCGCTTTGCGCCAATCCGGCTAAATTGCTGGCAGGTTGGTGCGTGGGAATGGAGAAGACTCTAAGACTACGAATGCGACTTGCCGCGCCGCTTGTGCAAGCCTTGCGCCGCCTATTGCTGCCCGCGCTGATTTGCGCTCTTTACCTCTTTACGACGGCTGGCGCGGGCGCGCAGCGACCGGCGCTGACCGATGCCAACCTGGTTGCAATAATCGCCGGCGCAAAGACCTGGCGGATCCCGAGGCAAGCGCTGAGTACTGCGACAGCGCGGCTGCCGCGGCGAAACCAAGGCTGCATCATCGCGTTCACCGCGAACACGAGAAGCTTCATTTAAACCGCGATTACCGCTATCAGCGCCGTCGCGCCCGGACACGCCGCTACTTGACTCCGACCACCATCCACTGCGGTCCGCTCAGATGCTCGACGCGGGTCTGACGGAAGCCCGCCTCGCGCATCCATCCGCTGCAGTCCGCGCCGGTGAAGTCGAACCCTCCGTGCGTCTCGACAAGCATGTTGAGACTCATCAGCAGGCCGCCAAGGTTTGTGCGGCGTTCATCGTCAATCAAATGTTCATAGACGATCAGCGCACCGTCTTTTGCCAGGGCGTCGTAAGCTTTCCTGAGCAACATGCGTTTCTCATCGAGGTTCCAGTCATGCAGGATGTGCCCCATCACCAGCACATCCGCCTGCGGCAGCGGATCCTTCATGAAATCGCCCGGATAAAAGCGCAGGCGCTTCTGAAGGTCGAACGATGCGACGTATTCGTCAAAGATTGGTCCAACCACTGGCAGGTCGAACCCGCCACCGGTGATGTGTTGGTGCGCGAGCGCCACCTGCACGGGCAAGGCGCCCTGCGCCGTGCCAACATCGATGAAGGTCTGGTAATCGCGCCAAGGAAATTTCGCCGCCATCGCTTCGGCAACCGGCAGGCTGAGTCCGGTCATCGCTCTAAGAAAACCCCTGAGGCGTTGAGGATCGCCGTAGATCGCGTCGAACAGGTTTTCCCCGCCCTTGATCTCGTTCTGCGGCTTTCCGGTGCGCAGCCCTTCCGTCAGCGCGCCCCAGAATCCATAAAGTCGGGCGTTGAACATCTCCGCGATCCCGCCCGCATACGTGAGCTTGGCCCGGTCAAGGTAGAAGTCGCTCTCCGGCGTGTTCGAGTAGAGACCGCGTTCCCGCTCGAGCACGCCCATCGCGACCAGCGCGTCGAAGAAGTCGCGTGCGCCGCGAGGATGGAGGCCCAAGCGTGCGCGCAGCGTGTCGCAATCCAGCGGTCCCTTTGCGAGCTCGGTGAACAAGCCCAACTCGACGGTAGTCAAGAAAGTTTTGGACGCCATGAACTGCATTTGGAGTCCGGTGATGCGGTCCGGCGATGGTGCTTTGGCCATTTTCGACTTCCTACACAGTAGAACGTGCGCGCGCCCGCATTTTGGTCAGGGTTTCATCGGTTTCCATTTTGAACGCTTAACCGGCGAAAGATTCTACCGATTCCACTCGAATAAGTCACCGTTTCGGAGCCTTGTTGGGCGGCAGAGCTGTCTGGGCGCCTGGAAAGGGTCGAAGCGGCGCTCTCGACGGCGCCGAAAGCGCGCCCCAGCGCATGGGAACCTATTTTCGCGCATACTTCCCCACCGCCCCGTCCTGCTCGCTGATTTGAAGGCGCCAACAACGCTATCCTACCGGTGAGGGCAGCTCGGCGATCTTGCGCAGCATGCCGGCAAAGAGCCGCCGCGTCAGATGGCTTTCGGCCAGGAGTAGCCAGCAGTACCGGGCATGCTTAATCAATCGCCCCCGGTCTTGATCAGCCGCTGCTGCATGCTGGTTAGCGACCAGTTGCCGATCGCCTTGGGCAGCGCCAGCCGCCGCCATAGGTTGCCAAGATTATAGGCGATCACACTCAGCCACAGCCGCACCTGGTTGGCCCGGGAGCGGTGGCAGGAAAGCCGCGTCATCGCCACCGCCTGCTTACCCTCTTTGATCCACTGTTCCGCCGTCCCGCGTCTGTTGTAGAACCGCACCACCGCGCGGTTGGAAACCGTAAGATTGGTGACGATGAAGCCGACCCGTGGGAACAACTCGCCCAAGTTGAACTCGACCTTCGCCACCACCCGCCGGCGTGGTGGCAGCCGCGCATCGAGCGATGGCCAGGAAAATGGGCGCGGGCGCCGGTTATCAGGGTGTGGCGCGTTCAGGTGTCCAGCAGCGCCATGCGCTCGGGGCTGTATCGAAGTCCGGCGACGGCTTCCTTGGGGCATGCTCGCTCAAGACGCGCGAGTTCATCCGCGGTCAGCACGATCGCGGCCGCTTTGGCATTTTCTTCGAGATATTTCCGGTGCTTGGTGCCGGGGATAGCCACGATGTCATGGCCCTGGGCGAGCACCCACGCCAACGCCAGCTGAGCTGGCGTCACTCCTTTTTCGGCCGCGATTTTCTCTATGGTGCGCACCAACTGAAGGTTTCGTTCGAAGTTGTCCCGCTGAAAACGCGGCTGGCCCGCGCGAAAGTCTGCGGGCGGCAGGTCTTCGGGTCTGGTGAAACGCCCGGTGAGCAGGCCGCGCCCAAGCGGACTATAGGCAACAAAGCCGATGCCGAGTTCGCGCAGCGCGGGTAGAATCTCGGTCTCGACGTCTCGCGTGAAAAGCGAGTATTCGGTCTGCACAGCCGTGATTGGATGGACTTTATGGGCGCGTCGAATTGTCGGCGCCGAAGCTTCCGACAGGCCAAGATAGCGCACCTTGCCCTTGCGCACGAGCTCGCTCATCGCACCGACCGTTTCTTCGATCGGCGTCGTCTTGTCCACACGATGCTGGTAGTAAAGGTCGATGTACTCGACGCCCAAGCGCTTGAGCGAAGCGTCGCAGGCCTGGTGCACGTATTCAGGCCGTCCGTTCACGCCAAGCACGCGTCCCTGAGCGTCGCGCACGAAACCGAACTTGGTTGCGAGCTTCACCTCCTCGCGGCGCCCTTTTATCGCTTTGCCGAGTAACACCTCATTAGTGAAGGGGCCGTACATATCGGCAGTGTCGAGAAAGGTTATCCCCAGGTCGAGCGCGCGATGGATGGTCGCGATCGACTCGGCCTCGTCGGCCGGGCCGTAAAACTCCGACATACCCATGCATCCGAGCCCTAGCTCGGAGACGACTAGTCCTTGACTGCCAAGTGCCCGCTGTTTAATCATTGTTGCCGGTTCTCCCTGTTGCTCCCTTTAGTTAGCCTCCTAGGACTAGCCTAACGCTTTGCGGCGCGCGTAAACAATTCGCGACTGTTCGCGACGCGTCTTCAGGCTCCCGCGACCGCTTTGACTTTTAGGTTATCACGAGTGTCATCTCGGGTCGTGATAAGCACGAGCCGAGCGCCGGCTGGCTAGTTGGCTGGCGGATCCTAGGTCGCAGACCGAGCTTTGTTATGCTGCTATGCCTTATGCTGCGGCGGCGACGCTCGGTTGCGCCGGATCGAAGTGGCGCTGGGCACGTCGGCATTGTTGCCCCAGGTATTTGAACCGGACCTTTGGTCCGCTTAGCGCAACTCCTGCGCCTATAGGGCGACATAGGAGGACGGTTTAAGTTGAGGCAACGGCTGGGGCAAGTTAGAATGAGATCCGTCTGCGGCGCGCTGGGTGGACACGCCTGAGCGGCCACAGCAGCCAACGTCATGGATCGCCTAGCCTTAGTTGAAGATATATCACGCCTGGCTAGCAACCCGGACGACGACGTACGAGCTACATTGGACGCGCTGGTCTCCACGATCGCCAACGGCATGGAGACCGAGGTCTGCTCCTTGTACCTGTTGGACCCGACTAGTCAGCGCTTGGTGCTCCGAGCGACAGTGGGGCTAGATCGCGCGTCGGTAGGTGTGGTTTCGCTGCGAATGAACGAAGGTCTGGTGGGGCTCGTACTCGAAAAAATGCAGCCGGTAGCAGTGGCTGACGCGATAAGCCACCCGCGCTACAAATATTTTCCCGAAACCGGCGAGGAGCGCTTCCATTCTTTTCTCGGTGTGCCTGTGCTCGGCGCGCAGCGCAAGCCGATCGGCGTGCTGGTGGTGCAGACGCTGCGACCGCGCGATTTTCACACCGACGAGGTGCGGCTTTTGCGCACGGCGTGCAATCAAGTAGCCCAGATTCTATCTCACTTTAATTTGCGCGAGGCACTGCTCACCAAAGAAAAGGAGCGCGACGAGTACCGCCGGCGAATGATCGAGGCCAATCAGCAGCTTAAGAACTTCGAAAAGGTGGGCGGTAAGACCCGTCGCGTCGCGCCGGTCAAGATAAGACGCCCGCGGCTAGTCGGGCTAGCTGCCTCGCCCGGGTTCGGGCACGGTTACGCCCATCTGGCTGAAGCTACGCATGATAGTGTTGACCGCGCGCTGCGCGCCTCGAACCCGACGGTCGAACTTAAGCGGCTCGACGAGGCAGTGGCACGCGCGCATGCGGAACTCGAGCGGCTTAAGCGGTTGATGGCGCCGTTGATGGCCAAGGCCGAACTGCGCATCTTCGATAGCCATCGATTCGTGCTCGAGGACGAAGAATTCATCGGCCGGATTCGCGACCAGATTCGTGCCGGCTACGCCGCCGAGAGCGCGGTTATGCGCGTGATCGACAAGCTCGGCGCCGAGCTCGGCGCGATCCGGGACGGCTACCTGCGCGAGCGCCGCACGGATTTGCGCGACCTCGGCGCGCGTCTGATCCGTCATATGGGGCTAGAAGATGGCCTAGGCGCGTTCAAGCGACCGACGGTGCTCGTGGCCGAAGACTTGACGCTCTCGGAGCTAGCGCTTGTGTCGCACAAGAATCTGGCCGGGATCGTACTTCAGTCCGGAGGCGTTACGTCGCACGCCACAATTTTGGCGCGAGCGTTTGAAATTCCGGCGGTGGTCGGTGTGGACCGAGTGACGGAGGCAGTGGCTAACGGAGATGAGCTAATCGTCGACGGGAATTCGGGAATTGTTTACCTGCGGCCCAGCGCCGAGGTAGAGCGCGAATACGCTCGCATCGAAAAGCGCTATCAGGCGCTACGCCAGGAGTTGTTGGCCGAGCAGGGGATGCCGGCGGTGACCAAGGACGGCCACAGGGTACAGCTGCTGGCTAATATTGCGCTCAAGAGCGACGTGGCGCTGGCGCTGCGCTATGGAGCCGAAGGGATCGGGCTTTATCGTTCGGAGTTTACTTTTCTCACCTATGACGACTTCCCGGATGAGCACGAGCAACTAAGCATTTACCGCGAAATTCTCGAAGCAGCCGGCGGCAAGCCGGTTACGATCCGTACATTGGACTTGGGCGCGGATAAATATCCGGCCTACCTGCGCGCGCCGCGCGAGGAAAACCCGTTTCTGGGGTGGCGTTCTATCCGCATTTCGCTGGAAATGCCGGAACTGTTCAAGGTGCAATTGCGCGCAATCCTGCGGGCAGCGGCTAAGTATCCGCTACGGCTTTTGTTCCCCATGATATCCAGTGTCGAGGAATTGCGCGGCGCCAAGGCCTTGCTGGCCGAGGCCGCAGATAGCCTCTCGCGCGAGGGGATAGAGCATAACCCTGACGTGCAGGTCGGCATAATGATCGAAGTGCCGTCCGCGTTGTGGCTTGCTGCGCGGTTGGTGTCTGAGGTGGACTTCTTTTCAATCGGCACCAACGACCTCATCCAGTTCATGCTGGCAGTGGATCGAAATAACGCCAAGGTCGCATCGCTGTTCGAACCGTTTCATCCTGCGGTGTTGGCAGGGCTCAACGAGGTCGTCACGGTAGCGCACGCCGAAGGCAAAAGCGTCAGCCTGTGCGGTGAAATGGCTGGGGACCCCATGGCTACGCTGCTGTTGACCGGCATGGGCTTTGATCAGTTGAGTTTGAGCCCGGTGTTCATTCCGGTGGTGCGCAAGCTCATCCGCGAAGCGGACTACGAAACCACTCGTACGATCGCTCGAGATATTCTTCAGATGCCCACGGTCAAAGAGATTAAAGGTTACCTGGTAGAGCGCTACCGCGAGCTGGGGCTGATCGGCCTAGTTGAAGTTTATCGATAGCGTGGCAACGCCTTCCCTTGGGTTTTGGGTCGGGCAACTCTTCACGCCGTCCCTCATCCACGCGCGCGAAGTTCTCAGGATCGTCGGGTAAACCGAACGGGCCAGGGCGGTCGGTCGCGCGATCTTTCGGCCAACGTTACGCTGAGCTCCATAACCGAGTATAGTCATAGAGTTAGTTCGGCGACCGGGCGGTCAAAAAAGCTCGCGTCTTAGTGCAAGGCGAGTCGAATGGCAGGCCACAGATTAGCTTCTTTGGGCTTGCCTTACGCGGGCAGTATTGGGTTGTGAGTTGGACAACGCTGCCCGTGAAAAACGTGCGCCACGATTAGTCTTAAGGGTCGATTTTGCCGCGAAATAACGCTTGCGGCAGGCGTTGGACGCTATAAAGCGACGAATTGGCGTCCGAGGCGAAGCCAGGGCGGATAAGAATTCTTGACTTAGCCGACCTGGAAAGGCTATCGGATTAAGTCTGACCGCTCGGTTAAAGCCCGCCCTCTCGCGTGGCGGGGAGTGAAGAGGTTGGCGTTAGCTCGATAAAAGGGCGAGCAAAGGACGAAAGCATGGCACATCTAATCCTTGACGTACTGGCGGGACTTTCCGCGCTCAGCGCTACGGGCTACTTCGTACTGGGGCGTAATCGCTATGGCAAAGACCGGCGCAAGGTGGCGTTGATAGGCGCGCCTGAAAGAGAAGCGCGTTCATCTGCGCTCAAGGCCGAGCCCTATCGCACCGTGCGAGTCTATTTTATCAAGCCGTCGCGATATGACGAGGAAGGCTATCTGCAGCACTTTCGCTGGGGCGTGCAGCCCAATAATACGCTTACGGTACTCGCTGCTCTTAACGCAGAGTTTAACCAGCGCTATGGCGCAGAGCGCAATGTCCACCTCGAGACTATTATCTGGGACGAAATTTGCGACGGTCCGGTAGCGCCCGCGACAATCAAGGCGATCAAGGAAAAGGCCCGCGAGGACGGAGTTGAGCTGCTGGTCGGACTGGCCGGCGTGCAATCAAACCAGTATCCTCGGGGACGCGACTTGGCGCTCCA
>Ga0080006_1184718_pt1 | contig 13994 bp, 12 predicted proteins | sample RS3BMetagenome_FD_69209 | JGI IMG/M metagenome (GOLD analysis project Ga0080006, IMG submission 69209) | Ferric oxide microbial mat and aquatic microbial communities from Rainbow Spring, Yellowstone National Park, USA - RS3B (SPADES... ...
AAAAGGCCCAAGTCGTCATGCCTGAAGCGCTTCCGCGCCGTGGCGTCCAAGTAGCCACGAGAAAGAAGCTGCAGGCAAGACGCAAAACACGTTGATTTTATTGCGCATTATCGTGGCGCAGCCCGACACATTTTGGTGGAACATCCGTTTTAGCCGGTATACGATAAACCAGATGGCGCTCGGCCGAACGGCAGGGCGGCAGCGGCATTGATGATATTTATATTTTTTACTTTTTTTTCAGGAGATACGATTATGTCCGAAACACCAGCATTGCGCCTCGAGTTGAACCAACTCTTGCAGAATATCCCCGCCAACCGTGAAAAGATTTATCTGGCCATGCACGATCTGGCCGTATGCAAGGCCAAGCGATTCCATTTTCAGAATATTCAGGACCGGGAGGATATTGTTTCCGAGTCAGTTATGTATGTCATGAACCGACTGCACAAATACAATTCATCGCGGCACGCGGCGTGTGCCTATTTCGGGCTGATGCTGCACCGTCAGATGATCCGCCTGGCGCAGAAGATCCATGATCAGTATGTGATTCATGATCGCGCAAAGGGTTATCGCCATGACAACTCGGTTTTAGATTCCGCACCCGCCCGCCGACTGCCGCGCGGCGTCGCCGGACGCTGGCGCGATGCGCAAGTGCGCGACACCCAGGATCGTGACCGCGTTAAAGACGTTCTGGATGAAGCACTGGAAAAAGCCTGCACATTCGCCGATTCTTATGGCGACCATGACGAACTCAATGGCCCGCAACTGGCCATTGGCGTTTTGCAGCATGTGCGCAAAGCGCTACTCGGAAGATTCAACCGTATTGAAGTTGATAATCAAAGCGAGGGCAAGGAATAATTTTAGCAATGACGCTCGCCCATCCTTGCTGAAAGTTTACGGCGTGGCGTGACGAAAATCATGGTGGTGCGGCAGTTTTCAGCGAAGCATGGTGGAAGCGGCGTCTCGCCGCTTTTCCTGCGGCGGCGCGACATGTCTATTGTTGATTTTGATCGGGCTTGCCGGGAAAAATCTGGTCATGCCCAAGACATGCCACGTTGGGAGGCAAATCGTGAAATCCATGGTAATATGGCCCGTGACTTTGTGGCGCACCAACTGCGCCATATAAATGACCATCACCGCCCCGGCTTCGCTGGACGGTGGCCCATGCGATTGGCATCGCTTGCGCTGGACGTGTTTGCATCGGCAGTACACTGTGATGAAAAAACTCAATTCAGTGGAAGCAAAAGTTAAGGCCCAGAGGCTTTGGACGGGCATTATCGCATGGAGCATTGTATCGATTGCTTCACTGGTTATTGCCATCCAGGCGTGGCATCGGCAGGCGAAAGATTTGGCCATGCCGCATCCGCTGGACATTAATGACTTCAACCGCTGGCTGCGGATGCTGCCGGAATTTTTACATCAGCACGCTGCTATTACCGGCACTTCGTGGCCTATGCCGCCGTTTACGTTTGTATTGCTGGCTCCGCTTTCATGGATGTCCTATCCGGCGGCACAATTTACGTGGGTATTGTGTAAAACGGTCATGCTGGCGATTATTTTTTATTCCAGCATGGCCATTGTGCGGCGCAGCGGAGGAAAAATTAATCCGCTGCCCATGGCACTGATTCTGTTAATCTGGCTTTGGCCCGTCGTGGGAGATATGCAGGAAGGGCAGATGAATCTGCTGATGCTTACGCCCCTGGCGGTGGGATTGTTTTTTATTCAACGCGAGGAATTATGGAGCGATGTCCTCGGCGGAGTGCTTATTGCCATGGCGGTTGCCATTAAAGTTACGCCGTTGATTTTTCTGGTGTATCTGCTTTGGCGCAAACGCTGGATACCGGCTTTATCCATGCTTGGTGGAATTGTATTCTGGCTTTTTGTTCCGCTGACAATATGTTTCGGGCCGCACCAGGCTATCCGGTGGAATCAGCAATATATTCATGCCATGATCGCACCTTATCTGGTAAAGGGTTCTGTCGCGATCGCATCGGGAGAATCACTGCCGAGTTTCCTGATTCGTCTGCTGGCCCATCGCGCCGCGTTTATCACCTATCACCATGGCGTGGCGAAGAGCTATTATGTCAATGTGTTGAATTTATCCGCACCGGTCGCGCAGCGGATTGTAAGAATCGTTCTGGTGAGCATTGGGGTTATTGGCCTGATTTGGATGCGCCGCACGCTGCCAACACTCAAAAGTCGCCGCTATCTATTTGAAATTGGCGCTGTGGCGGCTTTTTTGCTGTGGGCGGAGGCGTGGGGCTGGGTACCGCACTATGTTACGCTGATTTTCACGCTCATGGCGGCGGGACTCATTGCCAGTGATTCAGCAGCCAAACCGGCAGCGCGATGGCGAATGACCATTTTACTGACCATCGCCGCTATTCTCATGATGCTGACATCGGATATGGTAAAAATATTCGGCCCGCACGCCTCCAACTACAGCCGCACGTATGATCCGGTACTTTTCGCCGGCATGATTCTGGTGTTGGGCATCATGACCGCCGGGTATCCCTGGTCCGTCGCCAGCGCCCGTGCGGAGGCACCGGTACTGCCGACGGATACAAGCCCGTCGGCCTAAAACTTGTAAAACATCGAACCGATAATCAGCGTGTCATTGCGTTTGCGGCCCAATTCACCGGCGGTGTTGTCATAATTATCTGTGAAGCTTGCCCGCAAGCCGAAGCCGCGTGCCACTTCCGGCAAATCAAAACTGATGGCACTTGTGGCACTGGCCTGATAATTATATGCATTCTCCAATGAGGAAATGTACTGCATGGTCTGAGTAAATTGCGTGCGGTTATCAATTTGATACCTGAAGTGCAGCCCGGTCGTACCGTTGATGTAACTAACGGACTGACCATGAAAATAGCGTTCATACGTATAACCGGGGCCACCCCGGACATCGAGTTCCATTTTTTTTGTGTTAAAAATGTAATAACCAAGACCAACCGAGTTATTTGCGCGAATGGAAATGCCGAGGATCGCATCATAACGATTGCTGTTCTCGGCATACAGGAATATCTTTTTCGCCCACTTGGGTTTGAATTCATCCAATGCCCGCCGCCAGATTTCATCCGTCTGAAAAAATCCCAGCGATTGAATATCATTGGTCATTCCGTAGCCGCCGGTAAGATTAATACTGACTTCATCGGGCTTGGAGCGGTAATTAAGATTCAATGCTCCGGTGAACTGCGTACTGTTGGAGTTGCCGGCGGCATCCATCGCACCGAGGTCCAATTCATTTTGCCAGTTAGGGCCAAACCAGGAAACCGCTTCAGGAGGCTTAGCCGGCGGCTTGGGTGCGGGTGGTACCGGCATATTCACGGGTGTAACCGCCCAGCCGGAACCAGTTGGTGCGGGGGCCAGCGTGGCCATTTGCGCGGGGCCTTTGGCCGGGGCCAACACCACCGGGGTGTTGCTGGATAACGTTTTTATATCCGCAACAGGGATTGACAACACGCCGGCATAAGCGGTTTTTACCGTTACATGTATAGCTCCCACGCGCATAATGGTACCGGTGATTTGATCGCCATTTTTCAACACAACTGTGCCGGCCCGCACGCCGCCGATGGCCGCAAAACCAGCCGCCAAAGCAATACCAATTACCATACGCCGCAGATTCGACATTCTTTAGCACTCCAGAGAATAATAGGCACATCTATAAACAGCGTGCGGAAAGTTAATCGCAATGGCATTGACTGTCAAATGAATAAGCCCGCGTATAGGCACGCCCTGTATTTTAAGGTTTATTACCCACCGGGTGCTGCGCGGGGTTCCACTTTTAGGCGCGGTGGTTGCTGATTTTCCCTGTGCCTATATATTTGAGAGCCAATAACACTCGGCGTTTGAATTAATGGAGACCCTTTCATGCGATCCATGTTGTCAATTCTCATAAGCCTTACGGCCATTATCGGCTTTTTGCCGACACCACAAGTTTCGGCGGCCATTACGCTGTCCAATATGTTCACCAATCATCTGGTGCTGCAACGCAACATGCACGATCCGGTATGGGGCTGGGCTAAACCCGGGCAGAAAATCACGGTACGTTTTGCGGGCCGGACGGTTGCGGCCACCGCCGATGCGCGCGGTGCCTGGATGGCCAAATTGCCGCCAATGCGGCGCAGTTCCACGTCACGGGATCTAAGTATTTCTTCCGGGGCGCAAAGCATTGTGCTCCATGATGTGCTGGTGGGCGATGTGTGGCTTTGTTCCGGACAATCCAACATGCAATATCCCATGGCGGGATGGTTTCACCGCACCAATCTGGCTTCAGCGCTGGCCCATGGAACGCATCCGAATATTAGGCTTTATCATGTTCCGATGATTGAATCCAATTTTTCCGGCACGCCAAAAAAGCAGACTCCCGCGGCCTGGCAGCGCTGTACGCCAAAAAATCTCGCTGGATTTTCCGCAGTGGGTTATTTCTTCGGATCGACCCTGCACAACGCGCTGAATGTTCCAATTGGCTTAATTGAATCTGATTGGGGCGGCACCAACATTGAACCTTGGATTCCCGCCCAAGCTTATGCTGCGGTTCCGCAGTTGAACGCTGAACAAGCGTGGCTGGCGACCATGGCCAAGCGCCAGGATAAACTGAATTTCCAATATCTCGCGGCGATGTCCGCATGGTTACGCAAAGCCAAACAAGCCGTGGCTGCCGGCAAAGCCATGCCACCTCAGCCTGCCAAACCGCAAAATGCCATCAGCAGCCCCCACGCATTTAATTATCACATTCCACCTAATGACTGGCAGCCCGACCCGCGCCAGAATCCGACCACGCTTTTTAATGGCATGATCAATCCGCTGATTCCGTATGCCATTCGCGGTGCGATCTGGTATCAGGGTGAAAACAACGTAGCTTCGCATGATCGGCTCTATTACTATCAGCTCAAAGCACTGATTGGTTCCTGGCGTAAATTATGGCATGAGGGAAATTTTCCATTTTATATTGTTCAGATTGCCCCATTTAATTATGGCCAGGATGGCCGATATGAGCCGCTGATCTGGCAGGCCGAAGAAAAGGCCGCCCGGCAAATTCCGAATTGCGGCATTGCATCAACCATGGATATCGGCGATCTTCACAACATCCATCCGCCCAATAAGCTTGAGGTTGGAGCACGATTGGCCAGGATCGCGTTAGCGAAGACGTTCCATATAACACCTAAAGATGCCGTCTATTCCGGGCCGGTATTTAAGTCCGCGGATTTTTCCGGAAATCAGGTAGTCATTCACTTTACGCAAGTTGGTCGCCGTTTGCTTTCACGCAATGGCAAGCCATTACACTGGTTTCAACTCGCGGGGCCCGATGGCAAATTTGTTAACGCCAACGCCAAGATTGCGGGAAAAACAGTCGTGGTGCAAGCGCCGGGAATAAGCACTCCAACGGCGGTACGATTTGCTTGGAGCGATATCGCGGTGCCGAATCTTATGAACGCCGCCGGGCTTCCAGCGCTGCCATTTCGAGATCGCAAACCCTAACGTGGCAAAACAGTGGCTTGCGCTTCGCTGGGCAATGTGCAATCTGAAGTGGAGCAATTACGCTTATTGTTGTGCGGCCCGTCGGCGCATCAAGCCAAGGCCGATGAGCAGTCCGCCAGAAATTGCCAATGTCGATGGTTCCGGAACCGCATCATAGCCGATGGCCTGTAAAGCGATTCCCTCGGGTGAAGTCACGCCGACACTGGCGGCGCCTTGTGAAGAGCTGGTGAACGCGAGTTGAACATAGTTGCCTGTGGTTCCCTCGCTGCTCCAATCTCCAAAATCGCCGCCGGTCTGGCCGTTTGTTCCAGGATTCTGATTGAAGTTCACCAAATTCGTGGTTCCACCATCAATTGAAAAATAGGAGGTGGCGGTGGAGCTGTTGGTATAGCTTGGCGTATGCGAAGCGGAATAACGAAACAGGTCCAAAGGGCCGAAAGTAGTGGCGGCCGTCGTTGAGCTGCTTAACGTGGATCCGGAACCGCCGATACCAAGAACTTCATCAACTTCGTGCTGAATCACCCGGCCCGGGCTGAAGCTTCCGCTTCCACCGAAACCGGAAAGATCACTGGCATTGAGCGTTATGACGCCATCAATGGTGCCTCTTGTTCCAACATAGGTTCCGCTCGTGTTAAATACACCGTGGTATGCGGACGAACCGGTCAAGGCTCGCATATCAGGAGCGGTGACATTGATACTCTCGGAACCATTGCTGTCATTGCCATATTGCAGGTTATTATAAGCCACGAGTTCAATGGCATTATTGTTTGTGGTCGCATTGGTTTGCAGGTCTGAGGTGTAGGTGCTGTAAGTCGGCGTATAAAACGTACTGCTGCTTTGACCAAGGTACGACGCACTGGAGGTGGTAGAGGTAACACCGAAATCGATGCCGACGTTAATATTATTGGTAAAGGTCTGATTATAAAAGCTGATGGCACTGTTGATATCTGCCTCAATTGTGCTGGCGCTGGAACTGCCGGTAATTGAGCTTTCAAAGTTCGGTGTGATGGTCATGGCATCCGCCGAGGCAGTAATAAAGCCAACAACGACCATCATCGCCGATGCCGCCAATAGTTTGCGGCTAATGGATGTTCCAACTGCCGTTGATTTAGAATTAAGCATGCCCTGCCCTTTCCGCTCGTAAAAAATACTGTCAATCGTCGAAGCGAAATACTTCAATCAAGTTGAAGATTAGTCCGAAAATGAGAAATGTCAACTAAATTATTCCAAATAAATGTCGGAATTTATAATATGGGACGCAGCGCCGAATGGAATCCAACTTATCGCGTAGACAAGCTACGCGAAAGCAGAAAAGAGCCGCCTCTATCGCTGGTGGAATATACGTCGCACAGCGCAATGCATTATTCTTCGCCAAAGCGGCTGTTGACCAGGGTTTCCAATGCGTCCAGAGCCTTGACCGCATCTTCGCCATCGGCTTCAAGCTTCAACCCAGTGCCTTCCGTGGCGGCAAGCATCATCATGTGCATAATGCTTTTACCATCCACGCACTGATCACCCTTCCAAACGCGGATGTTACTGCGGAATTGATTGGCAACATCCACAAACTGCATGGCCGGGCGGGCGTGAAGGCCCAGTCGGTTTGAAATTTTTACTTGTCTGTCCATGATTCCGAGGCACCGGCGTTTTCTTGTGAGTATAGCAACATGACCCTGGGGAATAAAAGCGCGTCAGCGGGCCATACCGGCTTGATCGGCCTCTTCAATTAATTCAACAATTTCCTTACGCGAAGACGCCTGCCGCAAAAAGCGACGAAAATTATCCTGCTGAAGATTGCGGAAAATATTTTCCATCGCATGCAGATGCCCATCGGGATTATCCGGCGGTGAAAGCAACAGCACCACGCTGTAGACCGGGGCCTGATCCAACGCTGAAAAATCCACTCCCGTGGTACTGCGGCCAATGGTACCGATGCGCTTTTTGATGCACGCAAGTTTCACATGCGGCACCGCCACACCCTTGCCAAAGCCGGTACTGCCATGGCGTTCACGGTCCAAAATCGCCTTGCAGATGCTGTCCACATCCGACGTTGTCACCGCCCCGGCGGCGGCCAGTGCTTCCACAAGTTCTCTAATGACACCGTCGCGGCTGGTTGCCTTGAGTTCCGCAACGATGGAATCCTTAACAATAAAATCACCGAGTTTCATGGATCACTTATCTCACGCGTAAAATCGCCGGCGCTTCCAGCATTCTTTATTTCATTGCCCGCGGTACATTACACCCGCCGGGCCACCCCGGTCAACCGGGATGTTTACGATTTCGGAATCGGTCTTTGTGTTCTGTGATCTGCCGCTCAAGCTTGTGCGCCGCCTGGTCGATGCAGGCATACAGATCATCACCTTCCTGCGTACCGACAAACATATTACGATGTTCGGCACTGACGATAAACTCCACCCGCTTATGCTTGGCTTCGCTGCCGTCAAGAATGATTTCAATTTCCTTGATGAGGTCATAGTACTTCAGAATTTTATTGGCTTTGGCCTCCGCATGTTCGCGAATGGCCGGGGTCACGTCAAGATGACGACAGGTGACGGTGATGATCACTTATATAACTCCTTGCAGTCTCGGCCGCTATAAGCGGTTTTGCTTCGGCGAGAACAGCACCTAAATTATCGGCTTGCAGGCTGACCGTCAACAGACAAAAATTTCGTGCCGGGGCGTGCTTGCAATAAGCCGGGTAGAGCGTATACTTAATGACTTGCGAAATTCGCGGGCGAAGCTGGTTCGCCGCTGATAATGTTGGAGAAATGTCATGGCACATAAAAAAGGTCAAGGTTCCACCAAGAACGGGCGGGACAGCAATCCGAAATACCTCGGCGTAAAAGCGTATGCCGGCGAAGTAGTCACCACCGGTTCGATTATCATCCGGCAGCGTGGCACACGGTATCGCGCCGGTAAAAATGTTGGCCTGGCCCGCGATGACAGCCTGTTTGCATTGGCTCCTGGCCGCGTGCATTTCGCCCCCAACCTGAAGGTATCAGTGGAGCCGCTTGAGCAGCCTGCCGCAGCCGCCGCGAATTAACACGCCGTTAGGCAACTCCTTTATCAAAATTGCTCCCGGCAGTTCCGCATTTTTGCCGAGCCAGCGTCCAGATTATATATTTGTGGCGGCGGGATTTGTTGCCGCGCAGCTTCTGCTTCCCTTATGTATTGCGATTATTCATCGGCACCGCTGTTGGCGGTGTAATAATTTGGGCTTTCCCGGGTGATGGTAATGTCATGTGGGTGGCTTTCCACCATGCTGGCATGGGTTACGCGAACAAACCGCGATTTTTTCTGTAATTCATCAATGGTTTTGGCTCCGCAATACCCCATTCCCGCCCGCAGGCCGCCAACCATCTGATATACAAAATCTCCCAGAGGGCCGCGGTAATGCACCAGGCCTTCAACACCCTCGGGCACAAGTTTGCTGGTTTGCCGCACGCCAGATTGTCCATAGCGATCAGCGGAGCCTTGCACCATTGCCCCCATGGAGCCCATGCCCCGATAACTTTTGAAGCGCCGTCCCCGATGAATAACCAGTTCGCCGGGGCTTTCATCAAGACCGGCAAACAGGGATCCCATCATCACGGCGTTGGCACCAGTGGCCAGGGCCTTGGTGATATCTCCACTGTGGCGTATGCCGCCATCGGCGATGACCGGCACGCCCAACGGCCCGGCAACGGCCACGACGTTCATAATCGCCGTGATCTGCGGCACGCCCACGCCGCTGACAATCCGCGTTGTGCAGATGCTGCCGGGGCCTATGCCCACTTTTACCGCATCAGCCCCGGCGGCAATAAGATCTTTGGCGGCCTCACCGGTGGCAATATTGCCGGCAATAACCTCAATATCAAATTTGTGTTTGATTTCACGCACAGTATCAATCACATTGGCGGAATGGCCATGCGCGGTATCCACTACCAGCACGTCCACACCTGACGCAATAAGAGCCGACACGCGGTCAAATTGTTTCACTCCCACCGCCGCCCCAACACGCAACCGCCCCCGCTGATCTTTGCAGGCTCTGGGAAATTGATGCGTTTTATCAATGTCCCGCATGGTAATCATGCCGCAGAGCCGCTGGCGCTCATCCACGAGCAGCAGTTTTTCCACCCGCGCGTTATTCAGCAGTATTTCGGCTTTTTCCAATGACGTACCCGGTGGTGCGGTAACCAGATTGGTGCGGGTCATGAGTTCCCGTACCGGATGATTGTCATCACCTTCAATAAATTTCAGATCCCGCCGCGTCAGAATGCCCACTAATGCGCCATCGGTTGCATCCACAATGGGTATTCCACTGATATTCTGTTCCTTCATGATCTGCCGGGCGCGGCCAACCGTGGCATCAGGCGGCAATGTCAGCGGATCAGTAATGATGCCATTGGCGGATCGTTTAACCTTTTCCACCTCCGTGCATTGATGCTCAATGGACATATTTTTATGAATACACCCCAGTCCTCCCTCCTGGGCCAGCGCAATGGCCAGTGCGGCCTCGGTAACGGTGTCCATAGGAGCGGAAATAAGCGGCAAATTAAGCTCAATTCGTCGCGTAAGGCGCGTGCGGGTGTCCGCTTCGGACGGCACAAAATCACTGCGCCCCGGCACCATAAGTACATCATCAAAAGTAAAGCCTTCGCCGATAATTTTATTCGGGTTTTCCATGTAGCAATAATGCCCGCCCGCGTTGTCAAAGTCAAATGGCCGCCGGATTTTGCGATCGTGGCGCAGGGCCTTTTCGTTTTCCCTTGTTTCCGTGTTTTTCGTCCTTGTGACGTTCCGGGACAGAACGATTTATTGGGAAATTTGATCAAGCTTTCTCTCGAAAATCCACGCAGCTCTGAAAACTAAAAGACCCTGGATCGTGGCCGGGGTATGCTCCCAAAATTCTCTTGCATTGACTTTTTTGGATCAGTATAATTTACTCCGTTAGTTGTCAATATCCTCTTTGCCGCGTCGGCACAGGGGGAGGGTGTGTTTTGCGAATTTATTTTCAGGAGCTGTACTATGTCCACCTATTTGAATCGTAACTTGTCCATTGCGGCGGCACTGGCGGCGACGGCGTTGACCGCATCAGCGGCCATGGGGAGCATTGATGGTACGGTGCTGTTTAATCCCTATTCTTTCGGTTCGCTTGGTACGCTTAATGTCACGTCCGGCACGCTGAATATCAACACCGGCACGAGCACCACGGCACCAACCCTGAGCTTCGGCTCGGCGTCTTATACGGGATATATCAATAATCAGAATGGAATGGCGCAAGGGGCCAGCAACGGCATTCCCTATGTCGGATTGTTTGATTTTTCCTCCATTAACATCGGTTCCGGCGTTACGGTGAACATCACCGGTACCAATGCCCTGGCCTTGTTAAGCCAGGGCAGTGCGAATATTGCGGCGACACTCTCGGTAGAATCAGTCAACGGTGCGGGCGGTCCCGGGGGCTTTGCGGGCGGAAATGGTGGAAACAATCCAACCAATGGCCAAGGACCGGGCGGCGGACAGCTTAACGGCACGCCCGGAATAGTCTACGGCAATCTGAACACGGCCCTTTACGGAGGCAGCGGCGGCAGCGGCGGCAGCGGTCCCCTGGGCTACGGCGGCGGCGGAGGCGGCGCGCTGGATATCACTTCGGTTGCGGGCTTAACGGTGGGCGAAATTCTGGCAACCGGTGGTGCCGGCGACGCCTTCGGCGGCAACGGCAGCGGCGGGGGGATCATTCTCAGTGGCAGTACCGTCTCTTCTTCGCAGACCTATGCTTTCGGCGGCCAGGGCGGCTCCGGCGGCAACGGCGGCTTCGGCGGCGCCGGCGGCTTCGACGGCGGCGGCGGACGAGTTCTTATTCAGTCCACAACCGCCAATCAATCCACCTCGGGCATATTTGCAGGCAACGGCGTTGTTACCACTGAACAAATCGCACAGTTGGAGCCGCCGAGCTCACTTTCGGTCCCATCCAGCGTTGACTTCGGGCAAGTGCGCACCGGTACCACATCGGTACAAAATGTTTCTTTTGCCAACACCACCACGGCCAACATTTCCGGAACCTATCGGGCGACATTGCCCTCCGGCATGTCCGGGAATTCGGGAACCTTTTCACTGGCCGGGGGCCAAACGGCGAGATCTGCGGTTACCTTTGCCCCCATCTCCCGTGGCACCTACAACGGTACTGTGAGTTACACATCCAATGTGGCCAACGGCACTGTTGCCGTCACCGGCACCGCCGTGGGGCCGGTATTCTCCACCAACGTGGGCACCAGTCCGCTTACGGTCATCAACGTGGGCACCACCGCGCCAGGATCGGCCGCCGAATTTGATCTTAAAATCAGCAATATCAGTACCGATGATGTCAATGGCACCAATTTGGCGAATTTAACGCTGGAAAGTGAAAACATCACCGGCCCGACCGCCAATGCTTTCTATGTTATGCCGCTTACACAAAACGTTCTCGGCAACGCCGCTGCGGATTCTCCACTGGCCAATTCCACAGATTTGTCAATCGTGTTTAATCCCATCACCGACGGCAGCTTTACCGATTACCTGACCATCACGACAGATCAGGGTGCTCCGCTGGGAGATGTGGGACAGCAGTTCACCTACGAACTCACCGGCAACAGCACCGGCACGCCTGCGCCTGAACCAGCCACACTGGCGCTTCTGGCCGTGGGTGCTCTGCCTTGGCTGGTAAAGAGCCGAAAACACCGCACGTCAAGATCGTAAACGCTGTGGTTTTTCGCATTGTAACGTCGGCCCGGTCGAGCAAGAGAGTACCGCCACGGGGAAGGTCTGCCACAACGACACAAAGCGGCACGAACAAAAAAAGGGGGGGGGGCGAGCGACAGAGGGCACAAGTGCCCGTTCACAGATAGGCAGGAACGGGGATGCAGTCCTGTCACAGGGCATTGGGACCTTTTGTTGTGCTTCGATTCCAAGTTCCAATTACTTCGGATCAATGTGTGCTCTGAACGCCACAAAAATAGAGCACAAGCTGCGACGAAACAAGGGAAAATGGGGCGAAAGAGGCAAACAATTCACTTATAGGCACTTTTGCGCTGTAGAAAGTAATTTTTGCGCTGTACACAGTGGCGGAGGGTTGCCGGATGTATAGAATTTAATGTAGGTACAAGCTTGATGGTGCCTCGCTCACTTGGCTGCGCATTTTGCAACGCGAGGCATTACTTGAGATTTGTTGTTTGTGCAAGTTGCGGCGATGTTGGGAGTGTTTCCCGGCGGCTGCGGCTTGCGTTCTTTGTTTCTCTGGAAGGAGAATTCTTATGTTTCTGCGATCTTCATTTTTCTCACGGATTCCGTTAAGCGGAATTATTGCTGGTGCGGCTGCCTTGGCCAGCGTTGGGCTGATGTCAACGGCGGCCAAGGCCGACACGGTCATTCTATACAGCACCCAAGGCGATTTCATTACTGGCACAGATTCGACAAACTTCGGCGGGAACGCTGGAACTGCTGGTATAACAGTCAGCACGGTGGCGACCGTCAGTTCACCTACCGAGGGTGGCACAGTCAACGGCATCGTCAATGCTACTCCGGGAGGCACCGGCACCGCGGGGGCCTTGGCAATCACCCTGCCCAACGGGTTAGATAGTGCAACGCTAAGCTCCAATTATGAAGTAGTTGCGTCTACGACCTCTAATAGTTCTGGCACTTTTAGCGGAACCGGTGCGTCAGCCACTCTTACGCCCTCGGCCCTAGTTAATGCACTTGATTCGGGTGGTACTCTTACGCTTCAATACACCGTTCCAACGGGTACAACCTACTTGAACCCGCCCACATTCCTGATTAACTACCCGAACAACTACGATCAGTTATCTGGCACGGCCAGCGCCACGCCCGATGCGAACGGCTTTTACACCGACACGATTTCCTTGGCTACCGTCCATAGCATTGCGCAAAACGAGTTAAGCAGCTACCAAGCAAACGGTTATGGCTACCTGAGCCTCGGAATTATCCTCAATGGCGAAGTGCCAATCGGCTCAGTGGTTAATATCGCCAACATTGAGGTGCAGACTCCCGTACCCGAACCGACAACCATTGGCGTGCTCGCCCTCGGCGGACTTGGAATCTTGCTGGTTGGTCGGCGGCGGAAATCGGCCTGATTTCCATGGCGTGAGGTAATTGCGCCTGCCATCGCGATTCGAGCACGGCAAAGTGGTGCATAGCCTGTCTGCGGAAATCGTTGAATCAACGGCGCGGCACTGTTAATTCCTATGCCATCAATACCTTGGGGGGCTGGTTCTGCCAGCCCCCCAATTTTATTTCCGCTGCATCGGATGTTCCACCAAAATGTGCCGGGCTGCACCGCGATAATGCGCAATAAAATCAACGTGTTTTGCGTCTTGCCTGCAGCTTCTTTCTCGTGGCTACTTGGACGCCACGGCGCGGAAGCGCTTCAGGCATGACGACTTGGGCCTTTTCCAAAAACCTTTGCACCGAGTCCCGCGGCCTGGGGATGCAGTTGCATAGCGGTTTGCCGTGGAGCAGCAGTTCCGTCATGCACAGCGTCTTGAGTT
>Ga0080006_1135913_pt1 | contig 13990 bp, 8 predicted proteins | sample RS3BMetagenome_FD_69209 | JGI IMG/M metagenome (GOLD analysis project Ga0080006, IMG submission 69209) | Ferric oxide microbial mat and aquatic microbial communities from Rainbow Spring, Yellowstone National Park, USA - RS3B (SPADES... ...
TCGGGGTGCGCGTGTGGTACTGGCAGCACGGGTACTGGCACTGGTAGCGGTACTGGTAGCGCGGGTACTGGTAGCACGGGTACTGGCACTGGCAGCGGTACTGGCACTGGCAGCGGTACTGGCAGCACGGGTACTGGCACTGGCACTGGCAGTACGGTTGTTGCGAACGTGGGCAACGGAACGACAAGCTTCACAAGCACCGTGAATTCTTCAGCATTTACCTTGGTGTTGGCGACTAGTGAGATCACTTCTAGCGGTGGAAGCCTGAGCGCGTCGTCGGGCTCTACTTCGGTGGCTGTCACCGTTCCCCAAGGTGCATTTCCGCTCGGAGAGTCCGTATCCGTTAGTGCTGCGCCTATTTCTACGGTCCAGGCTGGAGTGCCTACTGGTCAGACCGCGGTCGCCGCTTTCGGCGTGAATTACACGGGAACAGCTCCGTCACTTCCAATTCAGGTGCAGATCAAGAACGCATCCATTCCCACCAGTGCACTGGTCTACAAGGTTCTTCCTAGCGGCCAGTGGGTGCCGGTTCCCGCTACCGTAAATAACGGCGTGCTAACCGTTTCCTTTACATCGGATCCGGACTTCGTGGTCGTGAATCCCAATTTGGCGAAGAATCAACGTCAGATTGTATGGAACGGCCAGCAAGACCAAGTAGCCAATGGTATCGTGGCGAAGGATCCGGTTCATGGGAACCTTACGACATTTATGCCTATCTGGTACGCGATGCAGGTCCTGAAGCAAGAGGGACTGACAAGCACTTGGAACGGAAAAGTATGGAATATCTCGACGTCCGGTAGCGCGTTTACGCCGAACTTGGCGAACATAGCCGAGGGGACCGGTACGGATGAGATCGAGATCAACGGTCAACTGGTGCAAAACGCTTATGGCATGGTAGCTAAAGATCCGCTGCATGGTAACATGACGACATACATGCCGATTTACTGGGTCTTTCAGGCCCTTGGTCACCTCGGTGTGCAAAGTAGCTGGAACGGGACGAGCTGGGGTATGACTTATAACGCCTCGGCAATTCCTGCCATCCCAAATGGCACGAGTACAGGAAACTGAGGCAGTCTAGTGCGATTGTTTCTCCTGTGAGCCATGGTCTTTGATACGTCGCGAAAAAGAAGTCACTGGGATTCTCCCGGTGGCTTCTTTTTCGCGTCTGGGGCTGGTCGGCAGTGAAAATTATGTGAACAATTATCGAAATGCCACTCTGAGCCATTTATTCCCTTGAGCGTTTGTGGAGTTGGTGGTAGTTTCCTAGGTAGGGTGTTCAAAATAAGTGCGAGGGCCCTCGCATGTGGCTGAATGGACGTATAGACAGAGTCTTGTTTTCGTATGGGCAAATTCAAGGACAGGAGTGGATACGCAGTGAACAAGAACACTCGGCGGTCGACGGTCAGACGCGTGTCGGCCTTCATTCCGTTTGCACTTCTCGCGATGGCTGCGAGTCCGCTGGCAGCCGATGCCGCGACGATACCGACGCCGTTGCCGGCGGATACGGTGGGGGCGACGGGGTACAGTGCGTCCGCGGCGACAGGTCTGACTTCGGTTACGGTGGGCAGCGGGGCGTCCGCGCAAACGGAGAACTTCAGTACTTTGTCGCAAATGACGCCGCTCGGCGACGTCTATGGACCCAACCACGCTGTGGTCGGGTACGTGTATGGTGCGACTGGTGAGCCAGCGACGCAGGTCAACGAAGTCGGGACACTACAGTCAGGCGTTACTTACAACGTGTATGAGGCGGATGGGATGCTGTATGACCCCTCCTTTGGCACGGTCTCGGGCATCGCCACGGCACCGGACACGCTCACGTGGAACGGTGCCAGCGGTCCCAGTGCGACGCTGACGGTGAACCCGGCGCCGGCATTTACCACGGGGATGACGACGGCCTATCTTCAGTCCGGGAGCCCACAGTCTCTCGATTCGTACGTCACGGGTGGCACAGGGCCGCTGTCGTGGAGCGTCAGCGCGGTGACCATGGGGTCGGCGACGTCATCGATTGATATGTCGCAGCCGATTGGCACGGTGTATTCCGGAGCCAACTCGGCTGCATCCGGACAAAGTGTGATCGGCAATGTTTACGGGCCGGCCGGAACCCCTGCGAGTGTCATGTACAACGTCTACGCCGATACGACCCCCACGCCGGGTGGTTCATTCAGTGTCTACTACCTCGGTCAAGGGGTGTACCTCGATCAGGCAGGAGGCCTATGGAACACGGGGGCATTGGGCTATGGCACACTGTCCTTCGAACCGATGGCGACGGATGCCAACGGTGTGGCGGCAACGGGAACGTTGAACGTCACGGTTCAGGGGCAGCCGGCTTACATCCCGCCGCCTGTCACCACGTCGCCATCGAGCAGTGGCACGGGTACGACGGGGACGATCACGGGTACGCCTACGTCGCCGGTCAGCCCAGTCGGCAACGGGACGACAACCTATCAGAGCACTGTCAATTCGTCGGCGTACACGCTGGTTCTCGCGAGCAACGGGATTGACGCGACGGGCGGGACGGTCAGTGCTGTCTCGGGCGCGACCACAGTGGCGGTGACGGTTCCGCAGGGCGCGTTTCAGTCGGACGAGACGGTGACGGTCAACGCTGCGCCACTGTCCACGGTGCAAGCGGGCGTGCCGAGTGGGCAGACGGCTGTCGCGGCATTTGGCGTGAACTTCTCAGGGGCCGCACCGACGAGCCCGATTCAGGTGCAAATCCAGAATTCGTCGATCCCCACGTCTGCGCTGGTCTACAAGGTACTGGCGAACGGACAGTGGCAGCCGGTGCCCGCGACCGTGAAGAATGGCGTGTTGACGGTCTCCTTCACGACGGACCCGGATTTCGTGATCGTCGATCCGAATCTGGCTGCAGGGCAACGTCAGATCCTGTGGAACGGGCAGCAAGAGCAGGTCGCCCACGGAATCGTGGCGAAGGCGATGGTGCACAAGAATATGACGACGTACATGCCGATTTGGTACGCGATGCAGGTGCTCAAGCAAGAGGGGCTGACCAGCACGTGGAACGGGAAGGTGTGGAACATCTCGACGGCGGGGAGTGCATTTACCCCTAATCTGTCGAATCTCAGTGTGGGAACAGGCGCGGATCAGATCGAGATCAACGGCCAAGTGGTGCAAAACACCTATGGCATGGTCGCCAAGGATCCGGCGCACGGCAACATGACTACTTACATGCCAATCTACTGGCTCTTCCAGGCGCTGACACACCTCGGCGTGCAAAGCAGTTGGAATGGCATGAGCTGGGGCATGACGTATGATGCGAGCACACTTCCGGCGGTTGCGTCGTCGGGCAACGGCAGCACCACGTCGAGCAACTAAGGCGTCGCGCTGCGGGGATGCCGCGGGTAGAGGGTGGCGCTGCGGGCAGGGGGTGGCGCCACAGGTAGCAAGCGGACCCGCGGGTAGCGGGCGCCACCGCTCGCAGAGGGCAGACGGAGGCCCCACCCATCGCCGGAGGGCGGTGGGTGGGGCCGTTGTTTTGGGGTTTTTCGGTCAGGTCTTCTGCCGCATTCGCTCGAGCCAAGTCGACATGAGCGTCGTGTGACCCGACAGTCGTTCGAATATCTCCGCCGCAAGAGCGCGATCATAGGTATGGCTGGTCAGGTTCCTGTCATCCGCCATCTCCAGCGCATGCTCCGTCTCCTCTTCATTGAACAGAGTGCCCTCCCTACAAGCGCGGATGACCCCCTTCGGCGACCCCACGTCAATGCCTTCAATCTCTCGGAGATAGTGGCGCGCCGCTTTCCACATGGCCTCAAAGGTAAACTCGAAACGCTGGATGGCGGCATCGCGCTCAATCTCCGAAGGGTCCCTGATCTGCATGACAGACTGAAGTGAGCTGAGCGCGTGTTCGGCTCTTTGCAGGGCCAAGGTCAGACGTTCCACGCGATGCCCTCCTCAACAACTCTCGCTCTCAACTCTAAAGACACCCTATGAAGGTCAATCAGGTCTACCCGGTACGGTATCCGTGAGGCTTCAAGCCGTTCGCGAATGTCAGCTAGGCGTGCACGGGGTAGCGGTTGTCCTGCATCCACTGCGACGTCGATGTCGGATGTTGTTCGCATCTCGTTACGGGCGACAGAACCAAATAAATAGATGTGAGTCCCCGGTGGTGCCGATTCACGGCAGATCTCCACGACTCGGTTTACAAGCGCTTGCGTGTCGAGCTTCAGATCCGGCTTCTCTGACAGACTGTCCACCCCTTCTCTGTGGGCGACCACGCGGCGGACTGCTACCCTGAATGACGTGAATGGTCCCCTTCAGGCCGAGCGTCATTCGACTGTGGATCCATTCCGGAGTCGTTGATTCAAGGATACTGGGGGCTGGTATATAGTGTCAAGTGTTGACGGCAGCGGTGTCTTGCGAGTGCTTGCATCGATGGTCTCACGCTGAGTCTGATCCAGCCTTCTGGTGACTCGCCACCGGCGCTCAAGGCAGGGAGCAAAGCGATGAGCGCGACTGGTAACCGCACAGGAGCGGCGCGTCGACCGCCCGTCACCAAGATAACCCCCACTTTTCACGCTAAATCGACTCTGCGATCTGCTTTGCCGCTCTGTGCGGTAAAATTTTCGCATATATATCACGTTGTAAGCTATCTAAGGATGTTATATAGATAAAAATTACATAAATTCGCGATGACGTGCCGATTTGGGCTCCATTTGAGTGATGGTGATGGCATTTAGTGTCATCGCTCGGTGTTAAATTTGCTTCTTCTCATGCAAATTCGGCTACCTCTCCTGAGTCCGCGGGTCAGGACTAAAGCACAAAGCGAAAGGTAACGGCATCGACCCAAGTGAGACACCCACAAGGATGCGAAGCGGGGGCGGCTAGTCGACACATCCCCCATCTCTGACCCAGAATGGCTACTGGACCAGCGATGGGGACGTGACGGCGTTGGCACTGGCCGATTACTGTTCCGCGTGCAGCGGTCGCGGGCGGTCGAGTCGCAGGGTGACTGCGCCGCTGACTGACGACGAGCTGTGTAGGAAAAGGGGCTGAGGCGTGGCGGTGAGCCACTCAAGCAGGGCATGATGCACGACCTGATGCGCCGCGACGCGTTCAGACAGGTGGGCGCCGATGACCGTCTCATCGTCCGTCTCGGTCACGATTTCGGCCGTGACGTCGTCGGGGAAGCGGGCGATCGGGTTGTGCGATGCAGGATTTGCGACGGCCTCGTGGGCAAAGGTCAGCATGCCATCGGTCAGCGTCAACGGAAAATAGGCTGGATCCCAGGCATGGCCCCAGCGATTATAGCGCCGAAGGAGCCGACCGTTCGCTGCGCTGACGGGCTGGTTCGCCCGGATGGAGGTGGCGACGTGCCGCTCGATCTGCATTTGATAGCGATGGCGGGGTCCAGTGCCGGTGCCAGTTTCGGTGCCGGTGGCCTGCGCATCCGTCGCGACGCTGGTGCCCGTCGTCGCATCGTCGGACTGGGGTCGTCGCCAGATCGTGTACATGCGGGCTTGCGGAATCCAGTATGACACGCCAAATGACGGGGGACTGCTCCACCCCGCAAACGGCTGCACCCATTCGTGCGAGGGGATGCCGTGATCGTCCAGGAAGATATCCGGGCGCCAGCGCGACCACACGTGTCCGTATGTGCGGCTCTCGCCGTACGCCGAGGCGGGGTTGAAATAGTCACGCGCGAACTCCTCGCCGCACGCGTTGTACCGGGCGGCATGGTGCATCCACGTGGGGTGCTCCTCGCAGAGGGCGGCGTGGGTGAGCGCTCCGTCGACATTTTGAAGGGGGAGCAGGATGACGCTTACGCGCTCGAGCGCCGCGGGACTGGCCTGAAGCTCGCGCATGAGCAGGAGCGCGGCGTTGGTGCTGGAGACTTCGTTGGCGTGATGGCGGGCGTTGATGAACAGGGTGGGCTTCCACAGAGCCTGCTTGAGTGCTGATGTCGACCAGCCAGGGCGCATTTCGCAGCACTGCACGAGCCAGATCGGCACGCCGCCGTAGGAGTGCTCGAGCACAAACGCGTCGGGGACTTTCTGGAGGATGGCGTCGACGTGCTGCGGGTAGAGGGTGTCCGTGGCGTCCGGGGCGGTGTCGGCTTGGGTGTCCGCGGCGCCCGTGATGGCGACCGGTCTGACGAGCCACTGTTCAAGAGCGCGAAGCTCTGCGGGGGCAAAGTCATCGCCCGCGAGCGTGAGGCTCCATACCCCGTGGCTGAAAGAGACGCTGCGCACTTGCAGGCTTTGGCCTCGGATGCCGTTTGCAGGTAGGTCCAGAGCGGCGGCGTTGGCTACTTGCGGCAAATCCCCGGCAGGTCGCACGCGTCTTGCAGCGTAGAGGCGGACTTCGGCGGATGGCCCCCCCTTTGGCCCGCGTTCATGCATATACGGGATGATGGCTCCTGGGCTCGTCCAACCCGTGTCACCGGTCTCGGTGGCGAAGCGGCGCATGACTTCAAGACTATTGAAATAAAGGTCTTCCGCCAACGCCTCCCCTACCGAGGAGGAGTCGACCTCGGTGAGGGGACGGTCCTCCGTGTCGGTCCACACGTGGATCTCGAGTCGCTCAAAGGGGCGGGCAATGGACTCGGTCGCGCGCTCGAATGTCCCGGCGGCCTCTGTGGCCTGCGTGGTCCGTGTGGCAAGTGCGGCTTGGGACATGGTTGCGAGCCTATCGGCCTTGAGGGCTGGGAGGACTTCGCGGTTGTACCAGGTCCACATGCGATCGGCATCGGTTGCAATCGCCTGTTGTGCGACGACATCCTGGCCAAGCGTGAGGCGGACGCCGGCGACTGGCACACATACTAGGGCCGGGTCGCCGGTGCAGGGAAGGTAGGAGCGCCACTCGGTCCAGCCTTCGAACTGGCGGTCGAGCAGCACGGCACCTGTGGTGTCGCATGCCTGCACCTGAAACATGGGTCCGGATTCTCGAAGTTCGATCGAGATGCTCTCTTCATCGAGGCCTAGCGCCTGGGCGAGCAGCAGGTCGGACGGATAGAGTTCTTGCAAATATCGGATGGAGCGGTCGATGATCGAAAACGGTTCTTGGCCTGGCGCGCTTTCTGGGGGATCGAGTCGACGCGCCGACAAATGCACGGAGTCGATCATCGGATCGCCGAGTCGCTGAAGCTCGCGCAGGACGGGGAGGACGTCTTGCAGAACCCAATGGAGTCCGGACTTGTGAGCAGAGCGAACCTCGACGTCGACAGTCATGCCGATGGCATGGGCCGCAGCGTGGGTTGTTTGTCGCAAGTGTTCACAGGTGGCCGTGGAGGCACTGCTGAAGATCTCGAGTAAGGGGCGCGCGGCAACCATCGCGCAGGTCTCGACTTGACGGCCGAGTAGGTCTGTGACGAGGGCGTGAAGGTCGGAGGTCTCACCGGGATCTGTCCAGCGCCAAACGGAGTCCGGCGCCGCCGTAGAGGATGCGGGTGCGGCGGGTGCTGACGACTCGGCTGGCGGGCTCGATGATGTGACCGAAAGTGCGTCCACCGATGAGCGGGTTGGTCGATTTCCCAACGCCTCTGAGCTGGTGTCCCGTGAGTGCCTGAACTCGTCCCAGGCGCGGCTTGCTAAGTCCTCGGTGGGGCCGATCAAGTGGTCAAGGCGCTGCCGCCAAGGCACGTGAGAACGGGTTGGGTAGGCTGTCAGGAGTTCGCTGAGTGCGGCATGATCCGCAGCCGTTGGTGACGTGGACAGGATCACAGACAGTTCGGTCTCGATCAGGTCCACGCGAAAGGACGGTAACGCGCCGTCGTTGTCGGGCCACTCGTTGACGCGGGTGATGAGGCGATCGTCTGGGGAGTCCACGCCTTCTACGAACGTCAAGGGCCATGTCGCCCCGCTCGACTCGCGGCATAGGGCCGTGAGCCAGCGCAGGTGACTATGCAGCACCGACCGACCGTTCCCATCGACGCGAAGACGAGTAGCGAGCACAACCTCCCCGTCCTGCATCGGATGAACAAAGAGTCCGCGGACGGATCTCGGCGAATGCAGGGACGAGTGAGCAAAGGGTCGCTCGCGCTCAGCGGTTGCCACTGCGTGTGCAGGCACCCCGATTTCGGCTCCGCTGGCGGTCGTGCCTTGTGTGCCCCTCGCGCCGGTGCCTGCCGTGTTACTCGTGCCTGTGCTCGCAGACGTGTCCGGCGCGTCGCTCGCGTCAGTGCCCTGCATGCCGCTCGCGGCCGCGCTCGTGGCGAGCATTCGGGCGATCCCTAGTAGTCCGGCGGGCCCATCGCCGGTGATCAGGAAGCCCACCTGCCCGTCGGAAGCCTTGGCGACAGCAAGCGTTCCCGACTCGCCCTCCCCGTACGTTGCAACGGTGGTCGGGAGCGCATCGGATCGATTCCCCCACTGATCGTGGACCCAAGCGGCATCAAGGCCGACGATGACGGAGCACCGAGCTGATGGATCAGATGGAGGCGTTTGGCACCAAGTCAAGGCGGGGTCGTCTGGCACAAACAGGGTTTCGATGGCAAACCGCCCGGCGACCTCAAGCACGGCCGCGATCTCGGCTGCGCTGGGGACGTCGGGGACGATGAATTGTACCTGCGCGGTCAACGGTTTTTCATCCCGCATAACGTAAGCGCCGCGTGCGCCGAACAACTCCAATGCGTTCACAGGCTCACCTCGACATAGTGGGATCGACGACATCGCGGATCCAGTCTCCAACCAGATTAAACCCCAACACGGTTAACATCAAGGCGATTCCAGGGAACGCGTCGACCCACCAGGCTGTGGTCATATACAATTGTCCACTGGCGATCATGCCGCCCCAATCCGGGATAATCGGATCGAGTCCCAGACCGAGGAACGACAGGGCGGAAGTCAGCAGAATGTTGATGCCGATATTCAGAGTGGAGACGACGAGCACGATACCCCAGACGTTTGGCAGCAAGTGACGCAAGATGACCCCGCCCGGCGTGGCGCCATAGGTGGAGGCCGCCTTGACGTAGTCTAGTTCCTTGAGGACCAGCACCTGTGAACGGACCACGCGGGCCAAGCCAGCCCAACCGCTGATGCCAAGGACGAGAACGAGGTTGTTGACGCCTGGCCCAAACAGGGCGAGTACGAGGATCGCGAACAAGATAAACGGAAAGGCAAAGAATACGTCGGCGATGCGCATGATCACATCGTCTACCCATCCAGCAAAGTAGCCGGCAAGCAATCCGGCAGGTAAACCGATGATGACACTGAGAAGTGTCGAGAGCAGCCCAATATAAAGGGAGATGCGCGAACCAAAGATGATGCGACTCAGCAGGTCTCGGCCGACCGGGTCCGTGCCAAGTGGAAATGTCGGATTGCCGCCAGCCATCCAGGCGGGTGGGTCCAAACGATTGAGAATATTGCCGGCGGTCGGGTTGTGCGGAGAGATCCAGGGTGCGAAGATCGCGCAGACAAATACCAAGGTGACAAGGAACACGCCAGTGAGTCCGCCTTGATTCCCCAGCAGATTCCATAGTACTCGTGAAAACCGGGAGGGGACGCGTGGCGTGTACAGGACCGAGCGCCGGGTTTCCGGAATCGAACTCATAGAATCAGTCTCCAATCCGGATGCGGGGATCCAGGAACGCATAGCTCAAATCGACAGCAAGGTTCACCATGATATAGAGAAACGACAAGAGCAGTACCGACGCCTGGACAACAGGGTAGTCGCGTTCGTTGACGGCTGTGAGGACCAAGCGGCCAATGCCGGGCCAGGAAAAGACTTCTTCAAGAATGACCACCCCTCCGAGTAGTCCGCCAAATTGGATGCCCATGAAGGTGATCGTCGGAAGGAGGGCGTTGCGCAGGGCATGAACGATGATGACGCGCCAGCGTGTGAGCCCCTTTGCGCGCGCCGTGACGATGTACTGGCTTCCCAATGTCTCCAGCATGCTGGTGCGAACTAAACGAGCCAAGATTCCGGCGAGAATAAAGCCTAAAGTAAATGAAGGAAGGACGAGAGACGAAAATCCTTCTGATCCTGCAACGGGAAACCAGTGCAGGTCGACGGAGAAGATCAGGATAAGCATCGTGGCAAGCCAGTAGTTCGGAAAGGATATGCCCAGCAGCGATATTCCCCGGCCCAACACGTCCAAAAAGGTTCCGTAGCGAATGGCTGAGATGATGCCGACGGGGATGGCGATCAGGACTCCGACGACAATGCCCCCTACCGCGAGCAGTGCCGTGGCACCCAAACGGGACAATATCATGGGCAGCACGGGTTGCCCTGTGACGAATGACGTTCCGAAATTCAAAGTGACAATCCCTCGGATGAAAATCCAATACTGCACGATATACGGTTGGTTCAGACCGAGCGCCTTTTCCATTGAAGCCATCGCTTGAACACTGGGGTTGCTGCCTTGGAGCATGGCGGCGACCGGATTGCCGGTCAAGCGAACGGTGACAAATACAATCAGGGAGATGCCAAATAGCACAAACACGGTATGGAACAGACGCCTCAATATATAGCGAATCACGTTTGACCCTCCCCGCAAGTGCTGCGGACGGATCCCGTATCACGGGCCCGTCCGCAGCAGTGCCTTACTGGAGCGACACGCTCCAGAGATCCATCCTCTCATCCGGAGGCGTCACCCAACCCTTGACCGTCTTTTGGACAGCCCAGATGGTATCTGCCTGATACAAGGGGACCTCTACCGCCTCTTGGTGCAAGATCGCGTCGATCTTGAAGAACGCCTGCTTCCGGACAGCTTGGTCGTTCGTGCTCCGTTCCTTACTGAGCAATGAGTCGATCGTCGCGTTGCCAAAATCCGGGTCCCAAAACTGCCCTTTGTGGTAAAGGAGATAGGCCGTGTTGTCAAAATCGAGCGTCCACCCGCCCCAGGCAAACTCGTACATTTGCCCCGCTTTTTCTTTTGGAATCAGCGTGTTGTAGAAGGTGTTAGTGTCTTCAGGCTGAAGTTTCACGTTCAGGCCTACCTGTTGCAACTCCTCAGCCGCCGCCTGTGCGACTTCTGCGAAGGTCGCGTCGCTTCCGTCGTAGTCAAACGTCAGCGTTGTGCCCGCCTTTATGCCTGCCTCCTTCAAGAGTGCTTGCGCCTTCTTCGGATCGTATGGATAGTTACTCATGGCAGGATCGTTACCGAAGGACAGGTTCCCTTGAAATGTACTGATGGGCTGGCCGTAACCATTCAGGATTTTCTGGATGATCGCGTTCTTGTCCACCGCGTAGTTGATCGCTTGCCTTACGAGTACGTTGTTCATGGGGGGGAGCGCTGTATCCAAGCGGATCTCGTACACCGTGGGGCTCCCTGTAGCATCCAGGCTATAGCCCGATTGTGACGTCACCTCGCTGGTGAGACTGGGAGGGATCGTCTCGATGATGTTGGCTTCGCCGGTTTGCATCATCTGGATGCGGGTGTTGGCGTCAGGGACAAATTTGACGAGTACAGAAGCAAGTTTTGGCGGGCCGGCCCAGTAGTGCGTGTTGGCCACTAACAAGATTGAACTGTCTTTCTTGTACGAGACCATTTGAAATGGGCCCGTCCCGATGGGGTGATTGCCGAAGTAGGTACTCCCATGCAACTGAATGTACTTGGGAGGAACAATCATGGCACCATATCCGGACAGCTTCGTGATCAGGACTGGATCGACGGCGTTCAAATGCAGCACGACTTTGTAGGGATTAATAATCTGCACGGATGAGATGGCGGTGTAGTTGCTGTACTGTGGACTCGACTTGTCTGCAAGCAAGCGGTTAAACGTGAATGCCACGGCGGTCGCATTAAAGGGCTCACCATCTTGAAACTTCACGCCTTTGCGCAGGGTGAACTCGAGACTCTTGGGCGTGAGGTATTTCCACGAAGTGGCTAGGTCCGGTTCGATCTTCATCTCGGGCGTTCTTTCCACGAGGCCGTCAAAGATGTTGGATCCAATCTCACCCCAAGAGATGGCGAACGTCGCGATCGGATCCCAGTTGCCCGGATCGCCCAACGCGTCGGCGATGACCAGTTGCCCATGCGGGGCAGCAAACCGGGGGTGAATCTGTGCTTGAGCTTCCGCGGAGAGCGGGGCCAAACTTGTCAGGCCGAACAGCGTCGCACCGGTGGCGACCAATGAAGCCCAGATTTTTCTCTTCATGCTGAAACCCCCTCTGGTATGGAAAGATAGCTGACCTTATGTGGCATGTTCAGTTGGCCGCTTCTGCTCCATAAGTTAATGGAACCTCCGAAACTCGAAATTGTCAATGGGAATTCTAACAACATTCAAACTTCAGACATACAGTCAGGCGTTTCGATACAAAAAACTGAAACACAAGGAGGCGGTGGATGAATCTCTCATTGACTGACCGAATCGAGAGGCCTATCATGTTATTAAGGCTCACACAAATACTGCATTGTGTGGGTGCACGGATGGCTGCCAAAGTAGACAAAAGGGGGATTCAGTCGTGCATCGTCGTTCGCTTCGCATTTTGGCCTCTTCAGTGGCCACAGCTGTGATCATGACGGGGGCCACCTACTTCGATGGGATCCCGCAAGCCGCTGCTCTCGCGATTCATCACGGGGGTACGATTGTCGATGCGTTGCCTCCGCAGGTAGACATCAACTGGTATCTGCCGCTGAGGCCGAATGCGTACAACAGTCTGTACGACGCATGGGCATCGGGCCTGATGTACAAGGGTCTTTATCACATCGACCCGAACGGACAGATCAACTATGCTCGCAGTATCGCGAGCAGTATCAAATGGAACACCGCGGGCACGGTGTTTACCGTGGATCTGAATCCCAAGTGGCACTGGTCCAACGGCCAGCCTGTCACGGCCTCGGACGTGCAGTTCACCTGGAATCTGATCGACGCGGCCAGCGCCAACAATGCGCCGGCGCCTTGGCCTTACGCGGGGGCAGACTCCGGAGGCATTCCAAACTATGTGAAGTCGTTCAAGGTAGTCAACCCGCATGAGTTCCAAGTGATGCTGAATCAATCGGTCAACCAAATCTGGTTCGAATACAACGGGTTGGGCGATTTTATCCCGTTGCCGGAGAAGGCGTGGGACAAATACCCGACCAACATGGACAAGGAACTCACGTATCTCGCCAACAACGGAAACAACCCCTCGTTTTTCTCCGTGATCGACGGACCGTTCAAGATGGTGTCCGCCGTCCAGAACGTCGCTTGGCGGTTTGCCCCCAATCCGGCTTATGACGGGCATAAGCCTTATGTGTCGAGTTTTGTGCTCGCCTATGAAACATCGGATACTGCGGAGGTTAGCGCTCTGAGAACGGGTGTCGTCCAAGTGGGCTACCTTCCCGCTTATATGTACGGCAGTCGGAGCCAGCTCACAGGAGATCGCCTCTTTCCGAGCTACACCTTCAGCATGCCGGTCACACGGTTTAACTTCAAGAGTCCGACGATGGGGTCCATTTTCAAGCAACTCCCCGTCCGCCAAGCCTTGATGATGGGGGTCGACCAAGAGAGCATCATCAAGGACCTGTACAACGGGTTGGCCGTGCCAGGCACAGGCCCAATACCGTCGCATCCCGATACCTTTTTGTCACCCAAATTGCACAAGCCTCTCTATTCGTTTGACATTGCGGCCGGCAAGGCATTGCTTGAGAAAAACGGCTGGCACGAGGTTGGCGGTGTCATGCAAAATGCCAAGGGACAGCAACTGTCATTTGAAGTGCAGTACCCGTCCGGGAACACGACGACATCCGCTGAAGTCCAGCTTTTGCAACAGGATTGGCTGCAAGAAGGGATTAAAGTGACGCTGCTGCCGTTGCCATTTGCCACGTTGCTCCACTACCACCACGAGCCGTCCAAGTGGCAGGTGCAGGCTGGGATCGCCTGGAGTTACGGGGGAACGTACCCCACGGGTGGGGGAATCTATGGTACAGGCGGTGGCTACAACTTCTTTGGTTATAGCAATTCGACCATGGACAAGTTGATCAAGGCGACCCATGAGCCGCATCCCACTGCCGCCGATGCACAGGATGCATTGAATGCGTATGCGCTCTTCGCGGCGCAGAAATTGCCGAACCTGTATATGCCGCTTCCCGCCTCGCTCAACGAGGTCA
>Ga0080006_1089283_pt1 | contig 13989 bp, 9 predicted proteins | sample RS3BMetagenome_FD_69209 | JGI IMG/M metagenome (GOLD analysis project Ga0080006, IMG submission 69209) | Ferric oxide microbial mat and aquatic microbial communities from Rainbow Spring, Yellowstone National Park, USA - RS3B (SPADES... ...
GCGGGGTCCGCCAGCTTCAGGACGAGACCGGCGGCCTGGCCGCGTTCATCCCCTGGACCTTCCAGCCCGAGCACACCGAGATGGCCCACGTCCCGGCCGCCGGCGCGTTCGAGTACCTCCGGACCCAGGCGGTCTCGCGGCTCTACCTCGACAACGTGCCCAACATCCAGTCGTCGTGGGTCACGCAGGGGCCGAAGATCGGCCAACTTGCTCTCTACTTCGGCGCCAACGACATGGGCAGCCTGATGATCGAGGAAAACGTCGTGGCCTCGGCGGGCACGGGGTATTATCTGAGCCTCGAACAGATCAAGCGAGCTATCCGCGAGTCGGGCTACATCCCCCGGCAGCGGAACGTCTTTTACGAGTACATCGATGCCGAGCCGATGACGAGCGAACTGGCGGTGGTCGGTTAAACCGCTTCGTCCTCGGCATCTTCTTCCGGCGCGACACATTCGGGGTCGAGGACTTGCACTCGCACGATCGGCGACCCATGATGGATTGTGCGGCCCGATCCATTAACTGGCATACCTCTTTGCGCCGAGTCGCCTCGTGATCCAAGTCGAACATCTCTCGAAGTCATTCCGAGACTACCGCAAAGGGTGGGTTCCGGCCGTCGTGGATGTCAGCTTTGATTGTCAGCCCGGCGCGATCTTCGGGCTGCTCGGTCCGAACGGGGCGGGCAAGACAACGACCCTCCGGATCCTGAGCACTGTCCTCCGGCCGACCGGCGGCCGGGCCGTCATCGCCGGTCATGATGTGGTCACCAATCCCGGGGCGGTCCGGGCCAACATCGGGTACATGTCGGCCAGCACCGGAATTTACGACCGGATGACCGCCTGGGAACTGGTCGAGTATTTCGGACGGCTCTACGGGATGAAGCCCGAGCCGCTCCGCGAGCGGATGGAGTCGATCTTCGACTGGCTTCAGATGAACGACTTTCGCGGCGTCCTCTGCGCCAAGATGTCGACCGGGATGCGGCAAAAGGTCTCGATCGCCCGGACGATCGTCCATGACCCGCCTGTCCTGATCTTCGACGAGCCGACATCGGGACTCGACGTCCTCGTCGCCCGGATTGTCCTCCGGAAGATCGCTGAACTCCGAGACCAGGGGAAAACGATCATTTTCTCGACGCATTCGATGCACGAGGTCGAAAAACTTTGCTCGCGAGTAGCGATCATTCACAAGGGGCGGGTCCAGGCGGAGGGAGAGCCTCTGGAGTTGCTCGACCGGTTCGGCCAGCCCGATCTGGAAGAGCTCTTCTTCCATCTCGTCGCTCTGGCCGACGGTGAGAAGGAAAATCTCGAGATCGTCGGCCCACCCCGGGGGCTTGCCTGATGGGCCTGACTATCCGCTGGTGGAACGTCTGGACGATCTTTCGACGCGAGGCCCGCGACCAGCTCCGCGACCGTCGAACGCTATTCATGGTCCTGATTCTGCCGCTCTTGCTCTACCCGATCCTGGGGTTCTCGATCCTTCAGCTTTCCGCGACCTTCGACCAGAAGGCCCGGATCGTCGTCGTGGTCGGCTCTGAGAATCTTCCGGCGTTGCCTTCGCTCCTGAACCAAGCCAGGGACGGTTTCGAGCCGGGTCTGTTCAGCCGACCGAAGGACGCCGAGTTGTTCAAGGTCGAGGTCAAGACGCCGGGGGTCGACTGGCAAAAGGCGGGGGCGGTCCGCCAGGGAATCCGGGGCGGCCTGGCCAAGGCGGTCATCATCGTGCCGCCCGACGTGAAGCAGCAGATCGAGTCCGTCGGCTCGGCCCGTCTGCCGATCCTTTACGACAGCACGGATGAGTCGAGTCAGATCACTTACCTGAGAGTTCGCGAGCTTATCGAGCGCTGGCGAGACGAGATCGTCAAGGTTCGCCTGGTCGTCGACAAGAAGCCGCCGGGCTACACCGAGCCGGTCGAGGTGACGGGAGAGGACGTCGCCCCCGAGAGTGAGATCGGCGGCAGCATCTGGGGCCGGATCTTCCCGTTCCTGCTGGTGATCATGGCCCTGACCGGGGCATTTTATCCGGCGGTGGATGTCTGCGCTGGGGAGAAAGAGCGGGGGACGATGGAGACCCTCCTGATCAGCCCGGCGAGCCGGTCGGAGATCGTCCTCGGCAAGTTCTTCACGGTGATGGTGGCCAGCATGGCGACGGCCTTGCTCAACCTGGTGAGCATGGGCCTGACCGGTCTCCAGATCGCCGGGCAGATCGCCAATTCGGGGACCAAGGCGGGCGGCAAGATGGCCACCTTGATCGCCCCCCCTTCCCCTTCGTCCTACTTCTGGATGATGCTCCTGCTGATCCCCCTCTCCGCCTTCTTCGCGGCGCTCTGCGTGGCCCTGGCGACCATGGCCCGGAGCATGAAGGAGGGGCAGTATTACATGACGCCGCTCTACCTGGTCAGCCTCCCTTTGATCCTGGTCACGCTGGCCCCCGAGATCACCCTGACCCTCTTTTATAGTCTGGTGCCGATCACTGGCGTGTCGCTCCTGCTCAAGGCCCTGATCCTGGGCGATTACGAGAACGCCCGGCGGTTCTTCCTCCCGGTCCTCTTGCCGACCCTGGTCTATGCCTGGCTGGCGCTCCGATGGGCAGTCGATCTCTTCAACCGTGAGGACGTCGTCTTCCGCGAGGCCGAGGCGTTCGACCTCAAGAGCTGGTTGATCTCGCTGGTTCGAGACAAGGACCCAACTCCGTCGGCCGGTTCGGCGGTCTTCGCCTTTGCCCTGATCATCAGCCTGTCGTGGTACGTCATGCAGATTCCCGGGATGGCGGAATCGCCGATCCGGGGGATGGTCGTGTCGCACCTGGCCTGTATCCTCGCCCCCCCCTTGATCCTGGCTTTTCTGCTGACGTCGAATCCCATCGCCACGCTCCGGCTCCGGATGCCGACGCTGACCGACCTGGGCCTGGCCGCCGGGCTGGCCCTGAGCCTCAACCCGCTGGTCCGCGAGCTGGGCTATCAAGTCGAGAAGCTTTTCCCAGCGTCGTCGGCCTTGCAAGCCGGACTGGCCGACCTTGCCAAACAGATCCCGAGCCTGGGAGTGGGCCTGGTGATCTTCGCCCTGATGCCCGCGATCACCGAGGAGCTGGCCTTTCGAGGTTACATCCTTTCGGGACTCCGGCGAAGCCACTCGGAGGCGACGTCGATTCTGCTCTCGGCCCTGCTCTTTGGCATCCTCCACGTCCTGATCAGCCTGTTCCAGCAACTCTTCGGCGCGGTTCTGCTCGGCCTGGTCCTGGCCGTGCTCGCCCTGCGAACCGGGAGCCTCTGGCCGGGCGTGCTCTTCCATTTCCTCAACAATGCGCTGGGCCTGCTGACCCCCGAAGCCGCCAGGCATCCCAGTCTGTCGCCCCTTTCGATCTGGCTGTTTCGCGATTCGGCTGACGGACTCTATCAACCCGGTGTTCTGATCGCCTCGGCCTTGATTTCAGGTGTCCTGCTGGTCATCCTCTGGCGAGGTCCCAACCGTGAACCGTAGACCGTGATGGCCTCGAAGGACGACCATGCTGACTCTGGCCGCCCGCTATGTCTTTCCCGTCGAAGGGCCGCCGATCTCCGAAGGGCGGGTCTCGATCGTCGATGGTCGGATCGTCCGGGTCTCGGCCCCGGGGGATGACGGTCCGAGCGTCGATATCGACCTGGGTAACGCGGCGATCATCCCGGGATTCGTCAACGCTCATACCCACCTCGACCTCGACCCCATCCCCTCGGTCTCCGAGCAAGGTCCCGAGGATGAGGTGGCCTGGCTGCGCAGGGTCGTCGATCATCGGCGCCAGGGTCAGCCGGGATCGGGCCTGGAGGCCGCCAGGAAAAACGTGGCGGCGAGTGTCCAGCTCGGCACGACCTTGATCGGCGATACCACCTCGGGCGGTCAGAGCTGGGAGGCGGTCGCCTCGGCTCCGCTTCGAGGGGTCGTCTTTCACGAGCTGATCGGCCTGAACCGGCTTCGGGCGCTCGAGACCAGCAACGCGGCGTTCGAGTGGCTGGCGGAGGTCCGAGGCGAGGGAATCTTGATTGATCCGGACCCCAAGACCCGACCAGGTCTCAGCCCCCATGCCCCTTACAGCACGGCCGGATGGCTCTACAATCGGGCGGCGATCAGCAAGCTGCCGCTCTCGACCCACCTCGCCGAGATGCCCGAGGAACTCGAGTTGCTCGCGACCCGGCAGGGTCCGCTCCGCCGGTTTCTCGAAGACCTGGGTGCCTGGGATGACGACTGGGAGCCGGTCGGCCTCCGCCCCGCCGACTTCATCCGCAAGGCCGAGAACCGACAGGCCGACTGGATCGTCGCCCATGGCAATTACATCGAACCCTCCGAGTTCTGGCAGTTCCGCCCCGAGGCCGCTCCCAGCGGTCAGCGCGTGGCGATCGCCTATTGCCCGAGGACCCACGCCCGGTTTGGCCATGCCCCTCATCCTTACCGGGCGATGCTGGACCGGGGGATCGTCGTTTGCCTGGGAACCGATAGCCTAGCGTCGTCGCCGACCCTGGGGATCCTCGACGAGGTCCGCTTCCTCCATCACCGCGACGGTTCGGCCAGCGGCGAGCTCTTGCTGACGATGGCGACCCTGTTCGGAGCCTGGGCCTTGCGGTCCGATCACCTGACCGGCAGCCTCAAGCCCGGCAAGTCGGCGGACCTGGCGATCGTCGGCCTGCCCGATCGGGATGATCCCGATCCTTACCGACTGCTCCTGGAATCCGACAAGCCGGTGATCGCGACGGTTTTCCGGGGCCAGTTCGTTCATGGCCCCTGGGTTTGAGTGATCGGCCAGCTCGAACAACTTCGGCTTCCCGCCTCAGGGCTTTTCCGGTAGCTTACCGATCACCCTCACGGCCGACCGTCGATCGAGTCGGGGCCCGCGCGGCGGTTGGGTCGAGGGGGATCTGGATTTCGACTCGAAGAGGTGCAAGGATGCGCGAGCCGAAGGGAGTCGTGTCGCCGCTCTCGGTGCCCAGGCGGCTGATTGCCGACCTGTTGCACTTCGCCGGTCGAGTCCCGTCGATCCCGCTCAGCCGGTTGATGGACGTTTCGGCGCTCCTGGCCGCGCGGAAGGCCCACCCGGCTCGCCCTTCGTGGTCGGTGATCTTCATGAAGGCGTACGCGCAGGTCGCCATGGAGCACCCTCCGCTCCGCCGGGCCTTGCTCGAATGGCCGCTCATGAAGATCTACGAGCATCCGCAGACGAATTGCTCGCTGGCTATCGAGCGGACTTACGACGGTGAGGAAGGCGTGTTCTTCGGGATGTTTCGCGCTCCCGAAGGCCAGACGATCGGCGAGCTTCAGCGCCCCCTGATCGAGTTCAAGACCGCCCCGCTCCATGAGATCGGCTTCTTTCGACGGATGATCCGGATCAGCCGGTTCCCAACTCCGATCCGACGCTTCCTCTGGTCGGTCAGCCTCAACGTGTCGGGGCGAGCCCGAGCCAAGCGGTTCGGGACCTTCGGCGTGACCACCCTGGGCGGCCGGGGGGTTGAGCAGATTCACCCGCTCTCGCCCCTGACGACGACCTTGACCTTCGGTCCGATCGACGCCAAGGGGAAGGTGACGGTCAAGATCATCTACGATCACCGGGTGCTCGACGGAGCCTATGTCGCCCGACGGCTGGTCGACCTCGAAAAGATCCTCAACGGAGCGATCCTGGAGGAGTTGCGTCGAGCCGAGGATTTCGAGGTGGTCCTGCCGATCACGACGCCACAAGCTTCGGTGGCGAGTCCACCCACGATCGGCCTCCGCCCGACTCCCGTGAGGAAAGCCGGGCGAGGCGCCTGAGGCCGATCGGGTGGAATCAACCGGCTCAAGAGATCAGGGAGAAGCGACTTCCTGGTCGGTGGTGACCCGGACTTCGAGCCGGCTCATCAGTTTCTTGAGCGCCTCTTCCTTGCGGGAGACATTCAGGACCGTGTCGAGGACGAGGGGCTTAGCCTCGCTCGAGACGTGCAGCACGAGCCTGCCGGCGCCGAACATCATGTGTTCGAAAACGTCCGGAATCTCCTTGTCGAACTTGAGATTCATGGTCGGGTACCGCTCGAGGTCGCTGAGCGGTCCGTGGTGGTGGAGGATCTCGTTCGGCAAGATCTCCCAGTAATCAAGCCACCGGGTCGCATAGATGAACCCGTAGATCCCGAGCAGGACCAGCGTGAAGAGGAGATAAAACTCGGCATTGGCGACGACGTAGACGCCTTCCACCAACCGCTTCAGGGGGGCCAGGAAGCCGAAGCCCAGCCAGAGGAAGAAGAAGAGAATCGTCGTCCCCGCCAGGAAGAAGGCAAAGATTGCGAAGCGAGGGAAGTCGAACGCCAGGATCATCAGGTTCAGGAAAAGGACGAGCAGGAACAACAACCCGAGGACGTTCTCTCGACGCTCGAAGGCGGCCGGGTTGGGTGGAGGGATCAGGGCGGGTTCGGTGCGTGCGTTGGCGACCGTCGTTCCGTTCGCTTTTGCCTCGGCCCTCTTCTCCTGAGCAATCTTCTTATCCTCGGCCCGCTTCTCGGTGGCCTGCTCCTTGTCGGTGACGTATCGCTTGTAGTTGAACCTGACGGCGCTGTCGCCGACTGTGTACATCCCGATCCAGCAGATCACCGACATGATCAAGGTCGGGAAGATGAAGATAATCTTGGGGTAAGTAAAAATACGGACCCCTTTTTCTCGAGCGGGTCCGGGGACCCCGGCGGTCGGGGCGGCTTTCGGATCAGAGGCCATTGGCGGCGGACTCCTGGGAGCGTTGCGATGAGACCGATCCACCCGAAGGGCGAGCCAACGCCCCAAGACATCGGGCTCGGAATGGTCCGGCGATGCGGTCAAGACTGGGCATCGTACCGCCAGAATCTCCGGCGGGAAAGTACCAGGAAACCCTTCACCGGCTCACCCGGGATCGGTTTCTGTCAACAGACCGGCTCGCTCTCGGAGACATTCGGAGCCATTCGACCGAAATTAGCCACAAGTGGGTCGATTCTTTTCAGTCTTCCTGATCGACCCGCACGAAAGTCGATCGCGACGATTCCCGATCCCGGGAGAATCAATCGTCTCGGTTTCGACGAGGGCCAGCGGTGGTCGTCCCATGTCGCCTGACCGCCAGAACATAATAGGGATGTAGACTCACAGAATTTCCGCTACAATAGTTGAACTGCGTCCCCGGAACGGACGAAGAGTTTCCGTCCAAAAACCGTCCACGACCGTGAGACGGCTTGATAGGTCGCCATGCAACATCCTTCACGCAAGAAGGTGATCGGCTATGGGTTCGCCTTTCTAGGGGTCGCGCTGGCCACGATATTCCGCTTGGCGCTTGACCCTATTCTGGGCGACCTGTTCCCCTTCGCAACCCTGTTTCTGGCTATCGTCGTCGTCGCCGGTTACGGAGGGCGTGGTCCCGCCCTGCTGACCACCCTGCTCGGCGCGGTAGCGACAACCCACTTCTTGTTGCCGCCTCGGGGCAGCTTCCTGATCCACGGAGCTGAGAACCAGGCCGGCCTGGTCCTCTATCTGGCAGTCGGTCTGGGAATCGCCGTACTGGGGGGAGCTTTCCGAGAGGCTCGACGGCAAGCCGAGATCGTCTCCGACGAGGCTGTCAGGCAGCGGGAAGATCTGATGACAACGCTCTCCGGCATAGGCGACGCCGTCATCGCCAGCGACGCGGAAGGCCGGGTCACCTTGATCAACTCGATTGCCGAGACGCTCACCGGATGGTCTCGAACCGAGGCGATCGGTCAGCCGCTTTCCTCGGTCTTGCGGACCGCGAACCAGAAAAAACAGTCGGATGTCTCCGACTCCGCCCTCCGGGTCCCGGAAAAGGATGAGATCGCCGGAGCACGCCATCCCACGATCCTGATTGCCAGAGACGGCAGCGAGCGGACGATCGAAGAAAGCGACACGCCGATTCGAAGCGGTGAAGGCCGCTTCTCGGGAACGGTCCTGATCTTCCGGGACCTGGACGAAAGGCGACGCGCGGAACGCGCTCTGGTCGAGAGCGAGGCCCGCAAGGCAGCGATCCTCGAGACCGCCCTCGACGCCATCATCACGATCGACCATGAGGGCAAGGTCGTCGAGTTCAACTCCGCCGCCGAGTCGACCTTCGGCTATTCCCGGTCGGACGTGATCGGTCGGGAAATGTGCGAATTGATCATCCCCTCCTCTTTACGAGAAGCCCACCGCAGCGGCATGAACCGCTACCTGACCACCGGCGAAGGCGCGGTGCTGGGCAAACGGATCGAGATCAAGGCGACTCGGGCCGATGGCACGGAGTTTCCGGTCGAGCTGGCGATTGCCCGGATCTCGACCGACGGACCGCCTCTGTTCACGGCGCACGTCCGGGACATCACGTCGAGGGTCCGGGTTGAAGACGAACTCCGGGAGAGCGAGGGGCGGTTTCGCGGCCTGATGGAGCAAGCCCCCTTCAGTATCCAGGTTTTCGATCCGAGCGGGAAGACGCTCCGGGTGAACCGGGCCTGGGAAGAGTTGTGGGGCATCAACCTCGACATGATCCCCGAGTACAACATCCTCGAAGACGCTCAGCTCGATGCCAAAGGTATCCTGGCGGACATTCGTAGGGCCTTCGCTGGCGAGGCGGTCTCGCTTCCGGCCATCCAGTATGATCCCAACCTGACCACCCCGGAACTGACCCACCATGGGGATCCGTCCCGATGGGTCTCGACGGTCGTCTACCCGCTCAAGGACGCCACCGGGCGAGTCCGCGAAGTGGTCCTGGTTCATGAGGACGTTACCGAGCGTCGGCGGGCCGAAGAGGCGATCCGGGAGAGCGAGAAAAGGTTCCGCAGTCTCGCGGACGCCATGCCGCAGATGGTCTGGGTGACGCGGCCCGATCGATCGGTCGAGTACATCAACCGTCGGTGGCAGGATTACACCGGTCAAAGCGTGAGCGAGTGTCTTGGGCCGTCAGACTGGGCGGCGGCGATCCATCCCGAGGATCTCGGTCAGGTCATGGAGGCCAGCCGACGGTCGCACGCTACTGGCTTGCCGTTCGAGGCCGAATATCGCCTGAAGGACCGAAATAACGTCTATCGATGGCATCTCGGTCGATCGGTTCCGATCTTCGACGAGGCGGGCCGGCTGGTCCGACGATTCGGCGCGGCGATCGACATCGAGGATCGCAAGCGGGTGGAGCGAGACGCTCATTTTCTCGCCCAGGCCAGTGCCACGCTCGCGGCCATCGTGGATGAGGCCAGCACCCTTCAAAAGGTCGCCGAACTGGCTGTGCCCTTTTTCGCCGACTGGTGCTCGGTGGACCTCGTGAGCGAGGGCGGAAAGATCCGCCGACTGGCCGTGGCTCATGTCGAGCCGGAAAAAGTGGAGCTGGCGCACGACCTGGGACGGCGATATCCCCCCGACCCCCATTCACCCAATGGCGTCCCGGCAGTGATCCGGACCGGCGAGTCGCGGTTCATCGCCGAGATCAGCGATGACATGATCGTGGCCGGGGCGAGAGACCAGAATCATCTTGAGATCCTGAGAGACCTGGGGCTCAAGTCGTACCTCTGCGTGCCGCTCAAGGGGCGAGGCACCACGCTTGGCGCGATCTCCTTCGTGGCCGCCGAGTCCGGGCGGAAATACGGCGAGAACGACCTCCGGCTGGCCGAGGACCTGGCCTCGCGAGCCGCCATCGCCATCGAGAACGCCCGGCTCTACGGTGAATTGAAGGAGACGGACCGTCGCAAGGACGAGTTCCTCGCGACCCTGGCTCATGAACTCCGCAACCCGCTCGCTCCGATTCGCAACGCCCTGCACATCATGCGGAGGCCCGACACCGACAGCGAGATGGAGATCGAACGGGCGATGGCCGAGCGCCAGGTCGTTCACCTGGCCCGGCTGATCGACGACCTGATGGACGTCGCCCGGATCTCCCAGGGCAAGATCGACCTCCATCGCGAAATCGTCGACCTGAGCACAATTGTCAACCAGGCCGTCGAGACCGCCCGGCCCCAGATCGACGAGCGACGCCACCGGCTGACGGTCTCGCTCCCCGGCGAGTCGATCCGTCTCGACGGAGACCCGACGAGGCTGGAGCAGGTCTTGTGGAACCTTCTGAACAATTCCGCCAAGTACACCGAGCCGGGCGGCGAGATCACACTCAAGGTCGAGCTTGATGGCGGTGAGGTTCTCTTGCGAGTTCGGGACACCGGCGTCGGGATCAAGACCCAGATGCTCCCCAAGGTCTTCGGAATGTTCGTTCAGGTAGATGATCACAAAGGGCACTCTCAGGGCGGCCTGGGGATCGGGTTGAGCCTGGTGCGGACCCTGGTGGAAATGCACGGCGGGTCGATCGTCGCGCACAGCAAAGGGCCGGGCCTGGGCAGCGAGTTCGTCATTCGACTCCCGATCCTTCCCAGGAACAAGGCGGAGAGCCGGGTCGAGGTCCGAGCCCCTCTCGACCGGGCGAGCGACCGGCCGCTCGCCCGTCGAATTCTGGTGGTCGACGACAACGTTGACGCCGCCCGGAGTCTGGCAAGGCTCCTTACCCGCGTGTACGGGCAAGAGGTTCGGGTGGCCCACGATGGGCCGACCGCTCTGGACCTGGCCGGGGAATTTTCTCCCGAGGTGATCCTGCTCGACATCGGCTTGCCGGGAATGGACGGCTATGAGGTCGCCCGACGCCTCCGTAATCAGCAAGCGTTCCGCCGGGTCTTGCTCGTGGCTCTGACGGGCTGGGGACAGGAGGACGATCTGGCGCGATCCAGAGAGGCTGGATTCAACCACCACCTGGTCAAGCCGGCGAACCCCGACATCATCCGCGACCTACTTATCCATCAAGATACATTCGCGAACGGATCATCGACGACGGTCGACGTCTCCTCCCAGCTTGACCTTCCGATGACCTAGATTCTCCGACCCTGGCGGCTGCCGGACCCGATGTTAGCGGCCGGTTCATCGATCGATGCACGTTTGACGCGGCGAGCCGTCACAGGCACAATCAGGTCGATCCCACCCTGAACCACCGCATCGTGACCTCAGCGGAGACCCCGGACGTGATCCGACCATCGCTCCTCATGCCGATCATGACCCTCGTCCTGATCTCGGTCACCCCCGCCGTCGCGACCGACGATTCCGGCTGGGTTTCGCTCTTCGACGGCAAGACGCTCGACGGCTGGAAGATCAATGGCGGGAACGCCTCGTACAAGGTCGAGGATGGTTCCATCGTCGGCACCACGGTCGAAGGAAGCCCCAACACGTTTCTGTGCAAGGGAGATTTTCAGGACTTCGTCCTTGAGCTGGAAGTCTGGTGCAACCCGGCGCTGAACTCCGGGGTCCAGGTCCGCAGCCACGTCTATCAGAAGGACGACCCCGACCCCAAGAACTCGAAGCGGGCCGGAGTCGTCTACGGTCCCCAGTGTGAGGTCGCTCGCAAGGAGACGGGCACGGCGGGACGATTCTACGACGAGGGGCGAAGAGGCCGCTGGCTCGACGAGATCAAGCCCGGGGCCAGGGATGTCTTTCAGGACGACGGCTGGAACCGCTACAAGATCGTCGTTCAAGGGAACCGCTACCGATCGTGGATCAACGGTGTCGCCGCCTCCGACTTCACCGACGACGTCGACAAGTCCGGCCTGATCGGGCTTCAGGTCCACGGGATCGCCCGAGGTTCAGGTCCGTATCAGGTCCGCTGGCGAAACATCCGGATCAAGGAACTGAAGCCAGGCGAAGAAGTGACCTCCTCTGACCTTCCCGAAGGGTTTCAGGCGATCTTCAACGGTCGCGACCTGACCGGCTGGGAGGGTAGCCCGAACTACTGGTCGGTCGAGGACGGTTGCCTGACCGGCAAGGCCAACGGCACGCTCAAGTTCAACCGGTTCATCACCTGGCGAGGTGGCCCGTCCAGGAACTTCGAGCTCCGGGTCAAGGTCTGGGTCTCCTCCACGGGCAACAGCGGCCTCCAGTACCGGGGGACCGAACGGCCCGATCTCGGCGAGTCGGTCGTCACCGGCTATCAATGCGACGTGGTGGCGAATCGCCCCGACTACAACGGCATGCTCTACGAAGAGCGAGGACGTCGCATCCTCGCCCACACCGGCGAGAAAGTGATCATCGACCCTCAAGGACAACCCTGGGTCGTCGGTCGGTTCCCGCTCAAGGAGTTCAAGCCGGGCGAGTGGCACGACTACCGGGTCCTGGCCGAGGGGAACCACCAGCGTCACTTCATCGACGGCCACCCGACGGTGGACGTGATCGACCTCGACGAGAAAGGGCGGAAACTCGACGGCGTGCTGGCGGTCCAGGTCCACGTCGGTCCGCCGATGACGATCCGGTACAAGGATTTCTTCCTCAAGCCACTCCCGGACGATTTGCCGTTGATCAAACCTGAGCAGGTGGTCATCCCACCTGACGCCCCGAAGGTCGTACCCCAAGGTCAGGATAAACCGAGAAAACCGGACGCGGATTGAGCCGTTCACTCGCAGGGCGTGACGTCTCATCTGGGTCGGAGGGCTCGAGAAACGAGGGCGATTTTTGCTGACCATCCGCCGGGCAGATGATCGCGATGCCCGATTGCTGGCCGATCTGGGTCGTCGGACGTTCCACGAAACATTCGCCGCTTCCAACAAGGCCGAGGACATGGCCGATTACTCGAACTCGGCCTTCGCCATCGATCGGATCATCGACGAGTTAAGGCAGGATTCGACCGTCTTCTTGATCGCCGAGACTCCGGCCAGGCCGGTCGGTTTCGCCAAGCTCGAAACCACCCCCCCTCCGGAGTGCGTTTCCGGTCCGGCTCCGATCCGGCTGCACAAGCTTTACGTCTCGGCGGACGCCATCGGTTCCGGAGTGGGGGCGGCCCTGATGCGTTTCGCGATCGACTGGGCCAGGAAATCGGGCCACGAGACTCTCTGGCTCGGGGTCTGGGAGCACAACCTCAGAGCCACGGCATTCTATGATCGCTGGGGCTTCCGCACGGTCGGAACCGAGACCTTTCGCCTCGGCTCGGACGATCAGGTCGACCTGCTGATGGTCTTGCGACTGAGCGAGGCGTGATGGGAGGATGACAAATCGAGAGGAGGAAAGGGTCCGCCTTGGACCAGAAAAACCTGGTGCATGACCACCGATGCGACATACAACGTGAATACCGAAGGTGGGACTCGAACCCACACGGGTGTTACCCCACCGGATTTTGAGTCCAAAAGCAGATCGGCACAACTCCTTTCAGGATATCGGATTTGCGACAGGCGACCAGGCCGCTTGTCCCCTGGCTTGTCCTTGCGCCTCCGACGACTCCCTCCGGCGGGTGGCGGACGCCTGGCACGGCCTTCCCGACTTCGTTCGGTCTGCCATCCTTACGCTGATCCAGGGGCAGTCCGATGATCCGAAGGGCTGACGCTGCCCCCTGATACTGAGCCACAGGTCTCGACCACCTTTTCCCTCGCCAGCCTCTCGATCTCCTCGACGGCCGCATCGGTCGCCACCTCGACCGCCCGCTCCGAGTCCCGGCCCCGTGCTGCAATCTGCTTGCGGGCGTCCTGGCGGATCATCCGGACGGCGACCTTGGCCTCGTCGCCCGGCTTCTTGACGTGCCTGGCCAATTCCCGACGCTGCTCGCTGCTCACCGGCGTGACGCCGACGGCGACCGTCCTCGGGGTCAGGGCGTAGGCGTTGAGCTTGCCCTTGGCCAGGGCCTTCAAGATGGCAGGGAGGTTCACCGGGTCGAACGGCGTGACGACGATCCGGTCGCCTCGGCCCGTGACCCCCACCATCCTGCCGATCGCCATCGAGGTGCGATGGACGGCGACCCGGAAGGTCTCGAGGAAGCCGACACTCATGCTGCCTGGTCGAATGCTCGCCAACTGGTCGGGGTCGCCTGACACCTCGGTAGGGAGCGTACGCCGCCCAGATGAGGCGGCCCGATCCCCGTGCGCCCCGCCCCCGGAGTCGTCATGTCCAGCATCCCGAACGTCCCCCTGTCCTCCCGGAATCAGCCCACTCCCCCGCCCACCTGCGCCGACCTGCTCGGCTCCGTCCCGAGCCCCAGGTCGCTGGTCGTGCACCTCGACCGCCC
>Ga0080006_1172293_pt1 | contig 13989 bp, 9 predicted proteins | sample RS3BMetagenome_FD_69209 | JGI IMG/M metagenome (GOLD analysis project Ga0080006, IMG submission 69209) | Ferric oxide microbial mat and aquatic microbial communities from Rainbow Spring, Yellowstone National Park, USA - RS3B (SPADES... ...
GAGGTAACAAATCCCTGAGTTCCCATGAGTTTATGGTACAGACTTTTTCCCCTGGTTGAACGCCAGGGCCTTTTTTTGTGCCAAAGTGCGAAGGTTGGGTTAGGGGCCGCCAAGAAATAACGTTTACAAATATGACGCCGGGATTTTGGCGTCTGGCAAGACGCCCGCGAGGAGCATATCCGCATGGATACGTAACGAGCGGGCAACGCGGCCAGAGGTCAAAAGACCAAGTCAGATTGGAAAGGTTATTTCTTGGCGGCCCCTTAGTTTTCCAGTTCGCCGCAGCATCTGCCGTTGATGTATTTTACCCGGCAATGCGTTCAAATAGGGTGGCATGACCACCGCAGCGTTCAAATCACATTAATGGGAAGTTTCAGCCGGGTGTTGCGGAATACCGTGGGATTGACACCCTCATTTTTCCGAAATACGCGGCAAAAATACCCCTCATCATCAAAACCGCAACGAAATGCTATTTCCTTCAGCGTGAGTGTTGTTTCCAGAAGCAGTCGGCGGGCTTCGAGCATCCGGCGATTTTGAATAGCCTGACTTAATGTCAGACCTGTGGCGTGGCGGAATGTCTGCCGCAGATACACCCCGCTGTAACGCAGCGACTTTACCACATCGGCTGGGCCGATGGGTTCAAAGAAATGCGCGTCAATATAAGCGCGTATGTTCTGGGCCAGGGCTGGCTCATGCGTGGATTTTTCCGTGGTGTGCTGCGTTGCGGCCTCGGCGAGAATCTGCAAAAGCAGCAAATCCGCCAGCGGATCATTGAGTGGTCCGGATTTCCAATCATCACCGGCCCCAAAATCAGATAAAAAACGATGAAATAATTCCTGCATGCGATCAGGGCGAGCCGGCGAACCAACCTGCGGAAGCGCTGCAAGCGTGGCGCCTTTGCCGCTTGAACCCGCCAGCGAAAAATGTAACCAGTAAAACGAGAGTCTCCGGTCATGTACTTGCAGGCCACCATGTTTGCGGTTTGGCCAAAGCAGCAGGGTCTGATTGGTATTGATAATAAATTTTTCATCTTCCTCCCACATCGCCAATTGGCCGCGCCGAACCAGAATGATTTCAAAGTCCGGGCGCACATCATCGCGGTGCCGCCAGTTGCCGGGGCTGACAAACAGACCTGCAAACAGCGCTCGCACGGGTCGCGGAATTTTAAGTTCTAACGTGCCTGTATCCATCTGCCATCCATTGTAATGCTCTATGGACTATTCGTCATTGCTTTTATGTGTTCCTGAACAATCGGTGCAAGCTTTCTTTCCTTTTGTACCGGCGGGGGGGGGCGATTTGTTGTGCCCTGTGCCGCCTGACCCCGTATATGGCCCCCGCGCGCTGCCGGTCATTTTATGCCGCCAAATCACTGCTTTTCCGGCCACGGCACCAGCTTGGGCCACCCAGCCAGAGCTTGCCCCCCGGTATACGTATTACGCCGGGGTCAATGGCATTGAAGTTGTCTTTCCGATTCGATCCAATGACCAGCCCCCGATCCCTCCAGTCAAATGCCGGGCTTTTGGGATTCAATGTTTTATTGCTGGCCAAGCCGATGACCGAACGCTTGGCTCCAAAGGTGGAAACGGCATAATAAAGCAGATAATGGCCATGTGAAGTTATGACATCCGGTGCCCAGAGAAAATTATGATTGCCCGGCACCGCCTTATGTGCCCAACCTGGTAATTTGGCAAGAACCCGTGGCCCCGGCTTCCATTGAAGCATATCTGTTGAATGATAGGAAATAACCCCCGGTCCGGTGGAAAAAATCCAGAACACTTTGCCGCACCGAATAATTGGCGATGGATCATGCACATGAATCGGTCGCATGCCCATACGCCGAAGAATGGATTCCCGTGCCACCGATCCAGCCGCACTTAGGGGCCGCCAAGAAATAACGTTTACAAATATGACGCCGGGATTTTGGCGTCTGGCAAGACGCCCGCGAGGAGCATATCCGCATGGATACGTAACGAGCGGGCAACGCGGCCAGAGGTCAAAAGACCAAGTCAGATTGGAAAGGTTATTTCTTGGCGGCCCCTTAGCGTCGCTGTGGGGTACAAAGCGCAACCGATTAAAATACTCACGCCCCATACCGCACACCGATACCTCAACAATCTGGATTTCAATCGCCGCTCCTTTCCAAAGCCACCGGAAGTTTCCAAATCGCACCGCGGAGATTTCTCGCGATACTGTTGACTGGTCGCATGGTATCGCAAAAACGGGAACAACCAAAGATATCCGATGCACCAATGTTGTGCACTAATGTTGTACCCGCTGGCCAATTGATCATTATCCCCCTAAACTTATCACTAGGCGGACTGAATGGCCATTGGTTTGAACCGGCGGCTTTTTAATCTGACGTTGAGGATTGTTTGACGTGGAGATTTTATTATGAGTGATCAGCCGGAAACAGGTCGATCCAAGCGTATTAAGTTTGACATCATTGAGCCGGTCGGCAAGCGTGTGGTTATTCGCAAGGATGAGAACCGTCGCGAGACCAAAAGTGGTATTGTTTTGCCGGGCAATCATGAAATACCCACCTTAACGGGTCGGGTTATTGCCATTTCCAAGCAGATTGAAAACGACAGCGATTTTCCGATTCGTCAGTATGACAAAGTGCTTTTTGATCCGCGCGAGGCCATTCCTGTCGAATTTGAGCCGGACAATAAACTCTTCGTGGTACCCTTGGATAAGGTACTGGCCATTTTCAGAAAATCGCTGGTGCCGCCCCCGTCGGAATCCGATCCGGAAGATTCGGCTGCGGATATATAATACTACTCTCGCAGTGTCCGAATGTTCTTCACTATTCACAACCGTTATAAGGAGTCCCACGGATGGCAATGGATAATCAGGTTATCGTTTTAAAGGATGCCCCGGCCCTGGCGCAAGCGGCGGCGGAAATGGTCATGCGGTGCGCAGCAGACGCCATTGCCCGGCGCGGAAGGTTTATGATCGCCCTTTCCGGTGGGTCAACGCCGGAAGCGGCTTATGAAATTATTCATCGTACTTTTGCGAACCAGGGAAATTGGGCCAAGTGGTTTGTCTTTATGGGAGATGAACGGGCCGTTCCGGCGGATGATCCACGCAGCAACCTCGCAATGGCCACGCGAACCATGCTCCATGGATTGCCCATTCCACCAGACCAGATTTTTGCGGTGCAAACACAACTGCCGCCTGCGGAGGCGGCTGCGGATTATGAAAAGCGGATAAAGGATTTCTTCGGCTACGCCGAACCGCGATTCGATTTAATTCTACTGGGCCTCGGGGATGACGGACATACGGCATCACTTTTTCCCGGCCTCTCGGCCCGGCATGAGCAAAGCAAACTGATTGCCTTCAGTCCACCCGGAACTCTGCCGCCGCCGGTAGACCGCATTACTTTTACCTTTCCATTAATCAATCTGGCTCGCAAAGTTGTATTTCTAATGGCGGGGGCAAAGAAAAAAAGTATGGTGCGACAATTGCTCGCGGCGGATGTGAATCCAGAACTGATTCCCGCCGCGAATGTGCATCCGGTTGATGGCGAACTTATTTACATGATGGACCAGGCCGCGCACGGATAGGTGCCGCTCCCGCCCGGGTTGTAAAGAAGTTTGGAAATAAGGGGCCGCCAAGAAATAACGTTTACAAATATGACGCCGGGATTTTGGCGTCTGGCAAGACGCCCGCGAGGAGCATATCCGTCCCGACTCGTCGGGATAACGAGCGGGCAACGCGGCCAGAGGTCAAAAGACCAAGTCAGATTGGAAAGGTTATTTCTTGGCGGCCCCTAAATGTATGGAATTGGCCCCCGGTCAATAGCATAAAGGAAGGCAAAATTGAATATCAGCAAACTGGCGGGGAAATTGGCACCCCCGGAAATGTTAGTCAATGTGCCCAAACTCATTACCGCCTACTATACCCAAACCCCTGATCCGTCTGTCCCCGCGCAGCGTGTGGCCTTTGGCACCTCGGGACATCGCGGATGTGCCTTTGATACCGCCTTTAATCAGTGGCATATTCTCGCCATTACTCAGGCGATTTGCCTGTATCGCAAACTCAACGATATTGACGGCCCGCTGTTTATGGGTATGGATACCCACGCCCTTTCCGCACCGGCGCACGCCAGTGCCTTGGAAGTACTGGCCGCCAACGGTGTCGATGTCATGATCGCCGGCGGCACGGACTACACGCCCACACCGGTTATTTCGCACGCCATTCTCAAATTCAACCGCGGACGAAAAACAGGTCTTGCGGATGGTATTATCATCACGCCCTCCCATAATCCGCCGCACGATGGTGGCTTTAAATACAACCCGCCCACCGGCGGCCCGGCGGATACCGCTGCCACTTCCTGGATCGAAGCCAAGGCCAACGCTTTTCTCAAGGCCCGTTTGCGGGGCGTAAAGCGAATTTCCCTGCCACGCGCCCTGGCAGCCGGCACAACCCATCAACACGATTATATTCATGCCTATGTTGCGGACCTCGCCAATGTTATTGATATGCGGATTCTTCATGATTCCGGCATCAACGTCGGTGTTGACCCGCTGGGCGGTGCCGGCGTCGATTATTGGGGCCACATTGCCGAGCACTACCGACTCAACCTGACGGTACTCAACCAGCATGTCGATCCGACGTTTCGTTTCATGTCACTGGATTGGGATGGCCAAATTCGCATGGATCCATCCTCGCCTTATGCCATGCAAAGCCTGATAAAATTAAAAAAACGCTTCGACATTGCCTTCGCCTGCGATACCGATCATGATCGACATGGCATCGTCACGCCCAGTGTCGGGTTACTGCCCCCCAATCATTATCTGGGCGCCGCCATTTTTTACCTTTTTCAACACCGCCCAAATTGGCGCAAATCCACAGCTGTTGGCAAAACGCTCGTCAGCAGCCAGATCATTGATCGCGTCACCGCCAAACTCGGACGCAGGCTTTATGAAGTGCCGGTCGGATTCAAGTGGTTTGTCGATGGCTTGCTTGATGGATCACTGGGTTTTGTCGGTGAGGAAAGCGCGGGCGCAGCATTTCTGCGCAAAAATGGCGGCGTTTGGACAACCGACAAAGACGGCATTATCCTCGGTTTACTCTCTGCCGAAATAACCGCCAAGATGCACCGCGATCCCGGTGAAATCTACCGCGACCTGACCCGCGAATTTGGTACACCGGCTTATCAGCGCACCGAGGCTCCGGCCAACGCCGCGGAAAAAGCCACGCTTTCAAAGCTCTCGGCCAGTGCGGTAACGGCTACCACCCTCGCCGGTGAAAAAATTCAGGCGTCTCTCACAAACGCACCCGGCAACGGCAAAGCGATTGGCGGACTGAAAGTTATGGCGGAAAATGGATGGTTTGCCGCGCGCCCTTCCGGTACCGAAGCCATTTATAAAATTTACGCCGAAAGCTTTCAGGGTCCCAGTCATCTGCGGCGGATTATCTCTGAAGCTCAAAGCATTGTCACCGCGGCTTTGGCAAGCGCGCCAACAGATGCCGGCACCAGCGCCAATCGGTAAAGCCTGTCGCAACGGTGTCGCGGTTCCAAGCTTTCGCGCGGATTCATTAGTTCGGCAAAAAAAGAGATCGCCCCAAGCTTTTACTGAATCGCCAGCGCTTTAAAAATTTCCTGCATGAGTTTTTCCACTTTGAACGGTTTGGAAAGCACTGCGGCGAGCCCCTGCTTAGAAGCTTGTACGATGCTGTGATCTGGATCATAACCGAAGCCGGTCATCAGTATCACCGGTGGATTGTGGCCAATTTTTTGTGCGGCGGCAAACACTTCATAGCCATTTCGGTGGGGCATGCGAATATCGGAGATCACCAGATCATAGCGCGGTTGGCCCGCGAGATGCGCCAGTGCTTCAGCACCATCGGCGGCGGTGTCCACATGGCAGCCGCAATAGGTCAGAACATAATGAATGGTCTCGCGAATATTGGCCTGGTCATCGGCAACTAAAATGCGCTTGCCGTGTAAACGCGGATCTTCGCGGGGCAGGCGGCGCTGATCGTGGGCACCGAATACCTGTTGCGGGCTGGAGCATAAACTCCAGAATGTCTGCCGCACCGTGTTGGCATTATTGAGAATGCAGTTCAGTGACTGCAGTAGGGCGGCATTATCAATATTGGCTTCTTTGATCACCTCAAGATCATAGATCATGTCATTAAGCGGACCGGCCACTTCGCAGGCCATTTCCTGCACCAGTTTGCCGCTGTTGGTGCGCTGTTCAAGCATCAGCAGGTCCAGAACGTTTAACGCAATGGCCACATAACGTCCGAATATTTCCGCAAATTGCCGGTCATCTTCCGTGAAAAACGCATACTGATCCGATTCAATATTCAACACACCAATGGTTTTATCATGCAACATCAGCGGTACGGTTAAACTGGACTTGGCGGTATCCAACCCCGCAACGTAACGCGGATCTTTGGCGACATCTGCGGAAATATAAGATCGGCCCGTCGCCGCGACATGGCCGCAAATGCCGTTGCCTTCCACTTCACAAAACAATTCCGCCTCCATCGCTTCCTCCGGCATTCCCACCGCGATGACCGGTTCGAGCTTATTAGTTGATGGATCCAAAAGCCGGATGTTGAAGTGATCAAAGTGCATGAGCTGCCGAAGAAATTTAATGATGCGTTCTTCCAGAAGCTGCTGGCGCTGCAGGAAATTAAGTTTTGCAATGGCATCTTTTTCCAGACGCACCAGTTCACGGCCCGCCTGGTCAATGGCATCCAGCTTCTGCTGAAGTCGGCGCGTGTGTGTGGCATCCCAGCAGACCGCCACCACATGTGAAATTTTATCTTCCTGATTATGCACCGGCGAACAGACCAGTTCAAAAAATTGTGAATCGCCAATGCTGATGGCGAATTTGCGGGAACGCGGCACATGATTTTCGGCTCGCCCGCCGAGCTGCGGATCGGTAAATGCCGAAATAGCTTCCATGCAGGCCTTGCCGATCCGCTCAATAACTTCCGGCGACCATTGCTTCATCCGGCGGTTGCTCCATACCATGCGACCGGCGGGGTTGATCATGCAGACGCCTTCACCAATGGTATCCAGCACCAGCCCGGATTGCATCGTGGCGTGCGCCCGTTCAAGCGGCAAAAAATCAGCCGACTGGGACATGACAATATCAAACGTGCCATTGCGCAATTCCGCAACCGCTTCTTCCATCGTCGATACACATACCACTGAGTCATAATTATGGGATAAATTGCAATAGAGGTCCGTGGAGCGGAAGTCTGGGCTTGAAAGCACCAGTGCGCGTCGAAGGTTAGATACAACACCCATGCGACACCTTAATAAGACCTTAACGATTATATCGGTTAAACCGCTGCGGACAACACCCGCTAGGGGCCGCCAAGAAATAACGTTTACAAATATGACGCCGGGATTTTGGCGTCTGGCAAGACGCCCGCGAGGAGCATATCCGTCCCGACCCGTCGGGATAACGAGCGGGCAACGCGGCCAGAGGTCAAAAGACCAAGTCAGATTGGAAAGGCTATTTCTTGGCGGCCCCTTAGTATGAAAAACTCGTAATTGTGAATATCGTGCTTGTCGTAAACCACCTCAATCCGATAATCCTGCCCCGCCCTGTGCGAAACACGGCCCCGGCGTGCAATCTCGGTGCGGATTCAAACCAATACATAACCATACGCGCAATCCCGATGCCCATCGGGATCGAAACCCGCGGCCGTTCGCCTCGCAAGCATTGCCAATTCCGTCCTTTTCCAATGTTCCTCTCAAATCCCGATCAAAACCAGCACACCCCATTTTTTTTGCTTACCGATTTACTTTTTGCTCCCAAAAATATATGTTACCGATAGTCGAGCTTCGATGCCCAGTGGCTTGGCCTTGGCTTTTGTGGCGCAATGGTAATTCGAGGAGCAAGATGAATATGACATCCCGTTACAGCGCCGCCGGGCGTGCTTTTTCCAAGGTGCCGGAAATTACAGTCTATTTCTGGATTATTAAGATTCTTACCACCGCCATGGGAGAGGCCACCTCGGATTTTCTGGTATTTCATACTAATAAATATTTGGCAGTGATCCTCGGTGCTTTGGGATTTCTGGCGGCGGTGGCGCTGCAGTTCCGGGTCAATCGTTACAACGCATGGGTATACTGGCTCCTGGTTGTCATGGTCAGCATCTTCGGCACCATGGTCGCGGATGTTGTCCATATTGTCTTGGGCGTCCCATATTATCTCTCCACGACAGTCTTTGCCTTCGCCGTTTTGGCCACTCTGACATTATGGTATCGCGTGGAACATACCCTCTCGATACACAGTATTTTCACGCCGCGCCGCGAATTGTTTTATTGGTCTACGGTCTTGGCCACCTTTGCTCTGGGTACTGCCGCCGGAGATATGACCGCCGCCACGCTTCATCTTGGCTATTTGGTATCAGGTATTGTCTTTACGATTCTGTTTGTTATTCCCGGCGTCGGCTATTGGCTGCTGGGTTTTAATGACATATTCGCGTTCTGGTTTGCCTACATCATGACGCGTCCACTTGGAGCATCATTTGCGGACTGGTTTGACAAGCCGCGGAGTATGGAGGGGCTGGGTTATGGCACGCCAATTGTCAGCACGATCCTGACATTATTTATTCTGGTTTTTGTGGCTTATGTGGCCATCAGTCGGGTCGATGTCGAACCCCGATCCGCACCGCTGGTGGATACCCCCGACACCAAGCAACTCGAAGGCGAAATTTAAAATATGCCACGATCTGAAGAGTTCACACCTTGTCCACCGTCACCCAAGTCGGATGTTGCCGACACCGCAGAGAATAAAAATGGCCGGCGGACGAACTTTTTGCACGATGTTTAAATCGACCACGGCAAGCCAACCCCGGATACGGAAACGAATCTGAGGCAACCACCGATGACACGGATGGACGCGGATACGGGGGGATTACACAGGGAGGTAGCGGAGGCGGGGGGAGGGACGGCTCACAGTCAATAGCCACTGATCAAAAGCACGGATAGATATACATTTTAACAGTTCATTCTGTTTTGGTAATTGCTCGCTGGCAGCTGTCCGCTGTCCGCTGTCTGTTGTTCGTTGTTCGTTGATACCCCCTCCGTTGCCTCCGCTACCTCCTTGTGAATTTCCGTTGCGTCGTTGTGCCAGATTGTATCCCGATGACCTCGGCTTAAATACTCGTAATCGGCATGGTAGACCCTCCGATTGTTAATTGGTCGTTGCCCATTGTCACAGCAGGCAATCCATGGTTCGGTTTTTACGGAAGCGAACATGAAGCAACCACTGATGACACGGATGGACGGATAAAACGAAAGCAATGCTGTTGATCCGCGACCGTTATGGTACCCCCATATCTGCGTCAATCCGCAAAAAAGTTTATCCCGCGCGCGCTGGGACGGTCACCCCGCGTTACTGAACTACTGACCAATACTGGTGAATACTGATCAATACTGGCCAATACTGACCAATACTGATGAATACTGACCAATACTGAATCTACTGAATTCCCCGCCGCCCGTTGCTCGTTGCTCGTTGTTCGTTGCTGGCCGTTCGTTGCCCACCGCCGTTGTCCGTATCCACGTCAATCCGCGTGAGAAGTTCATCCCGTGCGCGCCGGGACGGTCACCCCGCGTTACTGAACTACTGACCAATACTGATGAATACTGATCAATACTGGCCAATACTGACCAATACTGATGAATACTGAATAATACTGATGAATACTGAATAATACTGAATCTACTGAATTCCCCGCCGCCCGTTATTCGTTATTCGTTGTTCGTTGCAGGCCGTTCGTTGCCCATCGCCGTTGTCCGTATCCGCAGTCGCACCCCGTTACTGAACCTACTGACCAATACTGAAGAATACTGATCAATACTGAACCTACCGATATTCTGCCGTTGCCCGTCGTCGGCGTGCCAGCAGCATCATCGCGCTGCAACCCAATGCCATCAGTGCGATGGGCGCTGCATCGGGCACCTGAACATATCCAATGCCTTGCAGGGCCGCGAATTCATTGCTGCCCAGCGTAATATTCTGGCCCCCGGTGATAAACGCATCCTGCACCTGCGGGCTAACTCCCGATGGCAGCGGATTGCTGGCCCAGTCGCCATAGTCGCCACCGTTATTGGTATTGTTGAACTGTGCTAAATCGGTCGTGCCATTAAGTGAAAAGTAAACACTTCCCGTGGCGCTGGTTGAAAAGCTGCGCGCACCATTGGCCGCGTATCGGTAAAGATCTTCGGGGCGCGGTGCGTTGAGGCCATTGCTCGTACCGTAGCCGGGCAACGCGGAACCCAATCCCAGCACCTCATTAATTTCGTGCATGACCACCGTTTCCAGGCTGTAGGTGCTCGGCGAGCCGGAAGTGCCGGTGTAGGTAATCGAGGTGTTCAGGCTGATCGTGCCGTCGTATTGTGGCGTCGATAAATAGTTTGATGACAGTTGCCCGGATACCACCAGCGCGTCGGCGTTGGCTGCCGAAAGCCAAAGGTTTGATCCAGTGGTGTTGGGTACGGGTTCATTGATTTGATTGGGAAGATATTGCAATGCCGTCGCCCGCACCGCGCTGGTCGGCTCGGCTGCCAAGGCGCTACGAAAGTCTGAGTAATTCACGGAAGTGAGAGAATCATTACTCTGGCCAAGGCCCGTGGACATTTCCGTGAAATAAATTGGCACGTTCAACGGATTGGAAAAATCCTGGTGATACACACTGATGGCATTGTCAATGGTGTTCTCAATGGCCGTTGCGTTGGGGTCGCTGGTAATTGAGCTGCCAAACGTGGGCAGGATGTTCAGCCCCTCGATGGCCACCGTCGCGCGGGCACCCATGGTCCAAGCAGACGAAGCCGCCACGGCGGAAACAAAAAACAGGTGTTTCATCCAAATATTACGGGCAGACATGTGAAGAACTCCCAAACGATTCCATCCACGACGGTCACCGCGTCTTGCGATTGTACCGTTTTCGGTCTTCTCTGTCCCAATCCAATATTTTCTTAAAACGCCGGGCGGAAGGGTGTTAAGCCTTCCGCCCGCGCTTTGTGTTTATCTTGCCAAATCTTACATCGCTCGGCGACGGCGAGCCAGAAGCATCAGGCCCATGCCCAAAGCACCCACCAGCGTCAAGCCGGCGGAAGCGGGTACCGGTGCGGGTGCCGCCGGGGTTGGGTTGCCCGAACTGCTCGGCAGACTGAGCGATATGGTGCTAAGCAATACCGTCTGCCCAGGTGTTCCCGGCTGGCAATAATATCCTGCCTGGCCGGCTGCAGCAGCGGTCACGTTCAGGTAGGTGTAATCTTTTAACTCGCTGAGAGTGAAGGTGGTGGATTGATCGCTTCCGTTGGACGCGGATGCAACTTCACCGATTTGTGTGCCGATATCACCCAAGGTGGTCGAGCCTGATATGATCGCGGTATCGGGGCTTTGCAGACTGCCAATGGTCAAGGTTGCGTCTTGGTTGTTGGCGTAGCCGAGCAGGTACAGAAGATTTGAGATATTCAACTGAACCATGCCGGTTTCGTAAGTGGTGGTGGTGGTCACCGTGGCGTTCCAGCCCCAGTTCGAGTAGCTGGTGGACGATTTGGTCTCGGGAGTCGTGTCGCTGATCTCGCTGTCGGTAAAGCCATTTAACCCCAAACCGTTCTCCGTCCCGCCCGAATTTTTGGCATACAGGTCGGTTGCTGTTGCTTTGCTATAAGTGGGGCCGGTGGAGCTTGCCCCGGTTTGCTTGTAAGAGCCCGGCCAATCGGAGCGGTAGTTGGCTGAACTCGTGGTCGTTGTCGCCACCTTTTCACCGTAGGCGGTGATGCCAAGCTCAGTGCCTAACGGTGCGCCCAGCGAGCCGACTGGCGACTCTGAGCCGGTGAAAGTGGCAGTATTCCCGATGTCCCCAACGCCCGTTTTATTCCTTGAGTTGGACCAACTTGTAGGCGAACTAAAATCCCACGTCACCGTGGTAGTGCTGGCAAATGCCGGCACAGCAGAAGCCAGCGCGGCAACCGCGAAAAGACCGGCCAATGTTGATTTTCCAAACGATTTATTCCGTGCGACCATCATCTTGCTCCTAAAAAAGGGTATTCTGAAAAACAGTTTCAGAAACAGTCAATTCTCGGCGCCTACCTCTACAAAAGATGTAAAAATTCGCCAGCTTTACCGCGCGCCGGAATAACACATTCCAGTTCGCATGACAAATGCACTCCCAAAAAATTCAGGAAGCGTCATGGTCGGGAATTAAAATAAAAAGTAGAGATTATCTCGCGTCCCTGCAAAGAAGCTCTCTGAACTTTCCCAGTTGTGACATTTTGTCGCAACGAAAAAGAGCATACCACGCCATTTTGGCCGATGCAAGCAAAAAACTCCAATTTTTTTTCATTTGGCGTTGCAACCCACCCCAATCCGTCCCATAACCCCTGAAAACATCATTTATCAGCCATTGATGAACAATCCCAGCCATATCCCCGCCGAAAACGAACGCCGCCCCGTCGCTCGTTGTTCGTTGATCGTTGTGAGTTGCCCACCGCCGCCGCCCCGTCAATCCGCGTAAGAAGTTTATCCCGTGCGCCGGGACGGTCACCCCGCGTTACTGAACCTACTGACCAATACTGATGAATACTGATCAATACTGAATCTACTGAATTCCCCGTTGCTCGTTGTTCGTTGCTCGTTGTTCGTTGCTGGCCGTTCGTTGCCCTCCACCCGTAATCCGTATCCACGTCAATCCGCGTAAGAAGTTCATCCCGTGCGCGCCGGGACGGTCACCCCGCGTTACTGAACCCACTGACCAATACTGATGAATACTGAATGTCCCCGTTATTCGTTGTTCGTTGATCGTTGATCGTTGATCGTATTCGCCCCGCCGCCAAAATGGCCGGGCCGCGATCTTCACAGACCGCGGCCCGCTTTTGAAATGGTCTATAAGCCGAATTCTGTGCCCCTTGTTGGGGCGGCGGTCATTGATCTGGGACATCCGTTACCGGCTGCCTCAAGCAACCTACCCGGAACCTACACGCACCATCTCGGCTGATTCTCCGAAAAGAACTTCACCTGCCAAGGTGCTATTTCATCCGCCAACCCTTGACGGGGGCCTGTTGGGGCGGATGAATCCGCGCCGGGCCAGCGCTTCGATTCCCTATTTGGTCTTGCACCCGGTGGGGTTTGCCATGCCGGCCATGTCGCCATCGCCGCGGTGCGCTCTTACCGCACCTTTTCACCCTTACCATTCCGACAGAATCGGAATTCGGCGGTATGTTCTCTGTGGCACTTTCCCGCATTCCCGCCGTTGCCGACGGAAACGGGTGGGTGTTACCCACCACCGCGCCCTGCGGTGTTCGGACTTTCCTCCCGGCTTTCACCGAGCGACCGCCCGACCATTTCATCAGTCCATTATAACACACCCGAACCAAGTTGTTACGACCAGCCCGAATCGCCGTCCGCGACTCGGATAATATGCCCAGCGCGGCCACCCATTAAAACGGCTGCCATAGAGCCAAACCCAATCCCCCAACCCCATAAAGCCGCCCCAGAGTTTATCCCGGCGCCAGGACGGGTCGCGCCATCCTAACTCGCCAGTTGTTCGTTGCTCGTTGACCGTTGAGCGCGCCGCCGCCGCCCGCCACATAGCCCCGGGCTTGCCCGGTGGAATCCCGCCCAATTGCCATGGCCACTTTTTGGTAGCTCGCTGCAATAATGATCCGTGAAAAAAAAGCCCCTGTAACCTGTAACCTGTCACCTGTAACCCAATTTGACCCATGATCCGTGAAAACTGTTATCGCTACGCGCCCACTCCTATAGCATCAGCACGACACCGGAACCACAAATGATTGTTCCGATGCCGCACGGCGCTTTCCGAAGCTCTGATCTTTGATCATTGGTCATCGATCATTGAATCCGGGAACCGGCGCTGTTTGATCCCGGCGCGCCGGTGCGTCAGTGAAACCAGTGTGTGTCTTGTGAGATGAAAGGAGCTCACCATGGAATAACCTGCTTACCATGTAGCCACGTGGGCGTTACGTTCGGGCAACCGGCGTGA
>Ga0080006_1143191_pt1 | contig 13986 bp, 16 predicted proteins | sample RS3BMetagenome_FD_69209 | JGI IMG/M metagenome (GOLD analysis project Ga0080006, IMG submission 69209) | Ferric oxide microbial mat and aquatic microbial communities from Rainbow Spring, Yellowstone National Park, USA - RS3B (SPADES... ...
GCGTTCGTGACGATCAGCGGGTCGCCACTGCACGCAGACGACTGGTTGATCTGCTGGCCGAGGACGAGGTGATCCTCCCCGGTGGGCTCGTCGAACGGATGACCCGGTGCGGAAAGCCGAACTGCCGCTGCAACGGCGAGCCCCCGCAACTCCACGGTCCCTACGTCCAGTGGGGATACAGCCAGGGCCGCGAGCGGATCACCCGGCGGCTCTCCGCCGACCAGGCTGAGCGTTACCGCCCCGCCATCGAGCGTGGGCGCCAGTTCACCGAACTGCTGGTCGAACTGGACGAACTCGAGATCAGACGGGTCGAGCGTGCTGAGGGGTGGGGGACGTAAAAGGGTCTCCGCACATGCGGAAAGTCAGATAAAGTCCTCAGATTCTGAGGACTTCTACGGACACGAACGGACACTGACGGACAGTAACGGAGACTTAAAACCCCAGTTAAAGGCCCATAATTGGCAGTCTAGCGAGGGAGGGTGACGGTGAGCCGGCCTGTAGGCGGGATATTGAAATCGGCGATTTCGTGACCTGGGGATAAGCCCAGAATGGGCCATCTAACTGGGATTATGGGTTACCGATGGTGACCGTCATTGACCAGGGTCTACCGCCGTGGTGTGTCAGATCTGTGTCAGACGAGTAGCGGAAGCACACCTGCCGCTGATTGAAGGAGGAGCGGCCAAAGCGATCTGTGGAATGCCTCAGAACAACTGGAGGCTGGCTTCTATGCGCCGATTCCATTCCTCCACATGATCAGCGATATTCACGGTGCCTTGAGCGAAGTTGATCGGGATCACGCTGGCCGCTGGGAGACTCCCAACCACTCGATTCCTGAGATCTTCGTCCTGGGGGACAACCGTTCCCTTCACTTCGGTCCCGCTGATCGTGGTGATCGCTACACGCTCGCCCGGTGAGACATTCCGCTGCAATGCTTCAACAAGCGGATCGTCGTGAAGTGAGTGACCGAGGACGAGTACCCGCTTAGCCCGCCGGAGCGCATCCTCAAACTGAGTCCAAAGCGAAACGATGTTGGGATTCGTGTCATAGACCTTGTTGGGATCTGGGAGCATCAAGATAGGCACCCCGCTGTCACGGTTGTGCGTCCTGATGTCACTTGAGTAGGACTCTGAATCGCTCCGCTGGTACCAGCCAATGCGACCATGCAGGTGAAGAACGGGAACGTAGCGAGGCATCCCGCCCAACAGCCCATCGATTCGAAGCTTCGCTTCGGGCCTGTTGGCGATCCCACGCTGTTCGCCGCAGTCGGGGAATCCCCCGATTCGCTCGATCGCATACTCACCGACGATGTCGTAGTTCGTCGTGGCGTAAACCATCGACTCCGCCTTGGTGATGCCAAGTTGCTGAAGGAGCGTGCTGTATGCCTGGGCTGCCGCATCGAGATCCATGTGATCTGGCGAGAAGCATTCATAAAGCGACTCTCGGACGAGGTGCACGATCTCCTCGATGTGGTGGAGAGTCGCCCTTTGCCATTGCCGAAGTGCCTGTTCACTGACACCGTTGGGAGGGGGTTGAAACTCAAGACTCGGTTTCAACACTTGCTCGATCTGAGGAAGTGCAGTTGCGAGTTGAAGGAACTGCCCGAGTCGTCGCTCGAAGGTCGGTCCATCGAGACCCTTTTCAAGTCGAGTCGCCTCCAAGTAGGACCATGAACGACCGCTGATCTTGTCAACGAGTGCGTCTGACCATTCAGACATGAGGGGTATCGATGTGCCGTTCACGCCGAACTCACGACTGGCTCCCGCCCCCGTCACCAAGACGAGATCGATGTCTCGACCATCCTTCGCATCGTCAGGCATTCGTTTCCTCTCACGTGTCATTCAGCGTGCAAGCAAAATGTACCGTGAGGGTGGTCCCCCGGGCCGGTTGCTGATCAAACGTATGTTCGCTACCGTGACTCTCGATGCACTTCGAGGTGGATGTGGTGGCCCAGCAGCCGCTCGATGAGCGGGCGGAGCGCTTCCTCACTTCCGTCCTGCCGTCAGCCAACCGTGTCATCCGGTTCCGGGGAGACGACCGACGCATCGTCGTCATGGTTGAGGCTCATGCCTATGACCGGGCGGGTGCTGTCAGGGCGGCCATCCAAGAGGTAGCCCCATATCTACCCTCTGGTGCAGCTCGCAGATCAAGCATGACGGAGGACTGAGACGAGACTAGGTCGTACCATCCACGGCATGGCACGCACAGATGATCCGTGGTCAGGCCCATGGGCCGGAGAGCTTGGTCGGCTGCACAAGCTTGTCGGTCACATTGAGCACGTGAAGGGACTTCCGCCTGACGATCCAGCCAAGTGGGACGAACTGATCTTCTCCGTGGTGATGTTGCGAGACATCCTCAACAACGTTGTGTTGGACTTGCGCGAGAGGTTTCCCGACGGGCCGATCTGACGGGGTACAGCAGTGAAGGGAGTGCAGGTCACGTCAATCAACAAGCTCCTTCACTTCGCCGCCACTCGCTGCATTGGATCGACCGCTTCCTCCGGCGTCACATCCTCTTCGTAGGGTTGACCGCGTCAGGTGCTCCGGAATCGGCGGCCGTGATCGGAGGTAGGCGATGCCCGAGTTGATCTGCGCTGGAAGGCCAATCCCGAACGCCAAAGACCAGATCCGGAGGTACTGCGGACTCCCATGGTCAGGTGGTGAACCCGAGTCCTGGGCCTACGAGTTCTACGACACCGTTCCCACTGGACCAGGTGATCTACCTGGACCACCCGACCTACTCGCTGCTGCCGCACTCCACCCCGGATTCGGTCGCCCCGAGATGGCGTTCTTCAACGACGGGGGAGCAGTGGCGTGCGAACGCTGGCTGGTCCCCCTGCCGAGCGACCTCGACCTCGCAGATGCCGACGACGTAGTGCTCGAACACATCTTGACCCTTCCTCAGATCGCAGGAGGGGAGTGGCTGTCCATCCTCTCGAAGGTCGTCCACCACAAGCGGCCCAGGCTGGTGCCGCTGTTCGACCGGGCCATCGTGGACTGGTACCGCCCTGCTACCGGTCAGCGTGGCGTCGCTGCGTGGCCTGCTCTGGTGCGAGCGATGCACTCGGACCTGGCCGCACCGGAAAACCGCAGATGGCTCGCTGACGTTCGTGAGGAACTTGCACTGGAACTGAGCGGTGTCGTCCCGTCCGACTTGCGGTTGATGGACATCGCCGTGTGGATGAGCGGACGGGGCGAGTGAGCATCCGGACACTCCACGACAATCTCGGCGTACTTACCTGTGCAACGCCACCGGAAGTGCAGCGCTCTCCGGCGAACGACTGGAGCAGGGACGGGAATCGGGCAAGCGGAAGTCATGGATGGTCAGAAGCCAGGGCATTGGCTGTCAGGTACTGGGTATCCCGAAGGACCTCCGGACAGGGTGTCGAACTCCAACTGTCGGCGCTCTTCGACCGCTTGAACCTGCACCACTTCGGGGGGACGCTGCCCGCCGTGCCCGTGAAACGGGGACTGCCGTATCGTCCCGAACTTGATGACAGCTATCTCGCCTTGTGTCACACCAAGGCGGTCGCAGGGGACAATCCCTCCGTCGAGATCACCATCTTCATGGCCGACCGCCTGTTCACGGATCCGTTCCCCGATGAGCCAAGGCGGTGGCTGGAGATCTCTCGCTGCCTACTCCATGAAATGGTCCATGTCGCTGTGGATCTCGACGAGATCGGTGGCAGGTTCCCTGACGGGATCGATGACCACGGACGGGAGTTCGCCGACGAGTGCAACCGGATCAGCAGAGCCATGGGATGGGACCACGTCGTTGCCGCCGAGACAGCGGTAAGTGATACTGAGGATGCATTGTGGTGGCCCCTTGGCGATGCGTGTTTGACGTGCTGCGTCTCCCCAGCCAAGTAATGACTGGCCCTCTTCAGACAGACTGCGAACCAGAACACAATGGAAGGCGGAGGCGTGGAAGCAACCGACGTGACGAGGCTCGAACTGCCAGCGGAAGTTCTTCAGGCGGTTGGAGCGGATCGGACAACTTCAGTTGTCGAGCAGGCCATCAACGTTGACCTCGACTGGTGGAACGAAAGGCTCAGCGCACATGGACTCCCAGGCGGTCCAATCATGGGCAGGGGCAATGACGGAGGGATCATCGACTCGGGCATCACCCCGATGACACGAGGAGATGTGTTCGAGATTGCCAGCACTGACCTGTCTTCAGGCGATAATGCGTGCCGCCTCCTCTGGTACAGCCTGGCGTGGGGAGCAGGGTCCAAGCGCAGGCTGTGCGACAAGCGACTCCAAGAAGTTCATGATGGAGGTTCCCGTGTGCTTGATGGGCTGGTTGAGGCAGCCCGCCTGTCATCGTTGGATGCGGAGGCCGCCTATCTTGCGATCTGCCCTTCCACGAAGCTGAACCTCGTGAGGTACCTCGGTCCAGCGTTCGCAACCAAGTACCTGTACTTCTCAGGGGCCGGTGCAGAAGATCACCCTTCGCTCATCCTGGATAGCGTCGTCGCAACATCGCTGAGAGATCGATGCGGTTGGGAGAGTCTGTCCAACAGGGGTGGGTGGCCATCCCACACCTACGATAGGTACTGCAAGCTGCTGGCACGATGGTCCCGTGAGTCATCGGCTCTCCCAGGCCCCACGTTCACTGCTGACCAGATCGAACGAGCACTCTTCGCCCTTGGATGACAACGTGATCTTGGATTGGGAGTGCTGCCGCTCGGACCCAAAGGCGATACCGTTCTGCCGTGGGTGAACAGCTGGCGAAGGGATTCGCACTCTCCACTGCCTGGGTCGACGGCGACATGGAATCGTGGACCGAGCTGGCTTCAACGTGGATCGAGCAGGTTGCCCTCAAGTTGGTGGGGGAGCCGAGTCACAACGTCGGGCAGATGGCTAAGGCACTTGCCCTGATCGAGGGGCCGGAATGCACGCCTGAAGTTATCCTGCAACAGCTTGCCCTCGATGCGGAGTCGGGTTCCGAGGAGTGACTATTTCCCTCGGGCTGCGGAAGGAAGGCCCGATGCCAGGCTGTCCGCAATGTGCACCACGTCCTCGGTTGTCAGCGCACCCGGCGAAGCGATCATCTCCGACAGCTTCTTGGGCCATGTCACCCAGACCCCTGCGTGCTGGAAGGGCTTGGCCAAAAGTCCCCACTCCGAGTCCACGAAGCACAGGGCGGCATGAACAGGGATCTCGACGCCATTGATCGCTTCGAGGACGGCGTTGATCTGTTGGGTAAATCCTGCAATGAGCTTTGACTGGTCACGCCCGTTGACGTAGAGACGGCGGTCGGTCTTGAGCCAGCCACCAACATCCCTCTGTTCAACCTTGCCCTTGTAGTTCTTGGCGTCGATGATCCAGATTCCCGAGGCCGCTACAGCCAAGTGATCGATGTTGGCTCTGGTGCCGGGGATCTTCCGGTCGTGGAAGAGCACGGCACGATCACCCACACGCTTGGTCAGATCGGCTGCCAGACGACGCTCGCCCTCCGATCCCTTCGCCCATGCCTTGGTGGACTGAGGATCATCGGCCATGAACTTCACCACACCCGCTAGCCGCCCCCACCTCTGGTCGATCTGTTGTTCACGGCGTCTGTGCTTCTGCTCATACATCTGGCGGGCTGATGCTCCGGCAACTCCGGTGACGGCAGCAGAGCCAGTCGTCGGCGCCACTCGTTGGAACCGGTTGGGAGGATCGGCATCAGCCGGGCCGCTGCCATCGTTCGGATGGCACTCGACGCAGATGGTCGTTCGTTGGTCCGAGTCCCACCACTCCCGACTGCCAGGAGGCAAGGCACGTGAGCACCGTGAACACGTGCCGGGGTAGCGGAGGCGGATCAGCTTCGGAGCCATCTCGGACTTCATCGGCACCGCCAGATGGGTACTGAACTGATCTCAAACCGCCCGAGAGGCATCGGTTGGGGCAACGATCCTGGCGGGTACGTCGTAGCTAGTCCATGCTGTGGACCATGTGCGCCGTTCCCGACCACGTCGAGATATCGAAGAAGACGATCCGAGATCATGCCATGGCGTTCTCGAAGAAGTGGGCCGATGCCACGAGCGAGGCCGCTGAGCGGCAGTTGTTCTGGAACGACTTTTTCGCCATCTTCGGACTTTCCCTGAAGAACGTGGGCTTCTTCGAGGTTGCCGCCAAGCGGTTGTCTACGCAGGGCCAGGGATGGATCGACCTCCTCGTTCCTGGTCGTATGGCTGTCGAACACAAGAGTGCGGGCAAGGATCTCGACAAGGCGATGGACCAGTTGGTCGACTACTTGCCCTCGCTACACGCCGCAGCGATGCCCCGCCTACTGGTTGCCTGCAACTTCCAGGAGTTCTACTGGAAGGATCTCGAAGCTCACACTGAAGGTCGATTCGGGTTAGCTGAACTGTCACAGAACGTGGAGTTGTTCTGGTGGCTGGCCGGTCACGGTACCCACGAAGCCTTCGCTGACGAAGAGGAAGCCAACCTCGTGGCTACGGGCTACATGGCCAAGCTCCACGACGCAGTTCTTGCCTCTGGCTACGACCCCCATGCGCTGAGGGAGTGGCTTACCCGAATCCTGTTCTGCCTCTTCGCCGACGACACGGAGGTATGGGACCGGAACGCATTCAGCAACTATCTGTTCCTGCACACGAGGCCGGACGGGTCGGACCTCGGGCCTGCGCTCAGCTATCTGTTCCAAATCCTCAACACGCCGGAAGACGAGCGGGCGAAAACCCTCGACGACGATCTCGCCGCATTCACCTACATCAATGGCGATGTCTTCGAAACCGTCCTGGCGATTCCATCGTGCGATGAGGACACCCGGAACGCTCTGTTGGAGGCGTGCAAGTTTAACTGGTCTGCGATCTCACCAGCGATCTTCGGATCGATGTTCCAAAACGTAATGACGCCAGCCGAGCGGCGGCATCTCGGGGCGCACTACACCACCGAGGAGAACATCCTCAAGACCATCCGGCCACTCTTCTTGGACGAGCTAGAGGTGGAACTCAGCAAGGCGAAGTCCAAGCGGGCGCTGGATGCCCTTCACCTCAAGATGGCGGGCTTGACCTTCCTCGACCCGGCCTGTGGCTGTGGCAACTTCCTGGTGATCGCCTATAGAGAGCTACGCAGGCTTGAGACCGAACTACTGCGCAAGCAGACGGTCCGGGAGGGTGTGGACTCCCACAAGCAGGCCATCGGCCTCGGACTCCTCTGCAAGATCACAGTCGGGCAGTTCTACGGCATTGAACTAGAGGAGTTCCCAGCACGGATAGCCCGGACGGCGCTCTACCTAATGGACCACAAGGCCAACTTGGAGGTTTCCAAGGAGTTCGGACAATACTTCGCCCGCTTCCCGATTCCGACCTCGCCTCACATCGTCATTGGGAATGCGCTCCGGATGGAGTGGGATGAAGTCCTGCCCAGGAACCAGGGTCACTACGTCCTCGGCAATCCTCCCTTCGTCGGTCAGAAGACGAGGTCCGGCGACCAAGCTGATGACATGAGAGCTATCTGGGGCTCTGACTTCGCCAGGTGGCTTGACTACGTCACCTGTTGGTACCGAGTTGCCGCCGACTACATCGGCGGAACGAATATCAGCTGTGCGTTCGTCTCTACGAACTCGATCAGTCAGGGTGAGCAAGTTGCTCGGCTGTGGGGACCGCTAAAGGATCGGGGCATCGTCATCGACTTCGCATACCGCACATTCCCGTGGACTTCGGAAGCCCAAGGCAAGGCGAATGTTCATGTTGTGATCATCGGCTTCTCTCTCCGGACTGGCACGAGATCCCGACCCCTCTTTGAGTATCAGGATGCGACGGGCAATCTAGTTGCCGAGTGGGTGTCGCACATAAATCCCTACCTCACCGATGGTCCGGATGTGCTTGTCAACTCTCGACGAACACCGCTTTCCACGGTGCTTTCTGAGGTCAACTACGGCAACAAGCCGTCCGATGGTGGCCATCTGGTTGTCGATTCCGGGGACCTCCCAGAAGAATCTGATGCAGCTTCGCCGTACATCCGCCCCTACTTGGGGTCACAGGAACTTCTCCACGGAGAGAAGCGGTACTGCATTTGGATGGATAGCCCTGACGCATCGGCAGTTAGGGCATCGTCACTCCTGCGGAACCGACTTGACGCCGTCAAGAAGTTCCGTGCATCAAGTACCGCTGCCGACACTAGGAAGATGGCCAGCCAGCCATGGAGGTTCTTCCGGGTCCCACAACCTGCTTCGCCATACATCGCCATCCCACGCCACGTGTCGGAGACTCGTGAGTGGTTTACCGTTGCCTTCGTTCCACCCGAGGTCATCGCATCTGACGCATTGTTCACTGCGGTGGACCCAGATGGCCTCGTCTTCGGCGTCCTGTCTTCGGCGATGTTCATCGCCTGGCTTCGAACGGTTGGTGGCTCACTTGAGTCGAGACTCCGATTTTCCGGGCCAATGGTATTCAACACGTTTCCTCTACCTATCCCCACAGACAGGCAAAGGAGTCAGATCATTGCGGCAGGGAAAGACATCCTCGAAGTTCGCTCTCGGCACCCCGACTCGTCGTTGGCCGACCTCTACGACCCGCTTGCCATGCGAGACGAACTACACAAGGCTCACCAAGCCCTAGACAAGATCGTTGACTCAGTCTTTGCTCCCCGGAGGAAGTTTCAAACTGAGGCCAGTCGCCTTTCTGTCCTGTTTGAGAAGTACGAGTCCCTCACAAGTCCGCTCCTCTCCACGGTGACGCCGTCCAGACGAGCACAACGGTAGAAGACCACAGGACCCTGCCATGGGAGCCTGACGCACGGACGGCACTTTGGACGCCAAGTCGATGCCGTGCCACATCAGGCTGTCTGCTTCCCTAGATGGCGATATATGGTCTTTCGACTCACCCCGAGCGTCCTGGCGATGGCCTCGACGGTGTGCTCCCGGCTGTCGTACATTTGTCGGGCGACCTTGATCTTGTCCGGGGTCATCACCGGAGGACGACCACCCACCCGACCTCGTGCTCTGGCAGCAGCCAGCCCGGCCATGGTGCGTTCCCTGATGAGGTCCCGTTCGAACTCCGCCAGCGCGCCCATGATCGAGAAGAACAGCTTCCCGTTGGCAGTCGCGGTGTCGATGCTCTCCGAGACACTACGGAACCCCACGCCCCGGTCCGCCAGGTCCTCGACGAGCGCTATGAGGTTTTTGAGCGACCTGCCCAGCCGATCGAGCCGCCACACCACGACGACATCTCCAGGACGGAGTTGGTCGAGCATCCGGTCAAGTTGGGGGCGGTTGGCGAGGGACCCCGACGCCTTGTCGGTGAAGACTTTGAGGCAGCCAGCAGCCTTGAGGGCGTCCACCTGGAGAGCGGCATCCTGGTCGTCAGTGCTGACCCGTGCGTATCCGATCAATGTGGTCATGAGCAGAGTGTATCGTAAACGTCAGAGAGCCTGCTGGTGACACGGTGATAGCGCACATGGGTTTTGACACTAGCGTCCAGGCGTAGCGCTGCACCGGAACCGGGAGTGGGTCACTACCGAACCTCTTGGTCTCAGTTGGCTCGGGGGTAGCAGCCGTCTACTACCTCGACCTGCTATCGGTGCGGAATCTCCGGTTTTCCGTGATTACAGTCCTACCAGCACTGGCGATCGTGCTCATTGGGGCAATCGCCCTCGGCATCATCACCGGGAACATTCCGGGGACACAGCCAGCGTTCTACTCGTTCTCCTCGCCACAGGAAGCCAGCGACGGTGCCTACCAACTGCTTGGAACCGACTCCGGCCTCCTCTACCTCCGTGCGTGCTCTAGAACCGCACCGCTCATTGCTGTCGACTCGTCAAGCGTCAGGAATGTCCGCTACCCGACACTTGTGCGGATCGAGCGTGTCACTTCGAACTCGGGACTCCTCGATGTGCTCACGGACCACGGCAAGGTCAACATGGGCCTTGCTTCGTGTGTCCTTGCACCGCATCCCCGCAGAAGTTCTTGAATCCGGTGGAATCGCCAGCCGTCTAGGCCGGGGTGACTGCCGATGGCCCTCGGCCTCACGGGCAGACGATGACGTACGCCGCCGACCCTTGGTCGACCGCCGCCGTCCGACCGGATCGAGCGACCATCATTCCGATCCGAGAACGTGCTCGCCCGGACCAGCCACGGTATTGGGCGGAAGTAGGCGTTCGGCCACCGGACCAATCCGATTGAAAAGCTCGGTGGGACTTTCATCACCGTAGGCAAGTGCGATTCCGCTTGACCCACCCTCCACGGTCACCGTGGTCTGCTGCACCAGTGAACGAGTGACTCCGTCGATTGCTGCGTTGGCGACTGCCGCACCGACGATCCCGGTCGCTGCTCCAGCCAACCCAAATCCTCCGCCAATGATCTTGAAGGGCGGCCGCACTCTGGTGTTGCTGACGGCGAACATCTCGATAGTGCTTGTCGGAAGGTCCAGCGCAGGGGTCTGATCTCCGGTTGTCCGGTCGAGGACTCGAAGAGACGACCCTGAGAGCACCACGTCGTACTCGTGGGAGTCGAGAAGCCGAACGCCATAGCACTCCAGCGCCGTACACCGCTTGATCCAGACATCCTTAGAAGAAGCTGAATCCCGGACGTGCTCCCAGCGGGTCACAGCAAGATCGAAGCGGTGTTGGGAGCTTCGGAGGGTCCACCGAACGATTAGAGCGAGTAAAGCTGCATAACCCAATGGGAAAATAACAAGTGCTCCGCCGTGGTACTTCAAGTCGAGCACGACAAGCAAAAGTAAGACGGCTGAGGTCACGGCGGTGAATCCATAGAGGAATGCATGACCCGGCTTCTGAGGCTTGGGCGGTACCGACTCGTGATTCGCCGTGGTTCCCCTTATCCCGGTGGATGACTCACCAGGCGATCCATCAGATCGCTGAGCCGTCAGCGGTCCACGTTCGCCACCAGCGGCTCTATCGAGCATCGCCCTACTGGTGGTAGCTGGCGGAGGAGGTGGCGGACGAGATTCAGGTCGGTCTTCTGGCGGGTACCACTTGTCGTTGGAGGCTTGCCACCATCCATCGCCTTGACTCGTGTCACTCATCGATGCTCTCCGCCATTCGAATCTTCCACCGTGCCGCCCTCCCGCTCTTGGACTCCGCCGAGTATCGAGATGCTACGAACAGGGTGTCGATCCGTCTAGTGCATCCTGTCTCGACTGGAGGGCATGGATCGCCGATGTGCCCAGCAAGCCAAAGTGCTTGGCGACCGAGTGCGAACTCACCGGAAGAAGGCGAAGCTCAGCCAAGAGGACCTGGGTGAGGTGTTCGGACTGCCGTGAAGCCAACTTCACGGTCTTCTGTTGCCTGCCCAATCAACTACGAGAACGGATATAGCTGACCATCCTCGCCGATGAGCGTGTAGCCGGTCCCATTGGGAATCATCCCTGCGATCGGTGCGCTCAAAGTCTGCCCTCCCAGGGATCCATGGAACTGGGCATCACCGAAGGCGAAGATTCCACCGTCGCTGGCGACCATCCAATAGCCGCCGCCATCGGGAGTGGGCAGGATGGCCTCGATGGGCTTGTTCAGGTGGAGATTGCCTGTCGAGCCGTAGAACGGGGCATTGAATGCGAACACGCCGCCATCCGAAGCGACGAGCCAGTAGCCGCTGCCGCTTGGTGTGACCGCCATGCCGGTGATCGGCTGATTGAGCCGCAGGTTGCCGGTGGAGCCATGGAACTGGGCATCACCGAATGCAAAGATCCCTCCGTCAGCGGCTACCAGCCAGTAGCCGTTCGCATCCGCCGTTGGACTCATGCCGACCATCGGCTGATTGAGGGGCTGCCCGGCCATGCTGCCGAAGTTCGAAGCAGGAGGACCACTGAAATCGGACTCGCCGAATACAGCGCCGCTCGAATCGGCGACCCAGGCGTTACGGGAGATCGAGGAGCCATAGCAGTTCGTGCTGTTCTGCCATGCGGCCACAAGATGATCCGTGGTCACGATCGTGGATGTCGCCCCGATCACACTGAGCGTTCCACCCAGGAGGGAATATGCCGTGTACGTCGGTGGACTGAGAGGCCAGCCCGAGTAATCGGGAACGATCACGGCGGGTTGCACTGAGGCATCCGATGTCGACCGGAAATCACCGTACGGTGAGCAATCGAGGGGAACGGTGTGTGCTTGGGTGATCGCACTGGCGATCGGTTCACTGGTAAATGTGCCGATGCCCAGAGTCCCGACGCTGAATACCCCAAGTAGGGTCAGCCGTGTCCACTGCATTGCTCGCATTCCGCCTCCAACACATTCCGCCCGATATCCAACCAGTACATCACAGTCGGTGGAACGCCGCTCAAGAGGTATCCACCATCAGTTGGAGTTGCGATCTTCGTCCCGCTCGGCGTCTCGTGCGGCCTCCTTGATAAGTCCCAGGAATCGCTGCGTGAACGCCTTCGAGGACTCGTCGGGCTTCGGTCGGGCGTAGATCCGTCTCTCGGGCTCGGGGTCGTTTGCCATGGTGCCTCCATTTCGCAGAGTTAGCACCTGCGCCTTATCGGTTCATTGCATGACCTAGGTCGGGTTGTGCTGCTCGCGCTGCAACTCGCCTTCGACAGGTAAACATGTTCTTTGATTCTGCCCGTCTTCTTCCGATGGGCTGCCGTCCTCGCCGGAAACATTCAAGTTCCTCATCGGCTTCCACAACCCCACGCCCGCATACAGGCCGAACAGCAAGATGAATGGCAAACCCGCAATCAAAGCGGCTAGCTTCCACATATTCTGGCTACCCGGGTAGGCCAAGCCTAGGAGGCTTGCACCGAGTGCCAGCACGGCCAGCAGAAAGAAAGAACCAAGCGCCAGTTTCCAAGTCCAGCTGACACGGTTCGGACCTCGTTTGGAATGATCAGCTCTGCCAAACTTAATACCATCGAGAACTTCAAATCCGTTTGCCAGGACCCGCTCTCCAACCGCAGCGGCGATGAGAAGTGCGGGGACCACAGTACACACCGCGGTGAAAAAGCTGGAGTTGCTTTGCATTCGTCTACTGTATCAACTCAATGAGTTTGAATGAGACCTCAGCCGATTAAGATCAGCGTTATTCCATGAGGGACGTGTCTCTCGGTCGTCGCCAGATTCACTGGAGTCCCGACTCCGCCTTCACGTTGGTCTCCCAGAACTCCCGGTACTTCTCTCGGGTGGCCAGCACGTACGGGAGACGCTGGGCAACGAGTTGGTCGGGCGTCAGACCGTCGAAGCTGATGCCACGCTTCTCGGCCTGGTCAAAGTACCGGTTGTCAGCCGTGTTGCAGAACATGCAGGCGGTGACGATGTAGTCGAGGTCGTCCCGGTTGGGGTGCCCCTTTGGTAGCAGGTGATCCCAGGAGAACGAGAGCCAGTTGGAGAACGACTGGGTGCCGTCCAGTCCGCAGTACCTGCACCGAAACCCATCCCTCTGATGGACGGGGAAGGCATAGCCCCTGAGTGCATCATCGAATCCAGCCATGCCACTCCCTTTCCATCGAGTACGTGGTCACGAAGCTCCGTAGGGCCAACTCTGCGGATATGAGTAGTTGGTGGCTCCGGTGTATGGACCCGACGCTGACACAGTCAGCACCGTGAAAGTGCCACCACTTGGAGCCGAGAACGTGAGGGTGGCGGGATACGGGACCATCGGACCGTTGACGCACCCATTGGAGCAGGTGTCGTACTCCCAAGAACCTTGTCCAGCGGCTTGAGTGCTTCCCCACGAGGACCAGACGATGTGGTCGATGATGTTGCAGCAGGCAGGGGCGAGGTCGATCTGGGACGGTTGCCGACCGGAGTAGTTGCCCGCTGTGAAGACCGGTGCGGGAGGGGCGGGTGGTTGAGTTGTAGTGGTCGGAGGCACGGTTGTCGTCGGGATGCTGGACGGTGTGGTCGTCGTGGAATGCGTGTGGGCCGTGGTCGAGGTACTCGACGCTGCCAATGCGACGTGAGTGGGCTGGGATGTCGATCTCCCGATGAAGAACGCTGCCACGAGAAGCACGACTACGACTCCGCCTATGACCAGAGCACGCTGAGAGATGGAGAACGTGAACTTCTTGCCGTCAGCCACGTTACG
>Ga0080006_1163603_pt1 | contig 13976 bp, 9 predicted proteins | sample RS3BMetagenome_FD_69209 | JGI IMG/M metagenome (GOLD analysis project Ga0080006, IMG submission 69209) | Ferric oxide microbial mat and aquatic microbial communities from Rainbow Spring, Yellowstone National Park, USA - RS3B (SPADES... ...
GGAGAAAATACAGATTTCCCGTACCGGGGGGGGGGGGGGGCGACGGATCGAGGAACGCTACGAATGACATGAGTTCGGGATTCATTATCATGCTGGGAGACTGCAATTTGTGGAGACAAAGGAATTGCCTGCAAAAAGCGTGAAGCGATATATGAGGAATCCAGTACGACAAGCGCGACGCCCAGACGCAGGCTACTCGATCCAAGTCCAAGAACAAATTACATTGCGGACGAGTTGCTCGGGTCTCATTATAGCAACTGCCACTGGGGGAGCATGAAGCACGGGCCTGGTAAACTCGTCGGGCTCGCGGGGCCTTCCGCCGAGGAGGTAAACATTCGACAAGATAGAAACCTCTCCCCCTTTTAACGTCCATTGCAGAGGAGGGGTAAAAATCGTCATCCTACTGGTATGTAGTCGTGAGTTTCTGTTGTTTGCTCTATATGGCGCGGTCGATACGCGCAGCTCCGTATCTGGCATGCACGACACAATGCGTATCACGGCGTTGAATGGAAACGCTATGCTGACCATACGTTGACGTGTGGGTCTCACGTGCTGGTTGGATCTGTGCTGAAGTCGCACAATATGACAGTCTTTCATTTCAATGGGGTTTCAACGCTCAAGTGAGTGTATTCGAGTGTTTTTTCGCACTTTATAAGAGAGGCGTTCAAAGTGCGTTCTTTTTCAGAACAAAATAAAAAAGTTATGTCAAAGCAAGTCGACGATGCTGGAGGCCCAGTGTCGCCGGCTTCCAGAAAAACAGCGCCAAGCCAAGAGAATCATGAAAAGACGGGGGACCTTAGACTGGAAATCAGACGCTAAATGCATCTTGAAAGACAACAGTACGAAGAAATGGTGGCGAAAGCATTTCTTCTACGCCAATTCAAGGATCCCTCCAAGCAAAAGTCATGGGAGGCCATCAGAAAACGTGGCGCGTGCTACTCCATGAGTATAACAAAGGCTTCTTCAGGAATAATGCATTTGGCGTGGGAGATGTACGACAACGTGATGGGCATCAAAACAGTCGAGGTTCCGGGAGAATTTTTCAACAAGACATTCAACCGCCACTTCATGCATGGCACAGGAAAAAATGTTCGACGAGTGATGAGCGAGTGCACGCCCTCCACGAAAAACATCCCTTTTACAGATTCGAGGGTACTCTAAACAAGGTTGACTGGGATATTTACACCTTCGGGGCGAAGAAGTACCTCACGAATGTGAAGAACCATTTTACAATGAACCTGGAACGTTTCATGATATGCGCAGTGTTTGCGCTATACCCGGGCATCTCTCGTAATGGAAAATGGGCGATTATCAACGGCATCATGAAAGATCGCAAGCATGAAGATGAGATCAAATTTGTCGAGAAGAAGGTTTCAAACGAGAGCATGAATGAGGATTCCGTAATCCGTGCGGTTATTAAAGAGCATCGTGCGATACTGGGCCTGGCGAATCCAACAGACAAGATATCAGAGCTGAAAAAAGATAGGGAAAGATACGATCGCCTCGTCCTGCGCTATTTTGTGTTTCTGGACCGAGAGCTCGAACGCAAAGCGGAGATGAAGCTGAGTGAAGAGACAAAGGAAGAGTGGGAGAGACGGAAGGCTGTCCTAATGCGGAAGCGATTCAACGTGGTTCCAATGTGCAAGATCAAGTCACATTTTGTGACTATCGACTCCGGCGTCCTTTACGGCATCATGAGGGATATCTGTCCGGAGTTCGATGTTAGCAGGGAGGACTTCACCGGCGGAAACCGGGAGACGTACTGGATGAGCAGCTTCGATTTCAAACGTCTCAAAGTGAGCACGAAGAAGGTATTCACTGGGTTGATCGAAACCGATGGAGTAGCCACGTGTGTACTCTATCGGCGGTTGAAGAAAGATCGTCCAGTTCCGCCCTCGGCTGCGCCCGTGACGAAGCATGAAGAAAAGAAGGAGGCGGATGCTGTGATGCAGGAGGTGCAGGATAACGACCTTGTCGTTGACGTGATGAAGGATGAAGATGGGAAGGAAGCGGATCCTGTGGTGCAGGAGGTGCAAGCTAACGACTTTGTCGTTGGCGCGGCGATGCATAAAGATGAGAACGAGGAGGATCCTGCCGCGCAGAAAGTGCAGGATAACGACTTTGTCGTTGGCGCGGACCCTGGGAATACGAATATCATAACCATCGTAGCACCGAAGCGTACGGAAGATGGTGCTGATGGTAACTTACGTCAGAAAGACATGCGTCTTTTGAAGTTCTCGAGAGCGAGATACTATCGAGAATCGGGAATCATGAATGCGAGGAAGAAAATCGAGACTTGGAATCCAGGAATGAAAGAGCACCTGGAAGCTTTGAGTAAGGTGACGAGCCGAGGAGCGGACTTTGAAGCTGTCCGGAAATTCATGGAAGTTCGCATGGCGCACTGGGATGCGCTATGGGAGGAGTATACCAAGCCCCGGTGGGCTCGGTTGCGAATGAATCTCTACTGTGGGAGGCAGCGGGCGTTCGCGAATTTTTTGAATGAGTTGAGCGCCCTGAAGGAGGAGGAAAGTCAGAGGCTCGTCGTAGCGTACGGAGCAGGACGATGGGTGCCCAAGAAAGGCACTACACCAGCTCCAACGACAAGAATGTACAAGGAGTGTGCAAGGCGTTTCGTTACGATACCTGTAGATGAGTTTCGAACATCGTATACACACCATGAACAGGGGTTAACACTTCAGAGAGTCGAGATGGAAAAGTGCCAGAGGAGCCCTGAGGATATAGCAAAGTATAGACAGCTGACGGAAGAGCAAATGGAAAGGAGAGCGAAAGTTCGTGGACTGCTTGCATTAGTAAGTACAACTCCCAACGGCACGAAACGGATGGATTTTGTGAACCGAGATTTTATTACCGCCATCAATATAAGGAGATGTGCGGTGTTGGAGAACAGACCTCCAGAGATGACACGAGAGAATTTTGTTGGACAACCTCTTAAGGTCTTACTATATGAGACAAAATTGGAAGCAGTAGTAGGCGGCCGGTCGAAAAAGCCTAGGAAGCGTCTGCACGTCAGTAGGCGACTTGGTGTCCAAGGCGCACCGGTCGCTACTACTGTACACCGCCGACGACGTTCTACTTTAGAACGGCGTTTCTTGCTGGTTCGTGCGAAGTTTGCCCCATCATCGAGCTGAGTTCTTGTAAAGACGTCCACGCACAGGTATCTGCGTGGCAGCCTATTCGTGGTCAGTCCGTGGTCTCTGAAATCGAGCGAGCGGCGGAAAGCAGGCTCGATCGCGTTCCGTTTGCCAACGCACTGCGTTTAGGTCGCTGTTTCGGGGCGCTGTTGTAAGACGGCACGTGCGCACGACAAAAGTGCCTGGACTACTAATCGAAAGCGCTTTCGCCGGAGCGGCTTGTTGCTCACTGAACCTAGGGCCATGGCACCGGGCGATCGTTCACGAGCGCAGCGCGCGCTCGAAAGGGCGAAAGAAGTCGTTCTGTACCCTTTAGTTACAGGACTCATGCTTGGACTGGGTACGGTACTTGGGCGTCGCCTTGGTGAGTGGTACCTCGAGCAGCGGAAAAGGCCTTTAAAAGCGAGTGTCCCGGTTCGGGCAGATGGGTGGCGCTGAACTGGTCTGATGGGTGCTAGGCTGAGGTGAAAGCGCGCTGCTGCTGCTGCGCAGCAGACCCGTTGTGCTTCATCGAAACCATTGCTGCCTACGGATCCGAATCCCCTCTGTGTGTCGCCTGGAGCTTAGAATGACCAGCGGTGACCGACGCAACGCGTTTACACCACGTTTGCACCATGCGCACGATGCGTCAGTGACACTCGTTAGAAGATGCCAGCTTGCTCCCGAGGTAACAGCCGAACGTTGCTTTTCAAAATGCTATCCGCGTCATCATTGTAAATGAACTCCGCGATTAGAATTCGAGGATGCAGCTCCTGATCCTGCTGAAGTAAAAGTGGCAACCATATCGCGTCATCTGGCCACATGCTCTCGTAGGGTATCTGCGAGTACGCGTACCATTGCGGAATCATTTCATCGCTGGCACGTGGCTCTCGACATGCACAAATGGAACCGCTGAATACATCTACATGCATTCTGGGCATGGACTTCGCCTCGAAGGTAAAGCACAGACAACCAGCCCATCGGAAGCGCCGTATATCATGACGAGGTGTGGTGCAACGTGCACTCGACGGATGGCCATCGGCAACAATGTGGACGCCGGCTTCCTCGTAGAGCTCTCTGAGTGCCGCCTGGCAGACGTTTTCGCCTGCTTCGACTTTGCCGCCGAATCCGTTCCACTTGCCTCGACCAAAGCCTCGTTGTTTCAAGCCCAGTAAAACAGTTTCCGTACCGTTCGCATTCCCGTAGCCGATACAAAGCGTGTAGCGTTTGAAGAGCGTCTGGGAAGCACCGCAAGCGCTACACGCAAACGATGGTTCACTGTTGACGTCCGCGGCCATCTGGTCGAAACTCGTGGAAACCAAACTGGTGCGACACCGTGTGTCCCGTTCGCTCGACAAGATACATTACCCGAGCCGCCTCCAACGCCAAACCGCGCGGCACTATTTGGACTGCAACGAAAAGTTGAATACGGAAACGTGGTCCAAATGTACCGCGAAAGCGCTAAATACTTGATTGGCTATGAAAGTCCGTGGTGAAAACGATCGTACCTTGCAATGAAAAATTACCTATGGAATCTCTGTCTTGGCGTGAAGAGATGAAAGCCTCAAACCTCGATTTTCTCTGAAAGCAAGTGATCCACGGGTTCCCGCGCTTTCTGACACGCAAGTGCCGTGGCACGAGTTTCCATGGCGCACGCACGCACGACACCCAGGACTACATCCACATTGGCGTACAATGGGACGGATCTACGAACTCGAGCGAACATGCTCAACTTTGACTCCTTTGCCACTGACATCAACACTAGCCGTTGCGGACTTTTCCTGTAACTTGTTTCTTTCCCCCTGTCTATCTTTGGCTTTCAATACTTCAGTCTCTGTTTTCAGCCTGGTCCCGTTGCCGGCAAACGAACGATGTCGATGGCAGCGTTCAAGTCCCGATTTTGCGGATTACAGCTTCCGTTTTCGCATGTCTTGCAGAAGCTGAAGTTGCGAACGATGCGTCGCTTCCCATTTTCATTTTTTTGCACACTGCTTCGGAGCGTCTCTCGTAGCGGTTCCATTCGGTCGTGATCAGGTCTTCACATACATGCATCGCAATTCCTTCTCCGAGCGCCGCTCTGAGGCGCGTGAAAGCGAGCTTTTTCGCTCGGTACATGTCCTACTCCGTTTCCAGGTCCAATACAGTACCGGACGAGAACAGTTATGTTCTGGAAAGTCAGCTTTGGTGAATACGCTCTCCGCTGCACGCGCGAGTGCACGCTGCTCTATTCCATGAATGATTTGTGAAACGCGATGATTTCCATGATAAAAGAAAACCACCGCAAGGAAAATTCAGGTTGAAGAAGCGCTCGAGATATTCTGGTCCGTCTACGCTCCGTCCGTGCTTATCCATAACGCAGGCTCCACCGGAAGCGGTCGCAGCGGTGACTCAAGTCCAAAACCCACGTTCAAGCAAACAGAATATACACGAGCGTTTGGGAGAAAATCCAATGAGATGTAGCATACTGCCGTCGAACGCCGTTTCGTGGATGACCGCAAAGATCGGGAGATTGGTCTTTCGAACGAAATCCATTATTTGAAGTGCCGAGCTCAGGGAGCTTTCGGCATGCGCTCGTGAACAGCTCGCCAAGCGATGACGTCCAAGATTTATTTCGTCGTCAATCCAACGGCGCGAATGGCTGCGCCCACGAGTTACACCATAAATCAGAAAGATCGAAAACATTCAGCAGGTGGCATATGAGCATGCGACCTGCACGGAAAGGAGACGAGTGCATGCTGGTACGTAGGAACCTGATAATGATACCGGTTAGTTTGGGAACCCGTGTTCGAGGGCGTCGTGAGTCATCTAGATTCCGGTGCCGCAACGAATTCGAGCACCAAAACGTACCGAGAGCCACTCGAAAAAGACAATCTGGAACCCGAAAAGTACGAATGCGCCCGTAAGCCATCTCGCTGCGCTTCGAATGTCGACGCTTTACATCTAAGAATGGCTCGGAAAAAGATCAGAGCTCGGAAACAAAATCATACAGTCCACTGTTGCGTTTCAATACGACATGCAGGTAGCGTCGGTGCTCGCGTACCGCAATTTCCCCGCTGCTCGGTCTGGAGTAGCTGTTCGTGGCGGTAACGGTGACGGCGTATACGGCTTGCGTATTGGGAAGCTTCACAATTGTGCTGTGAAAACGTGCGATATTTGTTGGCGATTGCCCAATAACGGCTGTTTTTTACCATGCACACCATCGACTGCAATCGGTGCAGCAGCGCTCTGAACTGGCTTTGCGTCACGAGGCCAGGGCCGAGCGGTGCGAAGGCGCCCCCTATCCGCACCACAGCCGACAAACTGCTCGCCGGAGACGTGACGGCGTGCTGGTAACACGAAGCGCTCCGTGGTTCAAGGTATCGTCCTCGATACAGACCCTGAGACCGGTACATAGGCCCGGCATCGGATGATGCATACCGCTTCTGTTTATCTCGTGACGCAAGCGGGGCACCTACCGAGGGCGCCATTCGTATCTGCTGCTGCAACCTGGGCGTCGAAATGCATTGCCATTGCTAAAGTTAAGCCTTGCGTACGCAAACAAGGCCCCCGCCTGGTGACGACGTCCCAACAGACCGGTGCAGAACGTGTGCTACGGTTGTGTGTCCAGAGTCTTTGCGAAAAGCGCGGAACGAATACGTGCGACCTGTTTTACAGTGTATGCACACTGTAACAACATCTTTCACAAGAATCAAACTAGTACCGCAACCAGTACGTGCGTCGTCGCATCCACAACAGATCCGGCAGCGAAGCGATCGGGCCCAAAGAGGCCACAGCAAGCTCCCGATCACACAGGTACTTGTTCGCAATGTGAATCAGACTTTCCGCCGTTACCGCATCGATCCGAGCGAACGTTTCAGCCAGCGGCACACGACGGTTGTAGGTCAGCAACTGACGGCCAATATCCTCCGCAACGGCGTTTGAATCGGACAGCTGGAGTAAAAGCGATGTTTTGAGTTGCCTCTTCGCCCGTTCCACCTCGGACTCATCGAGCTTGTACGCCATCCCGGTTAACTGCATCTGAATCTCGTAGACGACGTCATCCAGATCAGGCGGATGCGCTATAGCATAAACACCGAAAAGGCCCGTATCTACATACGACGTATTGAAGGCCTGTGCGCTAACGGCGTTCGGAACATTGTGGAGTCCCCTGCACAGGCGCGACGACGAGAAGCGGCTCAGGGCTGCGTTGCGATCGTAGGCACCCATGAGCGCCTGCATCACCATGAGCGCGGGCGCATCTGGATGCGCCCAGCCGCAGGTCTCAAAGGCGAGCGCGAAGTGCGCCAGCTGCATGTCATCATTCCGAACACGCACATCGGAGCCGGTAAAGTACGCGGGCTCAGCGGCTGCAAGTGTTTCTGAAGACACGCTTTCATCTTCGGCACGAGGCATGCTGCCAAAGTGCTTCTCGGCGAGCTCCACGAACCGTTCGTGTTCGGGACACCCACCGGCAGCGACCAGCACCATGCGATGCGGGCGGTAATGTCGCCGGATGTATTCGAGCAAGGCTTCCCGCTGCATTGCCTGAATATTTTCCACCGGTCCCAGGATCGTCCGTGACAGAGGTGTCCCTTGGAAAGCAGTACCATGCAAATAGTCGAATACGACTTCTTCTGGCTGCGATTCGATGTCCTCCATCTCTCTCAAGATGACGTCTTTCTCGCGCTCCACCGCTGCAGCATCCAGACGGCTGTTCTGAATAATATCGGCAAGCAAGTCCACTGACTGCGGGAGCACATCGCTCAAGCAACGAGCAAAATACACGGTTTGCTCGCGGGATGTGTACGCATTGAGTTGCGCGCCCATATCCTCTACCTCCATCTCCAACTGCTGTTGCGTTCGGCGCTGGGTGCCTTTGAAAATGATGTGCTCCAAAAAGTGCGCTGCGCCGTTCACAGCAGCCGGTTCGAATCGAGTACCCGTATCCAGCCATAGTCCTACCGTCACCGTAGGCGTGTCCAGGCGCTCCGTTGCGACGCGCATCCCGTTTGTCAGTGTCGTCACGTGGGTTGGTGTTTGGGTCAGGAGGCGCGGTTCAACACGGTAGCCAGGAGGTAGCGGTGCTGCGTTCTCTCCGAAAACTTGCTTAACGAGTCTTTTCAGACCTGTCGGTTGGAAGCTGGTCTGCAGAGGATCCGGCAGCGGCATAGCCGCAGCCGTTGAATGGCTGCTCACACTGCTCCCACTGCCAGTGTGTGCATAGCGTACACTTCCCAGCCGCTGAAACGCAAAACACCGTCGTGTCAAGCCGATCCATGACGCTCGAACAGGGAGTAACCACTCGGACATGGTGAACGGTGCGTTTTCAAGTGTCAGCCGGGCGAGGGTCCAACGCACGGCCTTTCCATATACAACGACTGATGTCCAAGGCGGACAGATCGCATGCGGACGCCACTGCAGATGCCTCAAGGAGCCGTGCAGTGCAGAGCGCCCTGCGGCATGATCGGCGACGCTGGTTAGGCGGTCCTGTCCATTTGAATGAGTTATGTACAGTTTCTCTGTAGACGCCACTGAATGCACCCCGAAGAGCCGTGCAGTGCAGAGCCATGCGGCATGATCGGCGACGCTTGCCAGGCGCTCCTGTCCATCTTATCCAGTTATGTACTATTCCGCAGTGCACGGACGCGCGCGCCCTAGCGACACGCATTCGATTTCCCCTCGACGTTTGCCGATTTCGAAACGCGCACAAGCTAGCTGCGCCCTTCCAAACGCAGCCTTCTTGTAACCCATGCAAGAGCTGGCTCGTGAAGTTGACAGAGCCGCTGCCGGTACCGAACGCGTGTACTGTCGCCTCGAACAGGCACTGGAGGAAAGGGAACGGAAGCTATTCGTTTTAGAAAAGCGCGCAATGGCCGTTCGCTTGTTCCTCTCAAGGTTGCGTCCGCGCACGTTGGACACCACTGCGAGGTCTCGTAAAGGCAGCGAGCAGGGCACTGGTGAACCTTCCCGATCACAAACGGGCGTTGTACCAGCTCCAGTGACATCTTCTGCACCAGCGGTATCGGCATGTCAGGAGCGATCGCCACTTCGACTGCTGAACAGTGCAGGGCAAGGTACTGGAACAGCTGTGTCTAAGCATCGCAGGAATGCGTCTCCAAAAACAAACTTTAACGAAAATGTTTCAGGTGCGGAGTCGAGAAATTGTGGGACTGCCTCGGCAGCAACTCCGATGAACGTCCAACCGAAAGATACGGAAAGAGGGCCCGTACGGCTTTTCCGCTGGGCGGATCGCGGTTACCACTTCCTTGTGCGACCCACTGGCGAGACAAACGCGGACGCAGTGAAGCCAGTTCTCAGAGAAGATCATGCAACCATCCAAAATGCGCAAACAAAGGCCATTGCTGCGGTTGCGGGTGTCACGCCCAGCCTTCCGGACTGGAATGGCATACTCGCAAAAGCACCGCCAATCCCGCCTAGAAAAGACGGTGTTCGGTTTCGATCTGCGCCCAAAGCCGCCCTTGCATCCAACACGGGAGCGATCCCAGCCAAGACGCCGGACATGGCGAGTCTTTCGCCTACAAAGCAGCCCCAGGGCCAGCAGCATAGCTCTGGAGGCGACGCTGCACCACTGCATGACGAGAGGGCGGCGACCAGCCCGGGCCTGCAGGTCTCCTCGAGCGCGTCACGGACAGGCGGCACACCGAAACGTTCCGTGCGCTTCGCGGAACCCGAAGTACAGATGTCAGCTGTCGAAGAGCGCTCGCTACAGAATATTCTGCCGCGACGTCAGCGCATCGTGACAAAACCAGCGTTTCGACAACGCTCCTGAGCATACTGCAGCACCACGCGAAACTAGTCGTTCTATCCGCAAGCTCATTGCGAGCGACGTCAATTGATCGTGTAAATCGAATGCATCCACTAAAGTTGGCGGCATCGCGAAAACACAGGAATGCTACACGAAACTCTTTCGTCCATCCGCGGGCTCATTGTGTGCAACTCCACGCCCATCGTGGACATCAAGTGCATCCACGATTGATGGCGGCAAGCACGCGCTTTGTCACCCCAGAAGAAGCATAAACCGCAAGCGATCGTGGCCGGCTTTGTACTGTTGTTCTCAAGATCTCCTCTATTGCTGATCTTGCAGCGGCGCCACGTCAAGCATCGGCCCCTGGCGCTCTACCAGAAAAACAGACCGCTGACGAGCAGTCCTTCTGTACGTTGCTATCGGAAATCGAATGAAACAGTCTTATGTCTTTGCACCGACACGTTTTGGGTCCATGATCACCCATCGTCCGCTGGCCCGGCGTGTGCGGTCTTGTGAACGCAGTCACTATCGACAAGGCCGCGTTGAGGGTACGCTCTATCCACCCACGCACGCACCCACGTTACAGAGACGCCTTCGCGATCCTCGTTATCCTTATCAGAGCCGCTCCAAGAAGTTTCCAGGAACAGCCTTTGTCCCGCGCTGCTCGAAGAATCGCACGACAACGAGCGGTGTACCGTCTAGTTTCTTGACAACAATACCTTTGCCATATTTTGAATGCCTTACAAAAACCCCAGCGGCTAGTTTGGAGTCCGCGTTTGCCTGGACACGTGCTCGCTTCGATTCCGCCGCCCTGCTCCTGGCCTTCACTTCTCCCAGTACGTCTATGTCACCGATGCGTACCGGCTCCTTGCTGCCCGCGTGTGCTTGCTTGCACCGCAGCGTATATTCTTCACGTGGAATGGGGTCCAGGCGACCTTTCATCAGATCCCGGGCGCAGTGTCGACTGACGAGTTCGTCAGGTGCATCCAGGAGGAACCGGGAGAGCCATTCGGAGCCATTTGGGTACCAGGTGATTGTCAGGTGGCGCTTGGCGCGAGTCAAGCCGACATATGCCAGCCGCCTTTCCTCCGCGATCTGTGACTCTCGGGTACGACACAGCTTGTGTGGCAGAAGACTTTCCGTCATACCAACGATGAAAACTGCTTCGAATTCAAGACCTTTGCTCGCGTGCAGCGTCATGAGATTCACACAGCCGAATGCATCTTTCGGGGTGTTCTCGTCGCGGTTAGCGCCATGCACAAGTGCAACCTCTTGCAGAAAGGTCACGAGAACGTCGCCGGCCGTTTGAGCACCCCTCTTCAGGCAGAGCTCCTCGGCTGTGGAGGCGGCTCGTGCGAGTTCAACGACGTTCTCTAGACGCTCCTGGACGCGAAGAGCGCTGGTCTCCTCATTGACAGCGGGTCCGTGGAGCGCTTGCTTGCGGACGTATTCCTCGTATTGCGTGTCTGCGAAAATTGTCTTAATCATGAGTGGAAGCACATAATACCTGCGGCTCATCTCGGCCACAGGTGTTCGCAGTAATCTCTTCCACCGCTCATACATCTCCAAAAACTTGAGCAAGATTTTGCGTTTCCGCGAAGTGACACCCAGCATGGCCACCTGTTCATCGGTCAAAGTCGGGGTAGTCTCGAGTTCAGCTGCACCCCGGGTTCCGTTGGAGGCGTTTTCGTCCACCGCTGGGGTTTCATGCACGGGCAGCGAGCGCGGTACGCTCGGTATCGCTTTGGAAACGATTGGTGTATCCGCATCGACATTGCTGAGCGCCCGAAGTGCCGCGATCGGTGTGCAGTTCAGGTGTTTCGCCCATTCGTACAATGCGGCGGTCGTTCGTTTGCCAATGCCGGAGACCGCAAAGCTCAATACCCGTTCAAAGCTTGCTGTATCGCCCTCGTGGAGGAGCAGCTTCAAACAGGCCAGCATGTCTGCGACCTCGCGCCGCTCGTAGAAAGGCAGACCGCCAACCAAGACGTACGGCACACCGGCATGTATGCAGGCTTCCTCGAGCGTACGGCTTTGAACGTTTGTTCGGTACATGATGGCGATATCTCGACCAGAGAGCTTGTGGCGTGCGACGAGTTCTCGAATTTGCTTGACCACGAATTCAGCTTCCGACTTGCTGTTCCTACAAAAGACCAAGCGAACGGGATGTTCGCCCTCTAGCTGCGTACGCATGCGTTTCTCTGGATGTATCCGTTCACGATCCTGTTGTATGACGTATTGTGCTAGATCTCCAATTGCTTTCGTCGAGCGGTAATTGTTCTCTAATAGGTAGACACGGGTTTCCGGTAGCGAATCCCGAAAACGCCGAACAGCGTGCATGTCCGCCCCGCGCCATCCATAGATACTTTGGTCGGGATCACCCACAAGAAACAACGGGAAATACTTCTCTGTTTCACGTTTTCTTTCAGCCAGTAATCGAATTACATGATACTGAGCTTGGCTGGTGTCCTGAGTCTCATCTACCATGATGTATCGCCATTGCTTCTGGAGCTCCAGACGAATGGCCGGGTGATTCCGAAGCAGGCGTCCCGCCTCCAGGATCAAATCATCAAAGTCGAGTGCCCCAAGCCGTCGCAGCTCCGACTGGTACACCGGAAGGAGGGTTTTGGCGCGTTCCACCATGTATGCAGTGATGCCACGAGCATCATAGGCCGGCGACCTAGAGGGCGACGGCTCGTAACCAAACTCCGCGCAAAATTGTTCCTGCTTCATCTCGGAGAGAAGCGCGGCGAACAACGCAATCTTCTTCGGGTCAATCATCGTTTCGCCATTTTCTTCGAGGATCCTGTGCAGCAGCCGCTTAGCATCCGACTCGGAATAGATGTTAAACTTGGAGCTAATGCCCATGACTGCGCCAAACCGATGCAAGATGCGCGAACAGGCCGAATGAATCGTACCAACAGTGGGAACGCTGTGCGAGGATTCCACTTCGGTGCCTTGTCGCGACTTTAGTAGGTCGATCACGCGTGCTCGCATCTCATCAGCAGCCTTGTTCGTGAACGTAACCGCCAATAAGTGCCTTGCCCTGAAGAGTTCTTTGATGATGAGGTACACCATTCGGTAAGTGAGAACCCGCGTCTTGCCTGATCCGGGGCCAGCCATCACCAAAACTGGAGCGTCAACGGGCGCCGTCGCGGCTGCAAACTGCTCGTCGTTGAGCTCTTTGCGGAGCCAGTCAAGAACAGGGTCCTGTTCCGGGGACTCGGTCGCGAGACGGATCGCAGCGACACCAGGTGAGCGCTTAGCTGTCTGTGCGCGCCGCAAACTGTCGACGCAGCGACAGCACTGCTGCTTCACCAGAAACGCAGTCAAGGCGCGGCTCCGGCCTGAGCCGGCTCCCAAAAACCGACAGTGGCGGCGACTGGCAACGCAGCTTGCTCCATTCGAGTACGTACTGGTCGTGCGGTTGTTCGCGTACGGTGGTATTTTGATAAAAGCAGAGCTCCCGGGAAGAATGAGCGCCTGAGTCATGGCGTATGCAGCGAAAGCGCCTCCCATAGGAAGCTTGCACCGTTTTCCGTCCTCTGGTTCACGGCGTTCACCTCTTCGAAGCGAGTGACACGTTCCCCGCCCGTGACGGAAGCTCGTTTGGATTTCCAGACGAAACCACGAACTTTTAGAGGACAGAGCGTTCGCAGACACACGGCATTGATCCTTGCCAGTGCTGGGTCCCAGCGATGGTCGAGTTTTCAAAAAAAAAGCAGCGAAACAAGCTTGGCGTTTAAAGCACACACCCCTCGTACACCGCCGAACGCCTCTCGCAGTCGAACGACGTCGCCGGCGGTGTGCAGTAGTGGCGAGAAACCGCGCCCTAGACAAGAAGTCACCAACTGATGTGCAGACGCCTCGCGGCCTTGTTCGACCGGCCACTCACTACTGCTTCCAGCTTTTTCTCATATGATTCAACCTTGAGAGGTTGTCCAATAAAATTCTCTCTTGTCTACTCTGGAGGTCTCGTCTCCAGCACCACACATTTCCTTATATTGATAGCAGGATTAAAGTCACGATTCACGAACTCCATACGTTTCTTACTATCATTGGTTGTACTCACTAGTGCAAGCAATGCACGAACTTTCGCC
>Ga0080006_1096680_pt1 | contig 13974 bp, 13 predicted proteins | sample RS3BMetagenome_FD_69209 | JGI IMG/M metagenome (GOLD analysis project Ga0080006, IMG submission 69209) | Ferric oxide microbial mat and aquatic microbial communities from Rainbow Spring, Yellowstone National Park, USA - RS3B (SPADES... ...
CACCAACCGCTCAATCTCCCCACGGCTGCGACGACCTACCAACACCCCTGCTTCCACACTCATGACCAGAGTTCATCACATACCTTCACCGGAAAACAGGTGGGTTGCTCGGCCGCTTACTTTCCAATACACTTTTCCGTCCTACTTGCTCGGAGCTTCCTCAAGGCACCTCTGATTAAATCCCTATTTCGACGCAGCGCTGCCAGGAATCGTCATTTCGACCGCTACCGCGCGGCCTCATCGCGCGACCCCAGCATTTCGCCCTTGCGTTTTCCATCGCCAAATCGCGCTTTCCGCAAGTCTCGGACAGGTTCTAAAGAGGTCTCTGAAGAGTCCCAACGGGTTCTCCCGCCATATCTCAGCTTTGGGGGGCACTCGACACCCTCCCAAAAACTTGTCAAGCCCCAAAACACCTTATCTTTAGCAAACAAAAAGAGATAAAAGTGGCGTAGTAGTTTTGCTCCATCCGCTATAATAGAAATACACCATCAAATCAGGCTGCCAACCGCAAGCCTGTCGCATCTGCGACCTGCTGCCAGAGATCACCTTTGCCTCACGAGGCAATGAACCTGGGCATCTCTGCGCAACAAGTCCTTTATTTTGAATATTTTAGTAGATAAGTCCTTTAGTTTGAAGGTCTTGCGAACACAAAAAGAATCAAGCGGCTCAATCTAGATACTTTACACGTCGAGGTGGGGGGGGAGGGGGGTACCCTGACCTTCTCTGACAACGTAGCCCACTCCAACCAAACCGTACTCTGCCCTCAGCGCTGCGGCGGGGGCTGGGCCGGCTGCGGCTGCGTCGGTCCTGGCGCGTCCTGAATGCGCGGCGCGTCCGGCCCCGATTGCCCCTGATCAGGCCCCGGAGCGTCCTGAATCCTGTGCGCATCCGGTCCGAAGCCGGACCACCCCGGCGGCTCGGGAACGTCCTGAATACGCGGCTCATCCTCCATTCGCGCCCGGGCCTCCGCAGCCTTCTGTACCTGGTGGTTCAACTCCTGCTGCTGCTGCCGCGAGGCCGTCTGCTGCTGTTGCAGCAACCTCGCATCCACCCGGCGCTGGGCGGCCGCCGCAGCCGCTGCGTCCTGCGCGTCGGTATTCTGAGGTTGAACCGGTCGCGCGGCATGGCGAGGGGCTGGCTGCGGCTTTACAGGAAAGACGTCGCTATGATCGACCGGAAGCGGACCCGGGATGTACGGCTGCGGGGCTGGCGGAAGCTTGCGAACCGCGGGCTGCGCCGGCGCAGGAGCCGTACGTTTGCATCCCTGCACCACTGCCAGCAACGCTCCAACTCCCACAATCAGAACCGGGATGGCCAGAATCTTCCGCAACATGAGCCCTCATCGAGTTGAATGCTTCCCTCGTGAACAGGGCCGAGGGCATGGTGAGACGATGACAGATCCCGTGCAAGCGTCTCAAGCTATCAGACGCATCTGCCCCCGCAAAGTTCCGGGTGTTCAGACCATCCGTGCGGCAGGCAAGCAGGTCGGCTACATCTTTGCCCGAAGCGGCTGCGAAGGCTCGGTGGCAGACACAGTCGAAGACTCCTCCACCAGGTACTTCTTCAGCAACTCGTGATGCAGGCAGTACAGAGCTAGTTCCAGACGGTCGGATACGCCCAGCTTGTCGTAAACCTTACGCAGATAATTTTTGATGACCTGTTCAGTGGTTCCGATCTGGTAAGCGATCTCCTTGTTCCGCATGCCGCGCGTAATGCAACTGATGATCGCAAGCTCCTTCTTCGAGAGCTTCGGCTGAACTTTGGGATCGGTCAGGTTCGAAGCCTGTGAACGGTACGCATCGATCACCCAGCTGATCGACTGGTTATCGATCCAGGTCTCGCCCTCAGCGATCTTTCGCACACATTTGACCAGCAGATCCGGCGTGATCGAGCGAGGAACCACCCCGCGCACGCCGCGTCGGTAGAGTTCGACAGTATTTGACTCATCGGCCTCAGTCACCTGAACGATCAGCTTGGCTTCAGGAGCCTGCCGGACCAGTTCGGGAATTGCGTCGATCGTGCCGGAGATAAGTTGACCTTCGAGCACCACCACATCGGTCGGATAACGCTGAAGCGCGGCATACAGGTTCGCGAGTGTCTCCACCTGCGCCACGACACGAATGTCGTCCTCCAGCGCGAAGACCTTTCGGATGCCTACCCGATAGATCGCCTGAGAGTCGGCGAGGATGACGCGTATCCCCGCCGCGGACGTGCTTTCGTCAGGTTCTTCCTCGTTGTTCCGAGCCGGGTCAATGTTGACTACTGTCATAGATCATGCCTTTAAAAAATATTCATCGATCACTGCTGCTGCCTTCTTCTGGCCGTTTTGAAGGTAATGCCGAACCACGCGGCCAATGCAGTGTATAGTGATGTCGGTCGCAGTCCCCATCACCGCGGAGGGCATCGCAATTGTGAACTCGATCCTTGTTTCCAGCTCCGGAAGCGTATCGCTGACAAAGAGCAATCCATTGGCTGAGATGTTCTCAGTGACCGCTTCCAACTCTCCGTGGGCGGTCTGCATCCGTAATGCAAGCTTCATAGGAAAACGCACTGCAGTGCGAACTGGATTCTCGCCGCTAGGCTTTTGCCAATGAGCCACACGTTCTCCTTTCATTCTCGCTGGGACAAGCTCGCGTCATCCTAAACCACTGACACACTGGAGTCTACCGCACCAGGCCTCCACGCGCATTTTTTCTTTAGTGCCTTCCGGACCAAACGTTCAAAAGCGATCGATTTTTTGTGGATGCGCCTAAACCCCGTTGATCCAACGTGAACCGCTCCGTTCAATCCTCTTCTCCCGTCGAAGAGCCCGTGAGACCATTAACGGCTATGACACCTCCACCATCTGCGACATTCGCAATCGCCATCATGGCGGCCGGCAAAGGCACACGTCTCAAGAGCAAGCGCCCCAAGGTTCTCCATGAGATCGGAGGACGCGCCCTTCTTCTCCATGTCATCGCCGCCGCCGAGTCTGTCGTCCCTGCGGAGAAGATCTTCTGCATCATCGGTCACGAAGCAGACCGCGTGCGCACAGCGACCGAACACACCGGGGTTCAGTTCGTCCTCCAGGCCGAGCAGCGCGGCACCGGCCACGCCATTCAGGTGCTCAAGGCCTTCCTGACCCTCTCAGACCAACCGCTTCCCGAGCACCTCCTGGTCCTCTCCGGCGATGTCCCCCTCATCCGGCCCGAAACCCTTGCGGCCCTCCGCGATCTCCATCTCCGCGAACACGCAGCCATGACCATCCTCACCGCGGTTCCCGGAGACCCCACCGGCTACGGCCGCGTCCTGCGGCGCAACCCGGACAGACCCGACGTGACCGCCATCGTCGAGCACAGATCCCTCCCCCCCGAACAACTCCACGCGCCGCACACACGGGAGATCAACTCCGGCATCTACTGCTTCCAAACGAAGGCGCTCTTCGACCACCTGGACTCCCTCTCGACCAACAACGCCCACGGCGAGTTCTACCTCACCGACATGGCCGCCATGCTCGTAGCGGACGGCCAGCGAGTCGTCGCCATCCAGGCCGGTACCCCCGATGAAATCCTCGGAGCCAACACCATCGCAGAAATGATGTATCTGGACGCCGCCATGCGCCTCAACTCAGCGAAACGTCTCATGTCCCAGGGCGTCACCATCTTCCGCCCCGAAACCTGCGTCATCGACCCCGAGGTCACAGTGGGTCCCGACACCGTCATCGAGCCCTACGTCCAGCTGCTCGGCGACACGCGCATCGGTTCAGACAGCCGCATCCGCTCGTACTCGGTTATTCAGAACTCACACTTGGGCGACCACGTCCTCGTACGGAACGGCTGCATTCTCGACGCCGCCGCGGTAGCCCACCACGCCGTTCTGGGCCCGTATGCTCACCTCCGCCCGGAGAGTCGCATCGGCGAAGGCGCCCACGTCGGCAACTTCGTCGAAACCAAGAAAGCCACCCTCGGCAAGGGCTCCAAGGCGAATCATCTCAACTACCTCGGCGACACCGTTATTGGCGAGGGCGTCAACATTGGAGCCGGCGCGATCACGTGCAACTACGACGGCGTCCATAAGCACCTCACCACCATAGGCGACAACGTCTTCATCGGATCCGACTCCACGCTCGTCGCCCCGATTACCATCGGAGCCGGAGCCTACATCGCCGCCGGCAGCAGCATCACCGAAGACGTCCCGGCAGACGCTCTCGCCCTCGGCCGCAGCCGCCAGGTCACAAAACCCGGCTGGGTCGCCGCAAAGCGAGCGTCAAGGCAACAGGTACCCCAAACTTGATGCGGTAAACGTGCCCAAAATCTGACGGCCTGCCCAAATTTAAAACGTCGCAGGCGGGCAGATTTTGCTCTCGTATGCCGGGTTGTGGTTGGTCAGTCTCTATGCCCTGCGGCTCACCTCCCGATCAGTTCTGCCGATAAACCTGACAGCTATGTCGCCTGAACGAATCCTGATCGTCGATGACGAAGAAGCGGTGCGCAGTGTCGCCGCAGCTCTTCTCGAGCGCAACGGCTACAGCGTCACCACCGCCAACGGCGCGGAAGAAGCTCTGACCCGCCTCGCGCAGGATCCCGACTATAACCTCATCCTTTCAGACATTCTCATGCCAGGCACCGACGGTCTCACTCTTCTCGATCAGATCTGCCTCGACCACCCCGGCCTTCCCGTCGTCATGTTGTCGGCTATCAATGACACCTATGTTGTTACCAACGCCTTTCGCCGCGGAGCCATCGATTATCTTCTCAAGCCCTTCGAGCGGATCGAGTTCGACAGCATCGTGATGCGAGCTATCGAGCACGGCCGCCTGCGTAAGCAGAACACCATCTATCGCCAGAATCTGGAATCGATCGTCTCCGCCCGCACCGGGCGCCTCCGCTCCACTATGCAGGATCTCGAACGCAGCTACGACATCACTCTGGAAGCCATGGGCGACGCCCTTGACCTGCGCGACGAAGAGACCGAAGGCCACTCGCGTCGCGTCACGGCCTACACCATCGCGCTCGCTCAGGCCATGGGCCTCGACTCCGAAGAACTCCGCGTCATCGCCCGTGGCGCCTTCCTCCACGACATCGGCAAGATCGCCACGCCCGACAGCATCCTCCTGAAACCCGGGCAACTCGACCTCGAAGAGAGATGCATCATGCGCCAACACTGCGAGCGCGGCTATGAGATGGTCCGCAAGATCCCGTTTCTCCGCGATGCCGCCGAGATCGTCTACTCCCACCAGGAATGCTTCGATGGCGCTGGATACCCTCGCGGTCTGAAAGGTGAAGACATCCCTCTGGGCGCGCGCATCTTCGCCATCGCCGACACCCTTGATGCCATGACCTCCGACCGCCCCTACCGCAAAGGAACTTCCTTTGCCGCGGCGATCGAGGAGATCGTCCGCTGCGCGGGCAGGCAGTTCGATCCTATGATCGTAGAGGTCTTCCTTGCGATGCCCCTCGAAACCTGGCCGGAGTTGCGCGCCGAGACCTCCAGAACCGCGCCAATGGGTCTATCGGTCCAGTTCGGCCATCCTGGCCCGGTTGCACACTCTTGCGAACGCCGCTAGCATCGCAGACCTGAGGTGCCACCGTGAAGACTGCGTTGACAGAATTTGAGATTGAAACCGTTCTACAAGCCCACCCCGACTGGAAGCTCGATGCCGGAAAGCTGATCCGCGATTGGACGTTCGACGATTTCGCGGCTGCGATGAGATTTGTCAACCGAATCGCCACGCTGGCAGAGCAAGCTGGCCATCACCCGGACATCGACATTCGCTACAACCGCGTTAGGCTGGCACTGGTCTCGCACGATGCAGGCGGCGTTACGAAGCGCGATGCGTCCATGGTCGAAACGATCGATCTTCAGCATGAGGCTTGAACGTATTTTGAGATGAGGGGACGTCCGAACACCCAATATAGGCGCGGCCTATGATTTTTGGTTTGGATATATAGATTCTTAAAAAACTCGATGGATAACCTCTCCAATCAGCCATAAATTCTTCATTACAAGCGTTATACGATCTGGCATGGAACCAGCAAACCAGCGTTCGCCTTAGCCCCTCACCCTTAGATTTCTATGAACTCACATATTTCTTCTGTTTCCGAATCCATATTGTGGTATTGTCTTTCTAGCGGTGAACATGAGTATGCCCGCGAAACACTTCAGTCGATACCTCAGACTGACACAAGTTGCGTCACTGGCCTCCCGGCACGAGTCAATCACCGTTCGTGCCGTCCTTTTTGTCTAATCGCAAGTGGCCGGTTAGAGTAGAAGTTATGAAGAGATTCCTTGGCTGCATCGCGCTCGGTTTAGGTACATTGGCCGCATCGGCCCAGTGGTCGAACCCTTCTGAGGAGATTCCTGCTTATAACGCGACCGCACCGGCGCGGAGCCTGCCTCCAATTCTCAGCGGTGACCAACTCACAGGGGAGTACTTCACCCATCAATATCAGGTTGTGGCCTACAGGATGGCAGCCGCGATTCCTTCGGTCCTGCACCAGGAGCCCTGCTATTGCCGTTGCGATCTCGCGATGCACCACAACAGTCTGCACAGCTGCTTCGAAGGCACTCATGCAGCGGTCTGCTCCACCTGCATGAAAGAGGCTGACTTCGCCTACGAGCAGACGAAAAAAGGCGAGACTCCAGCTCAGATCAGGACAGGAATTGAACGCGGAGACTGGCGAGCGGTCGATCTGCTCAGCGCATCGCTTTAGAAAGAATTGAGAACGCTTCTTCAAAAGGGCGAAGACACCCGTCTCGCCTGCTACGCAAACCACACTCGCGCTCTTTCGAGACTCTCGATCGTATCCAAGTCCAGCTCACCGTTCTTCAGCTCCACTGTGAGGGCAGACCGCAGCATCTCCCTCGCGCCGACGTCGCCCTGCAAACCCGACAGCTCAGGAAATGCAGAGGCGGGAAAGTATGCGGGCACTCCGCTCCGCCCTGCATAGGACGATGCCGTCACCTCGCACGAACTCATCAAGGCCCGCAGGTGAGCCGAAGTCACCGCAAGCATATCGCAGGTCATCACCACACAACCCTCGACATCGCCCAGCGCGTCAACCCCAGCCCGAATTGACCCGCCCATTCCCCCGGCCCATTCGTCATTCACCACAACCACCGCATCGCCTAACGCAGTTCGGTCCCGAATCAAATTCGCCTCCGCCCCCAGCACCACGATTACCGGTCGGCACCCCGCATAGCTGGCCACTCGCACGGCTCTCTCCAGCAACGTCTCCCCACCGATCGTCGCAAGCTGTTTTGGCGAGCCAAACCGGCTCGAAGCGCCGGCAGCCAATACCACCGCCGCGACGCTCATCAGGCGACATCCAGCGCGCATTGCGCGCGCAGGTATCGGGAAACTCCGCCTTGCTTTAGATGGTTCGCCACGTCTTCAGGTGAAAGCCTCCGCGATGCTCCAAGTTTGCCGGCGCAGCAAGCCTGCGCCTCTGCGATCACCGCCAGAGCGATCGCCTCCGGGCCATCTCCGCCGAGATCCAGCCCGACCGGCGCATAGATGCGCTCGCAGCATTGCGCGACAGACCAGCCCAAAATCGCCGCCGCCTCGCTCACCAGCAGAGAACTGCGATGCCGCGCGCCAAGCAGACCGAAGTACCTGGGATTCAGCGGCAAAACCGCCGTCAGCAAAGCTCTGTCCTGCTCGTAACTGTGAGTCATCAGGACGACAGCATCTTCAGTTCGTATCCCCAGACTCTCCACAGACGATGCCTCAAGCAGTTCCACCCTCTCGGCCTCCGGAAAACGATCGGCCCGAGCCAGTTGCGTTCGCCCCTCCATCACCGCCACGCTCCAGCCCAGCAGCCCAGCCATGCTCACCAGCGGCTTCGCATCATCGCCCGCGCCCAACACAAACAGCCGCTGAGGCGCAACTAATCTCTCCACAAAAACACCAGCACCCGTGCCATCGGCGTCCTGCCGCTGAACATCCGCTTTCGCGCGCAACACCTCCACGTTGCTCAACGTCGCACTTGCAAAGAGAACTTCGCCACTCCTCGCCAACACAACCCGTCTCAGCCGTCGTTCCTTCCCCGGCAACCAGGTCCACACTGTGCTCTCCTCGCCCGCTATCGACCGCTCGAGAGCTGTCATCAATGCCTTACCCTCCCCCGCATCGACCGGCTCCAACAGCAGATCCACCACGCCCCCGCAGCCCAGTCCGAATGGAACCTCCGCCGTATCGTCGAACATCGTCGAGTAGCGCTCCACCACCGCGCCGCCGCGCACCAGCCACGCAGCCTTCCGGACAACTTCGCCCTCCAGACAGCCACCACTGATCGTTCCCGCATAATCGCCCGTCGCCCCCAGCAGCAGCCGGGCTCCCGGACGGCGATAGCTCGATCCTTCTGCCGCCACCAGCGTAACCAGCACTGTGGCTCCGCCCTGCCGCCACCTTTGAACGATCTCTCTCCGCTCTTTCATACCAAACCCTCTTCTGTAATTAGCCTAGTCCATCCACGCCGGCAACGAAACGCAGCCGCTGATTTTTCAGATGCAGCTCTCCTCCGCGCGATGTTTCCATCCATCAGTCCGAGACCATCAACTTCTGCTAAACTAATCGAGTCGATACGGCAATCCGGCAAGCTCACCCGCGCTTGAATCGTCGCTGATACGGATAGCTCCTTCCATCGATATCTCACCGCAGCATCGGTTCGGGGCGTAGCGCAGTCTGGTAGCGCACCTGGTTCGGGACCAGGGGGTCGGAGGTTCGAATCCTCTCGCCCCGACCATTCTTTCCACCGAAAAACATCGAAGCACACCGTAAACACATTCTGCCTGCAACGTCCCGCCATTACATCTGGTCCTAATCTCCCACTTTCGAGGCATCTTTTCTATCGTATTTTTGTGGAGTTGACTCTCCGCCCTCGATATATTCAAGGCACCGTGAACGCCTCCTCGTCCGTCCCCCTTCTTTTCCTTGCGCTGCTGCCGCTCGCCTCGTTCCTGCTTCTCTCACCTAACTCTTCCGCACAAACTTCTCCTCCGACGAATAAAGCAGCCTGCAAGATCGATCTGGCAGCACCTACAGAAACAGAACTCGCGTTTTACCGCGCGGACTTCAGCAAGGCGGCTGAGCTGGCGGCCGCAGCCTACAAAGCGAACCCCACAGATCTCCGGAGCCGGCAGCTTGAGATCGACAGCCTGATCGCCGAAGGCAAACTCGACGACGCAAGACAGAAGACCGACGCCTGGACAGCTGCGGAGCCAGTCGCCCCCCTGGCCATCGTCACCGCCGGTGAGCTTCGCCATGTGGAGGGCGACTGGATCGAATCCTATGCGCTGATGCTCAAAGCCCTGAAAGTCGATCCCTGTCTGCCCTGGGCCTACGAAGGACTGGCCAAATATGAGTCGCTCGCCGGCTATCACGCCACGGCTCAGAAGCATCTCGCCCTTGCCCACCGGCTGCGACCCAACGACGTGAACATTCGTCTCGCCTGGATCGGATCCTTGAACCAGGAGCAGTCGGTAGCGGAGCTAGCTAATTTCATCCATGAAGACAAGAGTCTCGACGACAGCCGCCGGGCAACTCTCAAAGCCAGAATCGAGAAAGAACAATCCTCTCCTAAGAACAGCTGCCAGCTGTCCTCTATAAACGGACCCGCTCGAATTCCAATGACGCCTGTCTACCGCTCCACGATTGGCATCGAGCACTACGGGCTGGAAGTCATCTTTAACGGGCACAAGCGGCTTCTGCAGATCGACACCGGCGCCAGCGGGTTTTTAGTCACCCACAGCGTCTACGCCGGTATGGGCTTACACAAGATCGACACTGCTCACGTCTGGGGGTTCGGGGACCAGGGATCCAACTCTGCCGAAGTGTATATGGCGGACACAGTCCGAATCGGAGGCCTCGAGTTCAAGAACTGCGCCGTCGAAGCTCTCTCAAACTTCAGCGTGATGGGAGGCGGCCACATCGGCGAGCGCCTCGACAGCGGAGACGGCCTGGTCGGCACCGATATCTTTTCTCGCTATCTCGTCACCCTGGACTTCATAAAACACGAAATCCGCCTTGACCCGCTGCCTCAACCGCCAACTACCGTACGGGAACAGCTTGACGTCCTCGGAGGCAGCCCCGACGATGACCTGAGCAACTTCGATCGCTTCAAAGCGCCCTCCATGCAGAACTGGACCAGCATCTACCGCCGCGGGCACCAGCTCATCATGCCTACCGTAATCAACAGCAGCAAACCGACCCTTTTCATAGTAGATACCGGCGCAGCCATGAACCTGATCGACGACAAGTTCGCCAGACAGGTCACGCGCTCCCAGGAAACCCTCTATCTCCTCAACGGTCTATCCGGATCGAGCAAACTGTCTGAAACTGGCAGCTTCACAGCCGATTTTGCCGGACTTCGTCTCCCCGTCACCGGAATGAATTCCGTCGACCTCTCCAGATTCGAAGGCGTCCACGGATTCCTCGGCTATCCCACCCTCGAGCAGCTCGTCATGCAAATCGACTACCGCGACAATCTGGTTCTCTTCCAAGCTCCCAACGCCCACCAGTTGCACTAACTAACAGGCCGCGGCGAATCTCTTCGCCGCGGACCGCCTTCTACACAACTACTCGCCGTTCTGGTTTGCCATATCCGGACGAACTACCCGGTAGCTAGCATTGCCTTGCGACCACACCAGAAGCAGCAGGTCCTTGCCCGGGTTTGCATGTGCTTGGTTGACGAACTGTTGTGGCGAGGACACTGCATGACGATCCACCTCCAGGATCACATCCCCCGGAGCCAGACCGGCATCGTCCGCCGGACTCGCCGGACGAACTGTCCGCACAGCCACTCCCTCGACTTCAGAGGGGATATGGAGTTGCTGCCGCACATCTGGTGTCAGTTCGCTTACCGCCAGGCCCAGCTTGCCGCTCTGCGGAGAACCCGCCTCCCCATTGCCCGCAACCTCGGTCCCATCCTTGTGAAACTCGCCGACCTTTACGCTGACCGTCTGCGGAGAGCCATTGCGGATGATCCCCAGCTCAATCGTCGTGCCCGGAGCGTCCTCGCTCACGGCAACCTGCAGGGCGCCACCATTCAGGATCTTGTGACCATTCAGCTCATCAATCACATCTCCATTCTTCAATCCCGCGCGGCTGGCCGGTGAGTCCGGACTGACCTGCGCAACGATCGCGCCCGTCGCGTCCTTCAGGTTGAAGAAGCTGGCATTCGCCGGTGTGACGTCATTCATGCTGATCCCCAGATAGCCGTGATGCACCACGCCCGTCTTGATCAGCTGCTCCGCCGTCGCCCGCACTAGCTGTGAAGGAATCGCAAATCCCACTCCGGCAAACGATCCGCTGTTAGTAATGATCGACGCATTGATTCCAACCAGCTGGCCATGCGCATCGACCAGCGGGCCGCCCGAGTTGCCGGGGTTGATCGCGGCGTCAATCTGAATAAACCCGCCCGGCTTTCGTGCGTCCGTCGAGTAAGGGTTCTGCCGGTCCACCGCGCTGACAATCCCGCGCGTCACCGAATCCTGAAAGTAGCCGAAGGGACTGCCGAACGCCAGCACCGACTGACCCGGCTTCAACTGCCCGGAGTCGCCCCACGCAATGCTTGGCAGATCGGTCGCATTCACCTTGATCACCGCTAGGTCGGTCAGCTTGTCCGCTCCTACCAGCTTCGCCGTCAGAATGCGCCGGTCGTGCAACGTCACGCGAATCTGCACCGCTCCATGCACCACATGCTCATTGGTCACAATATAGCCATCCGGAGAGATGATGACGCCGCTGCCGATGCCGTGCTCGATCTGCGGCTGCTGGGGCTGCTGCATTCCCTGCCCCTGACCGAACCCGAAGAACTGCGCAAATCCCGGAGGCAATCCCTGCATCTGTCCTTGCCCCTGACCCTGTTCCTGCTGCCCCTGCCCACCGGACTGCTCAGCCTCCTCCTCTTCCGAAGAGCCCTTCGACGTCACCGCGACATTCACCACTGCCGGCGACACGCGCGCCGCGACCGCCTCCACCGCATCGTCGAGTGAGATAAGCGGAGCAACGCTTTGATCGCTCAGGGGAGCCGGCGAGGAGATCATCGCAGCATGAACTCCGTTGTGTAAGAAGAACAGAGACCCACCCAGAGCCAGCGTCGCAATGGCACCGGCAGGAATGGCAGCACGTCCCAGTTTATTTACTAATTTATTAGTTGATAGCGGCATAAATCATCCTCACAGATCGGTTGAACAGCTTGGGTTAAAGTTGCAAGATCAGCCAGCCAGCCTCGGTAGGCACGGCTGCATACGAAGAAGAAAACACTGGCTCTCCAGCCGCGGAGAACAAAATTCTGCGCTGCGGCTGCACATCACCGTCACTCCATGCGCTCAACACAACCCATCTCTGCCCGGATCGAGGTCCGACCTTCCCCGCGCGCGCCATCGTCATCCGAATCTGCTCGGAATGCACAGGCAGAGCGCCGGAAAGCCGTCTGCGAGTTACGCGGCTGCGTCGCTTCATAGCATGGCCAGAAGGCGAAGCGAACGTGGTCCCGGTCACGCGCGCCTCTCCAAAATCACTGCGAAAACCGCTGGCAGACAAGCGCGGCTGTGGATGGAAGACGACCGGCTGATAGACCCCCGGCGGCAGACTCCGCCCCTCGAAGGCCATCGGGCGATCCGGCCCTGCAAACGAGACAAGCTGCGGAGACCGCGATAACTCCACCGCGCCACCCGCAAGAACCACCACCAGCGCACCCAGCACCACCCGAGCCTGCATCCGGCTCATCCGTTCGCCTCGACACAAGATGCGGTCCACACGGCAAGCCAGTTGCGACCGCCTCTCCCACGCTCCCAGCGAAAGCGATGCGAGCTGTCCCGCCAGCCTGTGCTCTGCCAGACTCGTCAGACATGTAGCATAGGCCTTTGGCGATTTCGTCAGCACAAGTACATCGTCATCGCAAGCCAGTTCGCGCTCCAGGCAAAGCCGCCGTTCGATCCACAGCAGAACCGGATTGAGCGGAATCAGCACCAGAGCGATCTTCTGCAGCAGATTGATCCAGTCGTCGCCGCGCCGCAAATGACCCATCTCGTGCAGCACAATCTGCTCCAGCTCCGTCGCGGTCAGCCTCGAAAACAGGTGCCGCGGAATCAAGATCCTGGGCGCAAAAAAACCGATCACGCTGGGCCGGTCCACCTCGTCCGACGTACACAGCCGCACTGCGCGAAGCCCCTTCACCAGCGCAGCATTCTCGCCGCCGAAAAACTCAACCGGCACGGCGCGCTTCCACACTCCCCGCAGCCGTACCGCTCCCGCCGCCAAGCTCACCCCGCGAAACAGTGACACTCCCAGCCAAAGCACCGCGATCGCCAAGCTCCAGCGCGCGTCGACCCGCACCATCGCGCCGTGGGCCGTTCCCGCACCGGGCACATGTCCGAGATATGCATGAACCACCGGAAGCAGAGCCAGCACACCGAACACCACCGTCCAGATCGCAAAGCGCAACGCAGCAGTTGTCTTCGGCATCATCCTCAGACACAGCCCCACTCCTGCGGCCAGCACAACCCCCTGCCACAATCCGGAGACAACCGACCCGGCCGCAAGCCGCGACGCGCCCTCAAAACTCTGGGCAACTCCACTCGAAAGCAGGTTCATCGGCTTCGCGAACAAAACCAACGCCGGCGTGACCAACACACTCATGGCCATCACATCTCCTCCAGTCGGTCGTCCACGGCCGCCGCGATCGGCCCCCTCCCCCTCGGCGGTATGGTCCACCTGACCGAACCGGGCGCGCGGGCCCAGTTGAGCACCGACGAGTGGGACGGCTTCCTCCCGTAGTGATCCTCCATCGCGTCGGCTATCTCCCAGGATGATAGGCCGGCCATGTAGAGGTAGAGCGCGTGCGCCTTCTCCCCGATAGGTATTTTATGCCGCTTGAATATACCGAGGGTGCGGATCATCCACTCCAGCTCCCTTATCGGGTTGAAGTGGAATGGTACATGGATGTACATGGGGGCCGGAGGGGGTGGTCCGCCCATTTGGGCTTATCT
>Ga0080006_1146244_pt1 | contig 13973 bp, 13 predicted proteins | sample RS3BMetagenome_FD_69209 | JGI IMG/M metagenome (GOLD analysis project Ga0080006, IMG submission 69209) | Ferric oxide microbial mat and aquatic microbial communities from Rainbow Spring, Yellowstone National Park, USA - RS3B (SPADES... ...
CGCGACATGGAAACTCTACAACGACCGCGATCTCAGAATGCGGGATTTCAATCAGTACAGGAAAGACGGAATGACGGAAGGCATGAAAGAAGGCATGAAAGAAGGCATGAAAGAAGGCATGAAAGAAGGCATGAAAGAAGGCATGAAAGAAGGCATGAAAGAAGGCATCAAGGAAGGGGAGCGATCCAAGGCGCGTGCAATCGCAAAGGCGATGTTGAGTGAAGGGGAGTCTTGGGATCGAGTGCAGCGGTTCACGGGCCTTGATCAACAGGAGCTTGAGGCGCTGCTCAAGGAGTGAGAAGCGATCGAGCGGCGCCTCGCTCTGCCGTGGCGGGTCAAAAGACAGCGACACCCTTTCAGCCACTTCGCTGAAAGGGTGTCGCCGCTTCAGGCGGCAGCTTTCCAATCACATCAGCCGCTTCAGTTACTGAGCGATGAATTGACCTGTTGCTGTGTCTGTTGCATCGCCTGACTGACGGGCTTGCCAAGGTCAAATGCCGACTGAAGCCCCTGTTGTACATACTGGAGAAGCGTAAGATACTGAGCGGAGGCTGGGGAGGCGTGTTGGTACTTGAGTTCCGCAATCGCCGCTTTCATATACGGATGAGCCTTGACGAAGGCTTGGAAGCCTGGGCTGTTTAAAGCGCCTTTCGCGACGGGCACGTACCCGGTCAATTCCGACCAACGTGCACTTTGCGCAGGATCCGTCCACCACTGGATGAACGTCCAAGCAGCCGGTCGCAGGTTGGCTGGCGTGCTGGCCATGATGACCGCATCCGCTCCGCCGGGAGGTACTGCACGCGTCACGTCGGCCGGAAACATCGCCGTGTTCCAGTCAAACTTGTTGCCCACGGCCTTCACAACTTCTTCAGCAGACCCTGGGGAGTCGATGTCCATCGCCGTTTGTCCCGCAGCAAATGACTCTGTTGTGTCTGTCCAGTAGTTCGGACCTGTCTGCACTTTCGCGTAGCCTTGTTTCACAAGTTGCTGTTCCATCGCAAGGACCTGCTCGCCCGCCGAGGTGGCAAATGTCGCCTGACTGCGGTTGGCGGACATGATGTGGCCGCCGCCGCTCCACACGGATGCCTCAAATGGCCACCAGTCGACGAGGGGTTCAAAACCATAGACCTTGCTATCGCCGCTGCCATGCGTCAGTTTTTTCGCGTCGGCCATCAATTCCTGCCATGTGGACGGCGGGTTGGCAATCCCGGCCTTCTTGAACATCGTTTCGTTGTAGTACACCACGGGGACGCTGCGATTGAACGGAACCCCATAGTATTGCCCGCCAAATTCAGTACTCTCCAGCATGCCCGTGATGAAGTCAGACGGTTTGTCGTGCGGGCTCGATTTCATGTAGTCAGTCAGCGACAGCAGTCGTCCCGCAAGGGCGAAGACCGGCATCGAGTGAACTTCCATTTGCGCGAGGTCAGGCGCGTCGCCTGCGCGGATTGCCGCCAACAGTTTTTGCTGCTCGGGTCCACCTCCAGAATAGCTGCCTTCATACGTGGCCGTAACGTGAATCCCAGGGTGTGTCTTGTTGAACTGAGAGACGAGCATCTGCACGTCCCCACTCAGTGCACCGCCGATGCCGTACCAGAAGGAAATCTGCACGGGTGCGGACGTGTGGTGGGTGGTGGAGGCCATGGCGGCACTGCTGCCGAGCACGGTGGTCAGACTCAGAACCGTAGCCACAGCGGGAATCAGGTTTGTCTTTTTCATCGGGTCAAGCACCGTCCCTTTATACGTTTTGATGGTACTGCGTTGCGATCGCGTGTCTTTACCCCTTCACGCCATAACTGGTGAGGCCCCGCACGATCAGCCTTTGGCCGAGTGCGAACAAGATGAGAACGGGGATGACGGCCAAGATGTCGGCGGCCATCATGAGGTTCCACTCGGGTCCACCGCCTGCTTCCTGGTTCATGAAATAGGAGAGTGCGACGGGGATGGTTCGCATCCCTGTGGAGTTGGTTGCGATCAACGGCCAGAAGAGGCTGTCGTAGTGAAAGACAAAGTTCAGCAGGGCCAGTGTGACCAATGCCGCCTTTGCATTGGGCAGCACGATGGACCACAAAATGCGCGCATGAGACGCGCCGTCAACTTTTGCGGCGGCAATCAACTCCTTTGGAATGGCCAGAAACGCTTGGCGAAGCAGGAAGACACCGAACGCGCTGCCGACAAAAGGCAGAACCAGACCGGCGTACGTGTTGATCAAGTGAACTTGGGCCAGCATGAGGTAGACGGGAATGAAAATCGCCTGAGTCGGCACCATCATCCCGAGCAACGTCAGGAAGAAGGCGACCCTGGCTCCGCGAAACCCGACAAAGGAGAAGCCGTAGGCGGCCAGCGTCGAGGTGACAATCTGGGCGGCCACGATGAGGCCATTGCTGAGAAAACTGTTGAAGAAGTAGGTTCCAAATGGTTGCGACGTCCAGGCGTTGACGAAGTTGCTCCAATGCCAGCCGTTCGGCCAGAGGTGCAGCGTGTCGCCAAACAGGCTGGCGTTGCTCGAGAGGGCGCTGATTACGCTAAAGTAGATCGGCAACAGGATCATCAGGGCCAGGAACAGGAGTGCAATGTGCGCCGCGAGCCGTCCAACTCTGTTCTGGGAGACCATCAGTCGTACACCACCCATTTGCGACCAAGGCGCACCTGGAACCAGGTGAGTAGCGCAAGAAATAGCAACAAGACGATGGAAGCCGCCGATGCCGTGCCGATATTGTACATTTGGAAGCCTTGTTCGTAGATGTAGTAGACCAAGGTCGAGGTGGCCTCGGCGGGGCCGCCTTGCGTCATCACGTAGACCTGATCGAACGTCTGGAACGCCTGGATCGTGCAGATGATGAAGGCAAAAAACAGGCTCGGTGTAATGCTAGGCAGAACAACGTGCCAAAATGTCTAGCGCGCGTTGGCCCCATCCACGGCCGCGGCCTCGCGCAAAGCGTGGGCTACATTTTGCAGGCCCGCCAGAAAAATGATGACGTAGTAGCCGAGATACTGCCAGATCGTCATGGCGAGGACACTGGGCAGGGCCAGCGTACTGGTGCCGAGCCAGTCCGGGCCACTGATATGAAAGAGAGCGAGGATCTGATCGATCAATCCGAAACTCTGGTTGTACATCAGCGAAAAAGCAAGCCCGGAGGCGACCAATGGGACGACATACGGAGCAAACAAAATCGTGCGGTAGATCTTGGTTCCCTTTAGACCCATGTCAAGCAGGACGGCCAGGAGGAGACCGAGGGGCAGCAAAATGATGATCATGAAGAAGCCGAACCAGAAGGTATTGATGATCGACTGTTGGAAATCCGGGGCATTCAGAAGATGTACGTAGTTGTGCAGGCCCACGTATTGTGGGTTAGCCGCGATTAGGTTCCAGCGCTGAAAGCTGAGGAAAAACACGTACCCGGCCGGGATGAACAAAAAAACGGTCAACGCAAGCAGGCTCGGGAGGATGAAGAGCCAGCCTGTTGCATCTGTGATCAGCAGGCGCATGCGGCGCGCGCGACGGGATGGTCTTCCGAGCGAGATGTGCGGGGCTGTACGCCGCGCATCGAGAGAGTTGGAGCGGGCGATCGTTTGTTCGGGCTGAGTCACATGGGATCCCCTTTGCTCTTCATGTCTCGAGTCTAGCGTCCTTGTGTTGGGCATCGGCTAAGAATCTGTATGGACTGCGTAAAGGCTTGTGAAGGAAGGGTAAAGGGTCGCGTTTGTCTGGCAGAGTTGGACGATGGGGCGCCGGGACGGTATGGTAGGAGTGAACCCATTAGCATAGCGATGCGATCGGGTTACATTGTTCATGAGAGAGGGGCGACTGACAGTGGCATCAGTAGGTCAACAGGTGATTCCAAGTTTTTCGCTGGCAGGGAAGACGGCGCTGATCACGGGTGCCAACAAGGGGATCGGTAGGGGAATTGCCATCGCGTTGGCAGAAGCCGGAGCAAGGGTGGCTTTGTCCGCACGTGACCCTGCGCAGTTGGAGGACGTCATCAGTGAGATCCGTCGGCTCGGGAGTGAAGCACTGACTGTTCAGTTGGACGTGAGCCAGGTGGAGGCGATCGCACCCGCTATGGCAAAAGTCCGCGATCAGTTGGGTCGTCTCGATATTCTTGTCAACAACGCGGGACTGGGCGCGAATCATCCTGCGGAGTCCGTGACTGAAGCAGACTGGGATGAGATGATGGCCGTCAACGCAAAAGGTCTCTTTTTCTGTTGTCAGGCAGCAGGACGGATCATGCTGGAACAGGGCTATGGGCGGATTGTCAATCTCAGTTCGCAAGCGGGCTCGGTGGGTATTCGCGATCATGCGGTGTACTGTGCCAGTAAGGGGGCGGTGAACCAGTTGACGCGCGTACTGGCTCTGGAATGGTCTGCACGTGGGGTCAATGTCAATGCGGTGGCCCCGACATTTATCTACACGCCTGGGACAGCCGAGCGCCTGGATCAGCCAGAGTATCTGGCGGGTGTTGTCTCGCGGTTACCGATCGGGCGGGTGGGGACGATTGCTGATGTGGCGGGAGCCGTCATTTACCTCACCTCGCCGGCCGGGGACATGGTGACGGGAACCGTGTTGATGGTGGATGGCGGCTGGACAGCTCAATAGTGGTTTTCACAAAGGCGTTTCCGCCATGACTTTGGTCTCGGGCGCGGAAACCCTTTTATACTGGGTGCAAATGAATCGATGGGGTGGAGGACGGGACCATGGAGTTGACCGACGAACTGTACGATACGATGATCCATCGCGACTCACGATTCGATGGCAAACTCTATATCGGCATCATATCCACAGGGATTGTGTGCTTTCCTTCTTGCCGTTCGCGGCTTCCCAAGCGTGCCAATGTGCGGGTGTTTGGCACATTGGAGTTAGCCGTCCAGGCAGGCTTTCGGCCCTGCAAGCGCTGCCGCCCCGACCACCCGCAGCGCACGCCACCTGACACGGAACTGGTCGTCCGCGTGATGGCGAATTTGCGAGCGGACTATGGGCAGCCGATCACTCTGTCGTCGCTGGCGAGGGCGGTCAATGTGAGCCCGTATCATTTGCAACGCGTCTGCAAACGGTGCACAGGGCGGTCCCCGGCGCAGGAACTGGTCACTGTGCGTGTGGAGCAGGCACAGAAACGATTGCGAGACTCGACGGCGAGTATAGGGGATATTGCACGTCAGGTGGGGTTTCGCAGTCCTTCCCACTTTGCAGTGGTGTTTCGGCGGACGGTGGGTGTCTCGCCGCAGGCATTTCGCAGCGGGGCAGGCGATGGGCGATGAAGCTCGAGGACATCCGGCCGTCGGAAACCACGGCGGTTGTGCGGCCCAATGGGCCGTTTGCCTGGCCGGAGGTACTGCGCTACCTCTCGCGATCGGACGACGAGCCCTTGTGGCGCGTCACGCGCGGGCGTGTAACGCGGCTGGTGAGAGTCGTCGAGATGCGGGTGTGGGTGGACATCGCTTGGGTTGACGGCGCGCTCGAGATCGAGATGCGAAGCGTGGACGGGCCGCTTTCGCAGGCGACGCGCTTGGCCGTCGTAGAGCATGTGGCGCAGTGGCTCGATCTGATGCGCGACCTGTCCCCCTTCTATCAACAAATGCGCGACTGCCCCATCCTGTCTCCTCTTATGCAGCGGTATGCAGGGTTGCGACTCGTGGGTATCGTGGACTTGTTCGAGGCCCTCTGCTGGGCGGTGATCGGTCAGCAGATCAATTTGCCATTTGCCTATTCGATCAAGCGACAGTTGGTCCACGCACTCGGTGAGCGCTGCCAGGTGGCGGGTGAGGAGTACTGGCTGTTTCCAACTGCGCAGACCGTTGCCTCAGCGGGAGTCAGCGTGTTGCGCGAGTTGCGACTGACCCAGCGAAAGGCGGAGTATATCTGCGAAGTGGCGCGTCAAATTGCGGACGGGTCGCTGTCGAAGGGAGAACTTGCCGGGCTCGCGGACTCTGGCAGTGCCGTGGCAAGGCTGATGTCGATCAGAGGAATCGGCCCGTGGACGGCGGCCTATGTCGCGATGCGCTGCCTTCGCGATCTCACAGCATTTCCGTTGCAAGATGTGGGAGTGCAACAGGCCGTGCAAAACGCGCTACAGCTCGAGCGCAAACCGACGCCTGACGAGTTGCGCGAGCTGGGAGTGCGATGGGCGGGGTGGGAAGCGTATGCGACGTTCTATCTGTGGCACAGTCTAGCCACGCCGGCATTCAGTCTAAAGAATTCTTTAGCGTCGCGCCCTTGACTGCCCTCTGTAGAGCATTGCTATCATCGTGATAGTTTTTCATGTCGTCTCAGGCGGCAAGGGTCCTGCGTAGACGGACTGGGGGCGGATCAGGCGATTGCAGGCAGCCTGTTCAAGTACGTGCGCGGTCCAGCCGACCATCCGGCTGGTTGTAAAGGTCGGTGTGTAGAGTTCCTTCGGAATCCCGACGGCGCGCAGAATACAGGCGGCCCAGAATTCCACATTGGCGTACAGACGTCTACCGGGTTTGAACTCGGCCAGCAAATCCACCGCATCGGCCTCGACCTGCAGGGCGAGCGTGAACCAGGGATCGTCCTGACGCAGACGGGAGACCACCTCACGCAGTGCCACAGCGCGCGGGTCTTCAGTCTTGTAGATGCGGTGCCCAAAACCCATCAGGCGCTTTCCCTGCTCCAATTGTGTGCGCAGCCACGGTCGCGCACGATCCGGGGTCCCGATGTCCTCAAGCATCGTCATCACTTCGGAAGGAGCGCCTCCGTGCAGAGGTCCCTTCATGGCACCGATCGCGGCTGTGAGCGCCGACGCCAGATCAGACTGCGTGGACGTGACCACACGTGCGGCGAACGTCGAGGCGTTCATCCCGTGTTCCATCGCGAGAATCATATAGGCCTGCAGCGCACGCACGTGTGCTGGGGAAGCCTTGCGACCATCGTGTACCATGTACAGGTAATTGGCGACGTGCGGCAAGTGGGGATTTGGCGAAGTCGGATGGATGCCGCGCTGTCGCGCCCAGCGATAGGTGATCAGGGTGGGCACCTTGGCCGTCAGAGAGAGGGCCTGCTCTAGCGTGGGAGGCCAGTCGCTGTGCACGCCAAGTGCGGAAACCGCCGTACGTAGCACACTCATGAGATCGGCAGATGATGGCAGTCGATCCACCACCTCCAGAACCCAATCGTCCACGCTCCGCAAGCGCTGAAGTTTCGCGCCGATCTCGGGGTCGCCGCAAGGCTCACAACGACCCGCTCCTGTTCCCGTCCACAACAAGGCAGCCACATCTTCGAACGAATGCCGTAAAGCCAACTCATTCGCAGCGTGCCCGCGGTACACGAGCTGTCCACGAACTCCATCCACCGAAGCGATCTCTGTAGTGGCCGCAACCACGTCTGCCAATCCATTGACCTCGATCACGATATGCGCCTCCTCACTCATGGCATCATCATAAGCGTTTTCTTCGATGCTGTATAATGATCGTTATAGATCAATCTGATTGTATTTCGTGTTCGATAGGTGGTGCCGGTCATGGATATCGAGTGGCTGAAGACATTTTCCGTGGCAGCCGAAGAACGCAACTTTCACCGTGCGGCCGAGCGGTTACATCTCGCGCAGACGACCGTGACACAGCATGTACAGAAGCTGGAGGCCCTCTGGGGCGTGACGTTGTTCGACCGCGTGGGCAGAGGAGTACATTTGAGTCGTGCCGGGCTACGTTTTCTGGACCACACACAGCGCATGCTAAACGACTACGTAGACAGCTTGGAAGATATGGCGCGATGGCGACAGGGACATGAGCAGACGCTGCGCCTGTGTGTCTCATCGGTCGTGGCGACGACATGGCTGCCGCAGTTGATCGCGCAATTTGCGCGACGACAACCGGCTGTCGAGTTGGCTGTGCAGGTGCTGGATTCTGATCGCATTCTGGCAGCGTTGTTGAACCAAGAGGCGGATCTGGGGTTTAGTCGGGTCGGCGCTGTGCATCCTTTGGTCCGTTGCGAGACACTGCAGTCAGATCCGGTCGTCCTCATCGCACCGCGTGACGAGTTTGATTTCGAGGGGCCACTTCCGACCTTTCCGGAGCTGCTTGAACGCTATCCACTGTTCACCCACCATCATCCGGAGTACTGGGATGGGTTGCTGGTGCAGTTGCGGGCGGAATTTCCCGCGTTGCGGACGATCGCCGTCAATCAAGGACTCGTCGTGCAACAGTGGGTTGCAGAAAGACTGGGCGTCTCCTTTTTCCCGCAGAGCACCGTTCGCAAAGCCCTATTGCGCGGTGTGGTGGAGCGAATTCCATTTTCTCTCTTTGTGTTGCCGACAGCGCACACCTATCTTGTCGTGCCAAGGGAGCCTATTGCATTAGCGGCGGAGTTTGTCGACTATGCGCGCGCGTTTGTAGGGGAACGCGTGTAAATAGGCACGAGAGAAGCCCGCTGTCACGCCCCGCGGGGGGGTGACAGCGGGCCGGCGGGTGCATCAAATCAGTTCGCGGCCACCACGGGGTGCGGGACGTACGGCTCCTCAAGCCAGGCGACGTCGTCAGCCGCCAGTCGAACGGTGAGCGCTGCGAACGCATCGTCCACATGAGACAACTTCGTTGCGCCGACAATCGGCGCCGTCACCGGCACCTTCTGCAGGAGCCACGCCAGGGCGATTTGCGAGCGGGGCACGCCGTATCGCTCAGCAAGTTGTGCGACCCGCCCCATGATTGCGCTGTCCGCTTCGGCCATCGGATCGTACTTGCGTTTTTGCGTCTGGTCTGTTTGCTCGCGCAGGGAGGGCTCGGCGCCCGCGCGCGTCAAACGACCGGATGCGAGCGGGCTGTATGGGATGACGCCGATCTTCTCCTCCCTGCAAAGTGGGAGCATCTCTCGTTCCTCTTCACGATACACCAGGTTCAAATGGTTCTGCATCGAGACAAACCGCGTCCACCCCCGCGTGTCCGCCACGTGCAGCGCCTTCAGGAACTGCCAGGCGTACATGGCCGACGCACCGATGTAGCGGACTTTGCCTGCCTTAACCACGTCGTGCAGCGCCTCCATCGTCTCTTCGATCGGCGTCCCGTAGTCCCAGCGATGAATCTGGTAGAGGTCGACGTAGTCGGTGCCCAACCGCTGAAGGCTTTTGTCAATCTCGCTCAGGATCGCCTTGCGCGACAGCCCAGCGCCATTGGGGCCTTGATTCATGCGAGAGTGCACTTTTGTGGCGAGCACGATCTCGTCCCGATTGGCAAAATCGCGCAGTGCACGGCCCACGAATTCCTCGCTGGTCCCGTCTGAGTACACGTTGGCGGTGTCGAAAAAGTTGATCCCAAGTTCCAATGCCTTTTTGATGACAGCGCGACTGCGCTCTTCATCGATGACCCACGGATGGATCCAGCGCTCAGCGACGCCAAACCCCATGCAGCCAAGGCAAATCCGAGATACGTCAAGTCCCGTGTTGCCAAGCTTCACATAGTCCATGTCCGACCTCCTCCTTGTTCTAAGGCAACTGCAGATCGCGTTCGAGTTGGTTCAGAACGTCGCTGTCCGCAAGGCCTGTGTGGGCCCCGCGGACCTCTCCGTAGGGGCATGGCCCGTTTCGAGTGTGACAAACGCCACCGGCACTGCGCCACGCAGCTCATCTGGCTGGCCCACGACGACGGCTGTGTTCCAGTATACATCACCAGGCTTCAGGTCCAATTGGTATTTGGTATACGCGTGTCCATTGTCGATCACAACCCGGACGACGAACCAGCGTAGAGTCTCCGCAAGTCGTATACAAAAAGGGACGACACAGGATTTTTCGGACGTAGGTAGCCACCGTTGGTCGGCGGATGTATAATCATGCGCATAACAGGCAGGAGTGATGCGAAGTGTACATCCCGAAGAGATACCAAATGGATCGTGCGCAAGCCATTGCGTTCATGAAGGCGCACCCGTTCGCTCTGCTGATTACCGTCGATGGACAGCGCCCCATGGCGACGCATATTCCTGTCGAGATTCGGGAAGAGGACGGGAAACTCTGCGCCACGGGGCACATCGCTCGCGGCAATTCGCAGAAGTCTACTTTAGATGAGAATCCGGATGTACTGCTTATCTTTACGGGACCCCATGCGTACATCTCATCGAGCTGGTATGCCGAGGAACAGGTCCCCACATGGAACTATCTTGCTGTACATGCGTATGGGTCAGCCACTGTCCTGACAGAAGACGAGTTGAATCTGGAACTGGATGCGTTGCTAACACGGTACGAATCGAACCGGGAGCAGGGACGATTGTGGAACACATTTGACCCCACCTTACTTCACCGCGAAGCGAAAGGCATCGTCGGCTTTCGCGTGGACATCACCTCGATGGACGCCGCTGCCAAGATGAGTCAGAATCGCAATGACACGGATTACCAGCGCATCGTGGCTGAACTGCAGAAGTCAGAAGAAGCACAGGATGCGGAAGTGGCGAAGTGGATGCGGGCGCAGCGGCCGCCGTTGTTTGACTGAGACTGCCGCGGTCCCGTGCAGGTTTCGAGTCGATGGCCAGAAACGAACTCGTCAGGAGAGAACGGCAATGGATAGCAAACTTGATGCACTCAACGAGGCGATGCGGCAAAGCATTCCTGGCTACATTCGGGAACGGGGACAGGTCTACGCCGAAGAGGGGCGCGTCGGCATCGTCGGTGTTGACGACTTGACAGTGCGCGCACTGGTTACAGGAGACTCTGGCGACTATGAGAGCGTTGTCGATCGTCGTGATTTTACGAGGAGTACCTGCAATTGTCCCTATGAGGGTCTGTGCAAGCACATTGCCGCTGTCGTTCAGCACCTTTTGATCGAGGAGAGGATGGACGTCAATTCGCGCCCATCCGTCGAGGTGCGAACCAGGCCCTTCCTGACGATCGATACGCTGTTTCCGCACCTCGAGACTCTGAGCAAAGAGACCTTGCTCGAGACCGTGCGGCTCGCGTCCCAAGTGGATGTCAATGTGGCGGCGGCCTTGGTCAAGGCTCGCCAGCTTGTTGAGGAAAGAGAAGAGCTCGTGACGGTAGCTGGCGATCTCGAGGGGGATGCCGTGCTGACCGAGAATTACCTCCAGTCGATGGCACGTGAGAGCGTAGACGAATTCGCGGCGCTGATCAAGCGGCAAGAGTATTCCGACTGGGATGAGAGAGCATACCGTCGTTCTGGCCGTTGGTATCCAGATGATGAAGAAATGGAATGGGATATAGAGGATGCGCAGTCGTATCTGGTTCAAGTCTTCGACTCGCTGGCATCCGTGGCGCGTTCTGGGTTCCCCCTTTTCGGGATGATGGGGCTTGCCATATTGCACCATCATGTGAGGCGATGGCGCAGTGCAACCGAGGTTTTGGAGTCTTGGCAAAAGGATACTCTCCTTGAACCATGCCTCGATTGCTACGAAGTGGGGTTTGCTTGGGTCCGCGAACATAGCGTTCAGGGAAGATATGCTGCAGCCATCGATCATTTGACCGACTGGATTTTGCGCCAGTGCCAGAAGATTGAAGACCTCAGCCTTTGGACCATCGAGTTGTCAAGCGTGCTTGGCCATCGCCCTCACCTCGAGACCCTACGCGCCAAGATGGAGCGGCTCTGGCCCGGATTTCTTGGCGGCAGTTTGACGGACGACACCTTGCGTGATGCGGCGAGGCGACAGGTCTACCACTGGTGGGTTCAAATGTGTCTTAGGCACTCGTGGGTCGAAGAGGCGGAGTCGACGTTTCGCTCGATCAAGGCGGCGGATCCCGTCGTCGCGGGTTACTTGGCACAGGCGGTCGCCCATCGAGGCCAGTGGGACAAGGCGCTCGAGTACGGGCGTCTGGAGTTTTCAGAGTCCCTGCGCCAGAGCGGGGTCCGCGAAGAGATGTTTGATCGCATGATGGAGTGGAGCGACGCGGCTGGCCACGGCGGGGATGCGAAGGTCTGGCGTCGCCGCGCTTTCTTCGCCTTTCCCTCTTATGAGCGTCTGGAGAGATGTCTGGGTGATCTTGTTGAGGGGGAACGCGAGTCTCTTTTGCGCGAATGGTTGAGTTCCGATTCCGCGCGAGGGCGAGAGGAACTGGCAGCGCTGGTGCACTGGATGCTTCACGATCAGGCGGCTGCGCTACGTTACTTCGACAGATCGTATTTGCCTGATCCAAGTGAGAATCAGGATGTCGCGCGGCTTCTCCGATGGATGGACGAATCGGATCCCGCGACCGCGATCAAGGCGAGAATGCGGTATGTGGTCGTCGCGATCGATCAAAAAGAGCGCAAGCACTATCGCAGCGCGGCACACATGTTGGCGATTATTCGGGCTCTCTTTGAGAGCTCCGGGGATCTGGCAGGTTGGGATCAGTTGCAAACCGAAATTCACACAAAGTACGCTCGCTTTCCCGCGCTGATGCAAGAACTGCGTGCTGCCGGGGTGTAGAGCGTGTGGACTCGTGTGACCCCGGGCATGGGCGGTGGGCGCCCCGTCAGGGCCCTGGCGGGGCGTGGGATCGGCGGCACCAAACGGCCGGCTCCTCACTAGGAGACCGGGCCGTTTTTAATGTCTTGTAGTAGCGCTGCTTGGGACATCCCGCTGTGAAACCGATACGTACCAGGTTGAACGTCGCTGTCCATGCCATTTTGCGTCATGGCCATGTCAAAGTTTGTCGCGTTGGGAACGAGGCGATGGTTGGCGAGAAACTGGGCCAAATCGAACAATGGCATGCCTTGTTCCAGAGCAAAGGACCAAGTATGCCTGACCGGCATCGTCACGTGCCGGGAGGCCGAGCTGGCCGACCCGGCCAATGTGGTAGTCAGTTGCGTGGTCGACGCCCCGATATCTCCCGTGGCAGAGTGTGCCGATGTGGGTGTAGTCGAACCCGTTGACGCAGTCACAGGAGTAGTCAGCCGTTGCAGCGCCCCAGTCACAAGGTGGAGATGTTCTGCGGTCGCTGCGAGCTTCGGCAAGCCGAAGCCTAGACCTGCCGCAAGTATGACGACAGCGGCGAGAGATGCCCGTCGCCACAAGCGGTAGTCTGCAAGAGGGCGGTGGTACACAGAAATGACAGATTCCACGTGCCACTCCGTTGTCTTGTGGATTAATCGTATCACGAGGCCAGCGGACCCGAAGCCCACGCGAACGTAAAATAGCGGAGCATCGTCCCAGACGTTAGTCGCGATGATCTCCCCTCGTTGAAGTGAGCGCCACAGTTTGACGAGCGTTTTGTGATCGTCCGCAACGGTTCCGTCAGCGTCGCAGAGGATTTGACCCATCTCCAGCAAAAACGTCTGTTTCGGGAAATCTGGCAATCCGATCTTGTGAATCGCATGACCAAAGGGTTGGTGAATGACCTCCGATATAAAAGAGTGAATCAGCGTGTTGCCCCCGATAGGTCCCGCGGGTGCCATGTCGCCATTCGTGTAGCCGATGACACGGCTCATGATTCTACCCCCTTGCCACCGTCCAAGGCTGCACGATAATGAGAAGTTCCAAGGTCAATCATCAGATGCACTGCGTTCACAATCCTTTGTTACACAGGTACACCCTGACGCCCATAGTATGGTCAATAATAAACTCCCTGCAGGGGGTTTCCCTCAGAGAGTGTCTGTGTCTTTATAGGGCTATCCCTAAGCATACCGAAGTGTCCGGTCGCCAAACAATCGAGATCGTCGCCGTAAGCTGGGACGGAAGCTCGCTGTGCACGCGTCAAGGTGAATGAATCCATAAAGCTTCACCGAAGCTACCGCGTTTTAGGACATACCTGCTCTCTGAACGCTTGCGAGGTTAGCTGACGGGCTCGGGCTACAGAGATTGCCCTACTGAGAAAGATATCAGATACGCCCCAAAAGCTCGGTTCCCCCGCTTCCTTGCGGAACTCAGCGTTGGTAGTATGACTTTGTACGAGTAGTATATAGGTATGTGCCAGTATGGTCAAGGCTACACCGAGGGGGGGTTGGAGGATGAGGGTATTGGTTGCCCCGGATTCGTTCAAAGGGGCCTTGTCAGCCAAGGAGGCTGCATCGGCTATAGCAGAAGGGGTTCGCGAGGCAGGGGAGCGAGT
>Ga0080006_1149829_pt1 | contig 13959 bp, 8 predicted proteins | sample RS3BMetagenome_FD_69209 | JGI IMG/M metagenome (GOLD analysis project Ga0080006, IMG submission 69209) | Ferric oxide microbial mat and aquatic microbial communities from Rainbow Spring, Yellowstone National Park, USA - RS3B (SPADES... ...
AGAAGTCTTAGGATCCCAGAATGTTTCTCGAGCGCCGCTATCTTGAATTCGGTCATTTAGAGAGTTATTGCACGGTTAAATTTAAACTTAGCTTCTGCTTACGAAAGCAAAAAGTATTTATCCTCGATGCATATTACTTATATAAGTAAATTGAGGGGAATTGGAATATGATCCCAAACGAGGAAGACATCAGGGAATATGCAAAGTACGCATTAAAGGTAAGAGCGATAGTGCAGGATGAAATAGGCAAATCAGGGGAGAAAATAGATCCCAGCGCGCTGAATGAAATATCAAGGTCAGCCACTCTGCCAATAGGCATATGGATTGAGCAGAAAGCACGCCAACTTAACCATAACAGTATTCATATGAGCGCTGATGAATCAAAGGTGGAAGTGGAGAAGCTATTTACAAGATTTGACTTGGTTGAGAACGGAGGATATGTGAGACCGAGAAAGAGTCTGAGCCAGGATGATTTCATCCTGCTGAAGAAGAAGTTTTCTGAACTGGGATATGAATATCAACAGGGGAAGGGGTTCGTCAGGGGGAAGGATACTCAAATTAGGTAGTAAGAATGCAATATCAGGCTCATTTCATACCCTCCTCACTATCTCATATCCCATCTTTTCAAGGTGCAGAAGGTTATCTACGTAGTCCTTTCTTATGGTTTTATATACAAGCATCCCGGCCAGTGTGTTTCCCCCTCCAACAGAAAGCTCCTGGGAAACCATACCCGCAACAGCGCTTCCCTCAGCTTCCACATCAGCCAGCCCGATATGCGCTTTCCTCAGCTTGTGCCTAGCATATGCAACATACCTCAGTGAATCGTTAATGGACGCTGCCTTCCTGTTCTCCCAAGGGGTCCCCCTCACTGGATTGAATGTAGAGATGTATAGATATTTCACATTGCGGAATTGCTCCATGAAATCTATGCTCTTCATTACGTCTGATTCAGAGCCAAGGCCGTTCATTATTATCGTACCAACTGGAATATTCAAGGAAGAGGCATCGTGCAGCAATTTGATTCTCAAGTCAAGACTGTCCCCCGGTTTCGCATCGTTAAAAACCTGCCTGTTCAGTGTTTCCAGGGAAGAGTAAATTGCTGTCACCCCTTCCTCCTTAAGTATCCGGAGCGTTTCAATTGAAATTGGCGCCCCGACATCGATGGAAACATCAATGTCAGTGACACTCCTCACCTTTTTTAGAACGTCTATGAGAAGATCATCCTGCCCCTTAATGTCAGAACCTCCAACGAGTGTAATTGAGGTGATCTCCCTCTTCTTCTCTGCTCTCTTCACGCTCTTCACGAGTTCTTCATCCGTGAGCGTTTCCCTGAGTCTTCTTATTCTCATGATACTGCTGGAGATGGAGCAGTATTTGCATGGAGGAGACAGCCTGCATGGGGTAACCATGTGAATGTGGGCGGTGAGGTATATCCCCCTTCCCAGTTCCCTGTCCCTTATTTCCGATGCCTCTTCCCCGTAAGCCCGTTCCCCTCTTTCCACTTCCATACCATAGAAACTTTTTAATTAACATTTTCTCGGCAACAGAAGTAACGTTCGTTGCCGCTGGAATGGGAGGTGGCACTGGTACGGTAGGAGCTCAGATCATTGCAGGTATAGCCAAGAGGGAGAAGTCACTCGTAATAAGCATGGGAACGCTGCCGTTCAGCTCCGGGGGAAGGGTGAGGATGGAGAATGCCCTTTACGGTCTGGAGAAGCTGAGGAAGAACTCCGACACCACAATAGTTATACCCAATGACAAACTCCTCAAATTAGTTCCCAGACTCCCTATTGGAATTCAGGTGGATCTGGTCTATGAAGATTGAGGGATTCTAAAATACAGCGAATTTTGATAGAATGGTTACAAACAATTTTTTTTTGGTAAGATTCAAGGGTAATTTCATCAAATAAGCCGACCTTTACGTGCACGGGAGCTACACGAACAGGCTCCTTATGAACCTCTTGATCCTCCTGTAGTTCCCCGGTATCACTCCCAGAAACAGGTCTATGTCCCCCTCATCGAACGTCTCAAGCACCCTTATGAAGAAGAGGTATACTGCAAGGCCGGTGACTATGTACACGAAAAGTTTCAGGATGGAGTATCCAAGCCTCTCCTGAACAACTGCCATTAGGATGAACATGACTATGCCTGATGCGTATATCTTTGACATCTTTCCCCTTTCAAACACGAATGTGCCGTACTTCTTGGCATAGTGGTATATCGCAATAAAAGATGCAACCCCTGTTGATGCATATCCTATCGCCGCACCATCTATTCCTATTCTTGGTATCAGTATGACGCTTAAAATAACATTTGAAAGGAGGCCCAGGGATGAGGACGCAATGAAAATCCTCGTCTTCCTTATTGCCTTGAGAGCAACTGCGAATATATTGACGGAGACAGTAAGGGAGCTCACTGTTAGTATTATAATTATGGGAACTGCTCCAGGAATGTAGTTGATGTTTGCCAGGAAGAGCAATAAGGAAGGGGAGAGTGAAGCCACAAGCAGTGCAACTGGGATGTATATTGCTGTCAGGACCTCTGATGCTTTGAGCGAATAGAGCCTGAAGCTCTCCCTGTCTCCCCTGCCGTAGAATTCAGAAAGCCATGAGAGGAGGACGGATGTGAACGGTAGTGTAAGAATGGAAATTGCGTTTGTTAGGACAAGAGCGAAATTGTATATGCCCAGTTCTGAGAGGTTTATTAGAAATGAAACGATGAACCTGTCCACATATGTTGCGCCGTAACCGACAAGGCCTGAGATGAATATTGGAATGGAATAGGAGAGCACAGGGGTAAGGGGAACGCCAGACTCGGCCTTGGGGGGACCTCCTCACCCTCCTGTGAACGTAGTAGAGGAGTAATGTTGTTGCATAGTATCCTGCTATCCAAGCGAATATTATCCTGATGGGATTGCTGTTTATAAGCAGAAGAGGAATTATGAGGCCATAGCCCATGGCATACATGAATATGTTCAACATACCGTTCAGCCTGAAACTCTGGAGCCCCAGAAGCATATAGAAGAGGATGTTGTTTATTATCATGGAAAAAAATTCCACATCCATCAGCCTTAAGTAGTCCAAATACGCATAAGAATGGAAGAAGAGGAGGGCGAACGCAGGTGAAAGAAACCAGAGAGATATGAATGCCGCGGAGGCCAAAAGGAAACCCACTGCGGTGAACTTCCTGACCAGTGACCTGATCATCCTGTCCTCCCCCTCCCAAGATGGTAGGAGATGAGGTGTTGCATACCCTGCTGGAGTCCAAGGGAGAATACAGTGCTGAAAAGGAATGCAATGGCATTCAGCAGGGAGAATACTCCGACGATCTCTGTGCTGTGAGAATGAATTATGAATATGTAGAATAGGCTACCCGCGACTACAAGGGACAAGGAAAACGGGTAGGACAAGTATGCTTCCATTATAGCTGTGTCCTTTGCACCTGCAGAAGGTCTTTCACCTCCTGAAAGTTCCTGTACCTGATACATCTTGCTTCAAATACAATCGTTTACTGAACGCAGAGGATGGTTGTGGTGATGGAAGGAAATGGAGGTGACAGGCTGCAGTCCAGCTTCCAGCCGTGTCATCCTAATGTATGACAATTATACGCTTCCTGTTCACTGAATTGTCAGGAGAAATCAGAATTTCATAAAATTGGGTGAATGCAATAATTGTATGACAATGGATTTATCATTCATAATGTTTATATATGACAAGCTATCTCCTTCAGATGGAGGTTTTAATTAATGTTTAAACCCAACAACAAGAAAATGCTTACGGTATTGATCACATTAGCAATGGTTTTCAGCGCTTTAGCGGTAATCTCTATGGCAGCACAGCCGGCGTATGCAGCTGCTTCCGGTACGGTAACATACAATCCTACAACGCTCGGCCTAAAAGTTGTAAATACTTTGCCATTAACCTATTCGCCATTCCAAACTGTAGCATTTGTATCCGGAGGAACATTCTCATCCGGGGCAACAATCTACTTCTATCTCAGCACAACGGATAGTTCTACTGGATTGGTCCCAACAGGCGGCAGTGGCGTTTATGATGCCATAGGGTATACGACACTAACGGCTACATCGCCTACCACACTCAACCAGGCAGTCACGTTTTTCACTGGCGGTGATGTCTTTAGTGGGCCTAGCTCTAGCTCAGGAACTACTGCTGTGAGGATTACACCCGGAGTGTACTATATACTTGCATCCGACCTGGCCCCAGCATCGATAGCAACACCATCCGCACTGACTTCATACGCATTCCCAGCAGCTAGTACCCAATTCGTTGTTCAGACAGCTACTCTCACAATCAAGAATCCTCTGGATAGCAACGCTGCCGCAACAGGAAGTGATGCGCTTCTAGTCGGAGGCACGGGAATTGCTTATGGTACAGGCTTTGATTCAGGTGCTTCAGTTTCAGTCACTCTCTCCTATCCAGGAGGAACCGTCCTTGTCACAGCCACTGCGAATTCAGCCGGAATATTTGAAGCTTCATTTACAGTTCCACAGCTTGCGGGAACAGTCGATCCTTCTGGAGCACTCTTAGGAACAGGCGCTTCTTCCATAGCCTATACTGCAGTCGCACAGGAGACTAACGCCTACTCTTCTGCCTTCCCACAGGGAGGAATAACGGCAGATAGCACGTTCGATGTAGGTCCTGTTCTCACAGTATCCCCAGTGGACTATAGCGGCGCAGCCGGCTCAACCCTAACTCTGACGGGAACTGGATTTCCCGGAGGGGCAGTGATGAGTGCAAGTTCTCAGACATCTCCGTCAATATCCATTCAGATTATGTCCTTCGGGTCCACCACTAATCAGGCCTCAAATACGTACCACTCGGCTGTGACTGTTTCTTCCACAGGGCAGTTCACAGTTACTGTTACAACAGTCTCCGCAATTCCAGCCCCAACCACATCCACAGAGCCTTATGGGGGGCCTTATTCCATCTATATACAAATGACAGATACGCTACCTTACGAGACGCAGATAAATGAGCTATTCACACCAGCAGTTTACGTTTCAGTACCTAACCCACAGCTTCCAGGGTTCTACTTTGAACCTGCCGAAGTGTCGGGGGGATATTATCCAGTGGTGAGTTCACTTACTGCTGCTGCTTATGACTTCCCTGCGAGCGCCACAGTATCGATATACCTCGGTTCAACTCTGGTAGGAAATGTTACAACTGATGCAAACGGTTTCGGACAGCTACCTGTCACTGCAACTCTCCCCGCCATACCGGCTGGAAGCTACACTGCCACCGCAATCGATAACTCATTGCACCTCGTAGCAACCGCAACAACGGGATATATAGGTGCAATCAAGGTGGACTCTTTCTTTAAGGCTACAGACCCCGTGGGAAATCCACTATATACTACTGCAGGTAATTTGGCGAACGTGGAATATGTTCCGCAGAATGGTACAATTATCGTATCCGCTTATGGTCTGGCACCTGGAACGCCCTATACCGCGGAAGATTCCGTAATTCATAACATTGCTGTAGATGGCACAAATGTCACAGTGACTGTAGGTTCCATTTATTACACAGGGAAGGCATTTGTACCTGCAGCGAACGGAACACTAATATTCACTTACCAGCCATTCTATGGATACTACCTAAATACCACAGGAACTCCAGAGCTAATCACCCTCAGCTCAGTGGCGACAATTGGCGGACGGTCTATAGGGTTCTATCAGATTGGAGCACCAACGGTATCAATACCCCCTTCCCCTCAGCAAACATATCCTGGCGCCCCTGCAACTGTGACACTCATCAATCTCATTGGTTCGTCTCCTCCTTCGCCAGCGACATTCTATCCAGGAACATCGGGATACTACAATCTTTACATAGGAACATCAAAAATAGTGTCCTCAGGGTCAAGTGTGTTCCCAGGCTCTAGTTCCTCAGTGGCGTTCACAGTACCTTCACTTGCGAGTGGACTTTACAACATATCAATAACGTATTCAGGGCAGCCTATTTCTATGGCACTTCCTGTTAAGAATACTGAATCTGCCATGGTTGTAGTTTCAACCGCAGGTTCATCCACGAGTTCAGGTGGAATTACAACGGTATCCACAATGTCTGATGGTGTTTTCAGCGGATATGTCATAGCAGGTTTCGGCCTAGTTGCAGGAACTTCATATGAACTGGTCATATACAGCAGTTCATCCCCAACAACAATCCCTGGTACAACATCGACCACAGGTTCATTCTTCTATCCACCTTCAACATTATCGTCAATATACTCATCAAGTGTCGCAGGAACTTATGGGATAGTCGTATCAGTGGGGACGGGTACAGCAGTGCACGAATTCTATTCTAGCTATGTTGTCTACCCAGCACTCAAATTTTCGTCTACTTTAACTTTCGTTGGCTACTTCGGTACTCCAGTGTTCTACGATTTCTTGAACGATAATGTCACTCTCAGCCCCACAGGTCTTTCGACAGGCACGTACTACGATCTGTACTTCGGAAGCATGTACATAGAGACGGTTACAGCAAAATCTGTTTCAGCAGTTTCACCCGATTATTTCTACGTACCTGTTGTACCTGCTGGTCTCTACTATGTGAACCTTACATACACAGGAACTTCAAAAGTAGTTGTGAGTGAACCATTCTACGTGCTACCGAGCTATAAAGGAACCATGACAGTCATGTCAGCGCAGGGAATACCAACAGAATATGCATTCCCAGGGCAGATCCTAAGTTTCACGTGGACTCCGTCAGTCGAGCCACAGGCACCGGGATATAGCGTATCTAACAGCGCTGCTGACGTCATCGGTACATACGGACCCATCTATGTGACTGTTTACCTCAACGGAAGCGCTTACACAACGGTAACTGCAGCCTACTCCCCCTCTTCTGGAACGCTCTCCGGATCATTCCTGGCACCCAATGCGGCCATAGGCTCTTACTGGAACGTCTCACTCAGCTGGTCACAGAACCTGTACACGGGTGAATCAACACTCTCAGGTCCAGGCTCTCCTCTGAGCGGTGCCACACTTCCATCACTGCACTTCATGTCCCCTGTCTTTAACTCATATCTTGGCCTAGTGCAGGGCAACGGAGCGCTCCTAACTGCCATATCTCAGGCTGAGATAGCAACGATAGAAGCACAGCTGACTAGCGCTGTAACCACAAGCCTGCAGGTCCCACTCAGTGAACTGAGTGCAAATATAACAGCACTGCACGGTGACATAGCGACAATAACAACATCATTCGGAACAATGACCGCTACGCTTCAGGCAATAAATGCAACTGTTTCATCTATCAGCAGCGGTGTTGCACTTCTCCAGACAGAACTGGGAACTGTAAGGACGTCCCTTGCTTCGCTGAACGCAACAATAGTCTCCCTCAACGGGACCGTAGCAACACTATCCACAAGCCTAGGTAAAATATCAACCAGCGTCTCGTCCATAAACGCCACAGTAACATCCATAAGCAATGGAGTAGCAACTGTTCAGACATCACTCGGAACACTCACAGGGACTGTGATGGCAATAAACGGCACCGTTGCAACTATAAAGACATCTGTAGGCCAGATACAGGCGAATGTCAGTGCGGTGAAGACGAGCACGAGCAGTTTCACGACCCTGGAAATATTCCTGATAGTCGCGATAGTGCTCATACTCATTACACTGGTCATAGCCTTCCTGGCAGTGAGCAGTTCTAACAGGATTGCGAAGAAGATAGAAGAACAGAAGAAGCAATAAATTTCCCTTTCTTTTTTTATTTTTAAATTTTTAATGCGATATTTTAATATCCACTGTTTCATGGGTATAATGGAGGTCATTCGATGAAATTGAAATCGTTCGTAATACTCCTTGCCACAGTTGTTGTTGCTTCCATGGTCCTCTTCCCTCCTTTGGCATACGCACAAGCATCAGGAAGCGTGAGCTATACGCCAACAGTATACTCATCAGGTTCCACTGTTCTTGCCCAGGCTACTGGGGGGAGTTTCGGATCGGGGTCCACAGTATATTTCTACATAAGCACGACAACGAGCTCGTCTGGAATAATAGGGAGCTACATAGGATATTTCATTCTTCCAGCCGGGACTACAACGCTGAGCAGCGCGCAGGTTGATTTCCACATTCCTTCAATCTCCCCCGGGTCTTATTACATAATAGCAGGAGATACATCCAGTCCAACCGCAACTGGAGCAGAGTTTGCTGTAGCATATCCAGTGACCGTGACTTCCCTATCCCCTTCTATAACAGTAACGGGTTCACAGCCAACAACCCAGGCAACTGTCACCGGTTCCGGATGGGATCCTTCCTCCTCAATTTCTCTCTATCTGGCAGGTCCTCAGGGAACATCCATCTACAGCACACTTCTAACTACGTTCAGCGTGACTGCCTCTGGCGCTGTTCCATCTGGAGTCACTTTCTCTATTCCTGAAGTTGCATACGGTTCCTATACCATTGTGGCGCAGGAATCATCCGCATCCTCTCCCAACTACGGTATCACCGCTGACTCCCCTCTCTCAGTAACTCAGTACATCACAGTTTCCCCGTATGACATAAGCGGTGCCACTGGATCAACTTTCACAGTGACAGGCTACGGATTCCCATCCCTCGCAACAATCACAGCTGATGGTATTATTGCGGGGAGCGCAAAGGCCATTAATCCTGCAACCACAGCATCAACAAGTGGATATTTCACTGTGAGCGCATCCCTCTCCACAGCGATAACTACCCCTGGCACATACTCCGTAACTGTATCATACAACACCACTTCCTACACTCAGTCAGGTGCCATATTCGTCTCTATACCCAACCCCCTTTCCCTGGGATTCACATTCACAACAAAGACTTCCACAGTTTATCCAAATTCGCAGTACACTGCAACAGTATATGATTTCCCCCCGGACACCACGGTTACAATTTCCCTGGGCCCTGATGTCCTAGGTCAGGTCTCAACGGATTCCAACGGTTTCGGAAAAATCACTGGCCTGGTACCAGATATGCCGGCAAGCACATATTATGCTACCGCTTCGTCTTCAGGTCTCTACGCCAGTGTATCCGTAACTGTCGCAAGCTATTTCACTGTTGTAGACCCTGACGGAATACAGATGATTTCAACCTCTGAATATTTCCCTTCCAGCGGTCATTACACTGTTGAGGCATTTGGGCTAACACCGTCCAGCACCTATAAATTCTCAGATTCTGCGGCGCCTTCCCCTACAATTGTCTCAGTGACTTCTGGTAGCCTTGTATCATCAACACATCTTACATTCTCCCCTGCTGTCAACGGTACATTAATTTTCACCGTAATACCCAACTTCCCATCTTCAGCCACAGCTTCATCCATAACGCTGAGCGGTGTTAGTGGCTACGCCGGTAATACTTACGGATACACTCCTGTCCAGCCCCCGTATTTCAGTGTTTCTCACAACACTGTGTCAATATGGGAGGCATCATCCTCTGAGACGATGACCATCACAGGCATAATACCGGATGGGGCCCTGGTTTACCCAGGTTTGAGCACATCCTACAATTTGTACATCGGGACCAGTGAATTGACGTTCACAATCGGTTCCTCAACCGTACAGACGACAGTGCTTTCATCAACATCATCATCACAGAGCATAACTTTCACCGCTCCCGCAACGAGCGGCGTCTACTACATCAACATCACATACGCAGGACAGCCCGTATATGATAGCATATATTCCGCGCCCGTGATTGTTTCATATCCAGCTTCATCAGTCAGTTCAGGAACGTTACAGGCCATACCTATACACAGCGGCGGTTTTGTGACGGGTTACTATGTTGCCGGTTTCTCATTCTACCCTTCTGCCTCTATTAAGCTCTATTACTATACGTATTCCCAGACATCTGCCCCTTCGGCCAACACAGAATCACTGACTTACGGTGCATTCCTTTTCACCGGGCTGGAAACGATGCCATCTGAACCATCTGGCACCTATGGAATTTATGTGAATGCAACATATCAAACATCTTATTACACCACTTCCACCACTTACAAAGTCTACCCGTACTTCACAGCCACATCCGGAGGTTCCTATTCCGCCCCCATTGGTTCTTCGGTTTCATTCACCATGACTGGATTCTCTGCTAACGCCTATTACAACATCACATTCGGCTCTTTTACGGTATTCACGGGTTCAACATCCAGCACTGGCTCCCTAACAGGCAGTTTCAACATACCTGCAGTGCTTCCTGGTTCTTATACAATATCTGTATACCAGGGATCAACAGTTGTGGCATCTGAACAGTTCAATGTCACAGAGAGCACAACTTTCCAGCTCCTTGGCCTAGGTGACCCCGTTTATTCAGGTTCATCGGGAAGTCTATCTCACCTTTCACCATCGGATCAGGGTGGTAGCTATGCATTCCCTGGTCAGATTGTAATGTACTCTTGGACGCCAGGGTCCAGTTACAGTCCCGAAGCGCAATCATCATCCACAACAGATTACGGAAGCGTTTACGTGACTGTATACTTCAACGGTACTGCTGTTTCAACATCCCCAGTGGCTGTGACATCAACTCCTGTGACAACTTACCTCAACGGATCATTCATCATGCCAAACGGCTCCCCTGGAAATTACTGGGATGTAACACTCTCATGGCAGCAGAACTACTACGCCCCATCAAGCAGCACTGCTGGAGGGTATACTGAAAGTGACTACTACGAGATGCCATCAGGTCAGGGGCAGTTCCTCCAGCTTATCAGCGGTAACGGAGCAACAATAACAGGCATTTCCTCAGGGCAGATAGCTGAAATTACTGCAGCGGTAAACTCCTCAATATCAGCTTCAATGGCAGTTCCCATAAGCGAGCTGAACGCCGCAGTCACATCCATAAACAACACTCTGGTATACATAAAGACATCATTTGGCACCATGGAGGCATCCCTTTCAGCCATAAACGCGAGTATATCTTCTGTAAATGGCAGCGTTGTCACACTGCAGACTTCCCTTGGAAGAGTGACCACATCCCTCTCTTCGATAAATGCAACCCTTGTATCCGTTAAGGGCGGTGTTGCAACAGTCCAGACTTCCCTGGGCACTATCACGGGTGCTGTCACATCGATCAGCGGGAATGCGGTAACAATACAGAGTTCAGTGGGGACGCTCAAGGTAGCGCTAAACAGCGTGAACAGCAAGGTGAATAACATAATTAACTACGGTCTCATATTCGACATACTCATATTAGCTCTTATAGCAGTAACGCTAGGAATTGCTGTATGGGGGGTAGCAAGCACCAGGAGCATAATGAAGAGGTTCGGAATGAAAAAGGAATGATCAATTTTCAATTTTTTTCTATTTTTCTTCTTGCAGGAAGGATTTTGAAAATAAAAATATTTTAATACCAATGTTATTGAAGAATGATGAGGGTTTCGCTTCTGCTCGTTATCATTCTTCTCCTGGCAACTGTTTCGCTACCCCCCTCATCCGCCTCATCCTCTCCACTTTACACTGTTGTTTTCGAAGAAAAGGGGCTCCCTTACGGGATGAACTGGTCTGTCAGCGAGGGGGGGCACACGTATTCATCCGCGGGCAACATACTCATCAATGAGCCAAACGGTTCCTATGTATTCACAATCAATCCCATACCTGGCTACAGAGCCAGCAGGTATATTTACGATGTTAACGTCACAGGAAGCAACGTCACCGAAGTTGTTTACTGGGGTGAAATTTATTACCCCGTGACATTCAGGGAGAGCGGCCTGAATCCGGGGACGCCATGGGAGGTTACAGCAGCAAACCAGGTAATTTCATCAAACTCATCAACCATAACATTCAGGGTTGCTAACGGTTCCTACACCTATCAGGCCTCCCCCGTGAACACGACTCTTTCCTCCCCCGATTCAGGGAGTTTCACAGTGAGCGGTACTCCTGTGATAATTCTAATTCATTTCATCATTGTTGTAAATATGACATTCATAGTTTCAGGTCTCCCGGGTGGTTCAGAGTGGAGCATCGTGATAGACAATAGAACATATGAGAGCACATCGCCGTTCATTTACGTTAACATACCCAACGGGACTTACTCCTATAGGGTTCAGCTACCATTCAACTACTACCCCTCGCCCTCTTCCGGCAAGGTGTCAGGGAACAAGGTTGTTTTCGTCCAGGCAAATTCTTATCTGGGTTGGGAAGCGCTGATTGCGTTGATAGTCATAGTTGACATCTTCCTTGTTTTGAGGATAAGGAGGGCTAGACGCGTCTCACGAAGACAGCAGCAGCAATGATGATTGCTGCAAATGTGAAACATCCAAGAACGACGTAGGGGTAGTAGAGCGGAGCGCCGTCAGGATTCACATAGAAATATAGGGGCGGGAGGTCAGGGGGTACCTTCAGGAATTCTCCCTGGAATTCAACAGAAATATGGTCCGACACCATGTATCCGGGCAGGCTACCGCTGAAAGGAGTCCCATCAATCATCATACCCTCAAGCGCAAAGTACCCCTTTAGAGTGAGGGAAGGGGACGTGGAAGATGAATAGTACGGTATATCACTACGAACTTCCAGGGAATAATTCCCGTCCAGGATTGTGGAGAAGATATATGAGTAGCCGTAGATGTCTCCAGCCGTAGCATGGGAATAAGAGGGGATCAACCTTCCGCTGCTGTTTTCAAGCACAACTGAAATGTTCCCCCTCTCTGGAGAGAAAAGGGTCAAATTGGCGTCTTCAAAGGGGTAGAATATCGTCAGTGGATAGGAATTGTTACCCTGGCTCAGATGTGTGTAACTTTCTGAATACATTGTTATTGTCTGTGGGAAGTATTCGATTGTTGCGCTTATGTATTTTTTCTCGTAATTTCCGTATTCAAGTTCCAGTGGCTCACTGTAAGTTACTAAGAGGTTTCCATGGACTATCTCCGCAGACTCACCAGCTTCAAATGTCTGGACCTGTGGCGCGTAGAACATACCTGAAGGTATGCTACCTGAGACAGAAATGAGGACAACGATGGCAACAACTACGATTGCAGAGATCACGGATGACTGTGCTGCAAGAGTTTTCCTGAGCGAAAGGCTCTTCCCCTCCCGCTTCTTTCTGATGAATAGCAGGTTCAGCAGGATTGATATGCCGTAAAGCGAACCTGCAGCCTGCACGACCCACGACGGGAAATGATTGTCTATCTTTAAAATACCGTGGTTTAAGTCGAGGAAATATATTAGAAAGCCTATCGGGTTTATAGTTTCCATGACAATGAAGCTGAATAATGATGAGAGCCAGGTGAGGCCGATGAATATCCATCTCCTGTACATGAAAGATACAATGATTGCAAGGGGTATTTCTGCTGCGAAGTAGCTTGGAAGGTTGTAAGGTGCAAGGGATGAGAATAGTATGCCCTGGATGAACAGGAAGATGATGACTGATTCTATGTTGACCTTCTCCCTTGGAATGGCGAAGTATGAAAAAGAAGCAATCAGTGCTGACAGGTAGTAGAGCAGAGGCAGCGTTTCCCCTGGAAGTATGTGGCTTAGGCCAAAGATGTTCAAAAAATCAAGAGGGCTGTAGTATGTTATGTAGCTGTATGGTGCCAGGTACCCCTGCGGTGAGCTCGGGGCGGTAGCAGCAACCCCCCTGGATAAATAGAGCATAAATATGAGTATCTGGCCGATAGCAGCAAATATAGACGAAACAGCAAGGAATTTCAGCGCCTCCTTTCTTCCCTGTTTTAGCCAGAAGTACCTTAATAAAAAGGGTACAGCGAAAGCAGGGTAGAGGTATGATCCTATTGCCATACCGTAGAATGCGGCAGATGAAACATTCCTTCCCCTTATCATGAGGTATAATGCTGCAACCAGAAAGAAAACAGAGATTATTATTGCGGAACCGTAGATGAGCGCAGTGAAGAAGTATATGGGTGAGGTCAGCAGGAGGAGGGACGCCTTCCTGCCATCGAAACCCAGAGACTTCCCTATTTTAAAAACTATGAATGCTGTGAGAAATGAAAATATTATGAAGGGTATCTTCACTCCAAG
>Ga0080006_1124289_pt1 | contig 13957 bp, 14 predicted proteins | sample RS3BMetagenome_FD_69209 | JGI IMG/M metagenome (GOLD analysis project Ga0080006, IMG submission 69209) | Ferric oxide microbial mat and aquatic microbial communities from Rainbow Spring, Yellowstone National Park, USA - RS3B (SPADES... ...
CGCCGCGCCGCTGGTGGTGACCGCCGCCATCCTGGCCGCCCTGGGCGCCCTGGCCGCGTTCCGACGCCACCGGCGCAAGCCCGCCCCATGAGGCGCCGCTCCCACTCCGCACCCGGTCGCCGCTCCCACTCCGCACCCGGTCGCCGCTCCCACTCCGCACCCGGTCGCCGCTCCCACTCCGCACCCGGTCGCCGCTCCCTTCATCCGGCGGCGTGGTGGCTCTGGGCCGCCTGCCTGGCCGGGGCGGCGATCCGCACCACCAACCCGCTGCTGCTGGTCCTCATCGCCGGGGTGGCCGCCTTCGTCGTGTCCGCCCGGCGCACCGAGGCGCCCTGGTCGCGCTCGCTGGCGGTCTTCTTCCGCCTGGGGATAGTCGTCATCGTGATCCGGGTGGTGGTCCAGATCGTCTTCGGCAACCGGCTCCCCGGTCACGTGCTGTTCACCCTGCCCGAGGTGCCGCTGCCGTCGTGGGCGGCCGGGGTCAGCATCGGGGGTCCGGTCACCGCCGAGGCGGTGCTGCTGGCGACGGTGGACGGCCTGCGGCTGGCAGTGGTGCTGGTCTGCTTCGGGGCCGCCAACTCGCTGGCCAGCCCGTACCGGCTGCTGCGCTGCCTGCCCGCCGTCCTGTACGAGGCGGGCGTGGCGGTGACGGTGTCCCTCGCCTTCGCCCCCGAGGTGGTGATGGCCATCGGAGCGGTGCGCGACGCCCGCCGGCTCCGCGGGCGCCCGACCCGGGGGGTCGCCGGCTTGCGGGGCATGGCCATCCCCGTCCTCGAGAGCGCGCTCGACCGCTCGCTCCAGCTCGCCTCGTCGATGGACGCCCGCGGCTACGGGCGGCGGGTGACCGTCGGACGGGTGCACCGGCGGCGGGCGAGCGCAGCCACCGCCGTGGGGATCCTGGCGGTGGTGGCCGGCGTCTACGGCGTGCTCGACGCCGGTTCGCTGCCCGGGGGCGGCATCCCCTTCGTGGTGGTCGGCGCGGTGCTCATCGGCGCGGGGATGGCGGCCGGCGGCCGGCGGACCGCCCGCACCCGGTACCGGCCCGACCGCTGGCGGGCACCGGAGTGGGGGGTGACCGCGTCGGGGGCGGCGGTGGTGGCCGGCATGGTGGTCGCCTCGGCCATGGGGGCGAAGGGGCTCACCTTCGTCGCCTACCCGTTGCAGGTGCCCACCCTTCCCCTGGCCGCCACCGTCGGGGTGTTGTTCGGGCTGCTGCCGGCGATCGTCGCCCCCGCCCCGGCGCGTGCCGTCGCCCCGCCGGAGGTGGCGGCACGGCCGGCCGGGACGGACGGGCCGGCCGGGACGGACGGGACCGGCACGGGCGACGATCCGGGCTCCGGCACCGGCACCGTGCGGGCGTCCTCGACCGCGACCATCGGCGGTGAGCGACGGTGATCCGGTTCACCGATGTGTCGTTCACCTACGCGGAGGCGGCGCAGCCGACGCTGGCCCGGGTGGACCTGGAGGTGGACGAGGGCGAGCTCTGCCTGGTCGTGGGGGAGACCGGTTCCGGCAAGACGACCCTGCTCCGCGCCATCAACGGACTGGTCCCCCACTTCACCGGCGGGCGCCTCTCCGGCGACGTGCGGGTCGCCGGGCGGAGCACCCGCGAGTTCCCGCCCCGGGAGCTCGCCGACGTGGTCGGGGTGGTCGGGCAGAACCCGGCGGCCAGCTTCGTGACCGACGTGGTCGAGGACGAGCTGGCCTACACCATGGAGAACCTGGGGATCGCCCCCGACGTGATGCGCCGCCGGGTCGAGGACGTCCTGGACCTGCTCGGCCTGCACGAGCTGCGGCGCCGGCCCCTCGCCACCCTCTCGGGCGGCCAGCAGCAGCGGGTGGCGATCGGGGCGGTGCTCACCGCCTCGCCCCGGGTGCTGGTGCTCGACGAGCCGACATCGGCGCTCGACCCCGCCGCCGCCGAGGAGGTCCTGTCGTCGCTGGCCCGCCTGGTCCACGACGTGGGGCTCACCGTGGTGCTGGCCGAGCACCGCCTCGAGCGGGTGCTCCCGTTCGCCGACCGGGTGGTGCTGGTGCCGGGCCGGGGAGCCCCGTTGGCGGTCGGGCCCACCGCGGAGATCATGGCCACCTCGCCGGTGGCCCCGCCCATCGTCGAGCTGGCCCGGCTGGCCGGCTGGCACCCGATCCCCCTGTCGGTGCGCGACGCCCGCCGCATGGCCGGACCCCTGCGCGCATCGCTGGCGGCCGCCACCCCGGCAGGGCCCGGTCCGGGATCGGCGGAGCCCGGGGCGGGGGCGGCGGGGTCCGGTCCGGGAGCGGCGGGGTCCGGTCCGAGGACGGCGGCAGAGCCCGGGGAGCCGGCGGGGCCCCCCGCGGGGGCGACCACCCTCGCCACGGTCGAGAAGCTCACCGTCTCCTACGGGAGCGTGACCGCCCTCGACCGGGTCGACCTCGCCGTCCGCTCGGGCGAGGTGCTGGCGGTCATGGGACGCAACGGGTCAGGCAAGTCGACGCTGCTGGCCCAGCTGGCCGGACTGCGACGTCCGACCGGCGGCCGGGTGCGGGTGGGCGGCGATGCGCCCAGCGACCTCGCACCCCGCGCGCTGATCCGCAGGGTCGGGCTGGTCCCCCAGGACGCGGGGATGCTCCTCTACGGGGAGACGGTGGCCGACGAGTGCGCCACCGCCGACCGGGAGACGGGACTCGACACGGGGACGACCGCAGCGGTGCTGGAGCGGATCCTCCCCGGCATGCCGCCCGACCGCCACCCGCGCGACCTCTCCGAGGGCCAGCGCCTGGCCCTGGCGCTGGCCGTGGTGGTGGCCCCCGCCCCGGCCCTGGTGCTCCTGGACGAGCCCACCCGCGGCCTCGACTACCCGAGCAAGGCCCGCCTGGTGGAGGTGCTCGACGACCTGGTGACCGCCGGGCACGGGGTGGTGATGACCACCCACGACGTGGAGCTGGTGGCGAGGGCCGCCACCCGGGCGGTGGTGCTGGCCGAGGGCGAGGTGGTCTCCGACGGCCCGGCCCGGGACGTCGTCTGCCACTCCCCGGTGTTCGCCCCCCAGGTGGCCAAAGTGCTCGCCCCGGAGCCGTGGCTCACCGTGGACGAGGTCAAGCGCGCCCTGGCGGTGGTGGTCCGGTGAGCGGTCCGGCGAGCGGCGGCGGGGGCGGACGGGCGAGTCGCCGGGCCGGCACGGGCATCGTGCGGCTGCGTCCCCGGGCGTCGGCGCTGCTGGCGGTGACCTCGCTGATCGGGGCAGCCGGGTTCGCCTGGCCACTGCTCATCCATGGGAGCGCGGCCGTCAACCAGGCCCACTCTGCCGACGCACCGTGGATCTTCGTGGCCGTGCTGCCGCTGCTGCTCGCCGTGGTCCTGGGCGAGCTGTCCGAGGGGTCGCTGGATGCCAAGGCGATCGCGCTGCTCGGCATCCTCGCCGCCTGCGGGGCGGCGCTGCGCATCCCCAGCCCCGGGGTGGCCGGGTTCGAGCCGGTGTTCTTCCTCCTCATCCCCGCCGGTCGGGTGCTCGGACGCGGGTTCGGCTTCGTGCTGGGCGCGGTCACCATCGCCGCGTCCGCGCTGATCACCGGCGGGGTGGGTCCGTGGCTCCCCTTCCAGATGTTCGGGGCGGCGTGGATGGGGTTCGGGGCGGGCTGCCTCCCCCCGGCCCGGGGGAAGGCGGAGCTGGGGCTGCTGGCCGGCTACGCCGCGGTCACCGGCATCCTCTACGGGGCGCTGCTCAACCTGTGGTTCTGGCCGTTCGGGGCGGGGACCTCGACCAGCTTCTCGTTCGTACCCGGCGCCGGGTTCCTCCACAACCTGCACAGCTTCGTCCTGTTCGACCTGACCACGTCGCTCGGCTTCGATATCCCCCGGGCGATCACCAACGCGACCTTGGTGCTGCTGCTGGGGCGTCCGGTGCTGGGCGCACTGCGCCGGGCCAGCCGCCGGGCCGCCTTCGACGCACCCGTGGTGTTCCACGAGGGCGGCAGCGAGGACGGCGGCGCGGGCGAGGCCATCGCTGCCGGCGGGCCGGCTCCGCCGGGTCGGGCGGCGACTGGTTCCTGATGCGAGGAAGGTGGCGGCGCGGTCCGTGGACGGGCGTTCCGGAGAGCACCTCGAGACCCGTCGTTCGGCCCGGGTGCCCGTGCCCGGTGGGTTCCACGCCTGGCGGACCGCTTAGCGGTGGTCTCGGCTTCCTCCTTCCTGTCCTCCCATTGGAGAACGTCGAAGTATGTGCGTCGGCATCCGCCTGCCGGAAGCGGACGCGTGGCACGAATGGGCCATGGAGAGCAGCGCCGTGGGTTGGGATGCCACCATCGACGACGGTCTTGGTTGATACGGCGTGGTGAGATACGGCGTGGTGAGATTCGGCGAGGCGTCCTCACCGTGGTGCCGGTGACGTCGCGGACAGAACGGGGGATTCGTTTCAGGTCCTGCTGCCTGCGGACGACACGGGACTTCGACTCGAGCCAGAGGCTCAGGCGGAGCGGGTCCGCGCGGTGGCTGTCGAGCGCATCGGCCCCCAGGTCGGAGCGTCGCCGCCCGAGCTCCTGACTGCGCTCGACGAGGCCCTGCGCCTCCACCTGGAGCGGTGACCGGCATCGCTTCGGGACGCCGAGCCGGTTTCGCCGCTCGCGATGGCCGGGCACCTCGACCGGATGGCACAGTGTCGTGATGAGCGACGAGCGCATCGAGGTACAACGGACCATCCCCGCCGACCCGGCAGCCATCTTCACCGTGCTGCGCGACCCGAAGGGGCACGTCGCCATCGACAGCTCGGGGATGTTGATGGCGGCCACCGGAGAACCGGTGAGCGGGGTCGGCGACCGCTTCGTGGTGCACATGGACCGCGAGTCCCTCAACGACTACCCGCTGGGCACCTACGACGTAACCGTCTCGATCACCGCGTTCGAGGCCGACCGCGAGATCGCGTGGACCGTGCTCGGCCAGATGCGACCGCAGATCGGTCACGTCTACGGCTACACCCTGGAGCCGACCGACGGGGGAACGCTGGTCACCTCGTACTACGACTGGTCGGAGATCGACCCGGTCTGGCGCGAGGCGGCCATCTTTCCGATCCTGTCCGAGGGAGCGCTGCGTGCCACCCTCGGGATCCTGGCCCGCACGGTGGCTCCGGGGCGGACGGGCAGCGCCACGCCGGACGCAGCGTCACCGGGCTGACCGGGCCGGGCACTTCGGGAGCGGCCGCTATGGGCGGGCCGCGGTGCCGTCCGGACCCCATGCGTACCTCGACAGCACCGGCCTCCGCTCGTCGCTCCCGAACTGGTAGAGGTCCGTCTGGTTGTCCGCGACGCACCCGCACAGTCCGTCGCCGTAGGTCGTGCAGAAATCGTCGTCGTCGACGTAGCTGAGCACCCTCCGGATCCGCCCACCGGTCATCGTCGCCTCGCCGGTGTCGACCAGGGTCACGCTCCAGGGTTCGGCAGCGGAGCGGTGCACCTCCATACGTCCCGTGAGTAGATCGAAGGACACGTCGCTGCTGTGGAGGTGGAAGTTCGCGGAGTACTCGTTGATGACGTGGCCGCGATAGCCGAGGCAGATCACGAAGTCGGTGATCCCGTGGGTCGAGTACGACTTCATGATGTGCCAGAGGATGGGCTTCCCGCCGATCTCGACCATCGGCTTCGGCCGGACGACAGTCTCCTCGCTGAGCCGCGAGCCGTATCCTCCTGCCAGTATGACTGCCGCCCCGACCGAGGGGATAGCTGTGCCGATGTTTGGCCGTTGTTGTCACGATCGTGTCGCGGCCGGTGGCACGGTGGTTTCGTGGCCGGTCGGATGGCAGTGTCGATCTCATCCGGGGCTGGTCAGCCCGGGTGGGTGGTGCGGCCACGTGGCGAGGCCCTGGCCTGGCGGCCGTGGTCCGTGCAGGACGGGCGGCCGAGGCGCCCGGGCTCCTCGCTGGGGCGTCCCTTCGAGAACGGCGCAGTCCGGGCGCTCGCCCGAGCGTCGAGAGTCCTTCAGCAGTCCCGCGAGGTCGGTGACACGGGTGTCACGGGCGGCCAGCGACTCGGCCAGCACCGCGATGGTCCTCCGCAGGGCGGTGACCTCGGAGGTCAGGGCTCCAATTGCAGCGGTGACGTTGACCGAACAAGGTACGCGCATCGCGCATTCGCCGCGGAGCGCGCGACCGTGAGAGGAAGTGGCGAGACCGTGGGACGACGTGACGGATCCCGCTGGCCAGGTGTCGACTTCGAGCTCCCTGTTGGACCGCAGGCCAGGTCGTGGTCAGTCGTCGAACCGAGTGTGAGCGTGCGGTCCGCATGTGGGAGTAGCTTCTACCCCCATCGTCGTCAGACCGGTCCCAGACCGCGGATCCCGGTCACGGCAGGGCGCAGGTCGGCGAACAAGCCCCGCCTGCGGTCGTGACCGGCTCAGGGGTTCGCACCATCCAGAGGAGGGTGGAACTGATGTGAGCTCGGTGTCCGTGGTCCTCTGCACGTTCGACGGAGCCGAGTTCTTGGCGGCCCAGCTCCAAAGCCTTGCCAATCAGACTTGCCCGCCGGACGAGATCGTGGTTCGTGACGACGCATCCCACGATGCCACTCGCGAGGTCCTCGACGACTTCGCCCATCGATCAGCGGTGCCCGTGCGGATCTCCATCAATCGGCAGAGATTGGGCATCCCGGCGAACTTCTGGGCTGCCATCGGCGATGCCCGGGGCGACCTCATCGCCCTCTGCGATCAGGACGATGTCTGGCACCCGTCGCGGCTGGAGCGCGCGATCGACGTTCTCGACAACGAGCCACACGTAGGCGCGACGTTCAGTAACGGGCGCTGCATCGACGAGCGAGGCGCCTTGACGGGGCGAACACTCTGGGAGCTCGCCGGCCTCACAGACGATCTGCTGGCGCGGTTCCGTTCGGGACACGAGCTCGACGTGCTGCTGCGGCGCCCGGTGGTGACGGGGGGCACCGTGACGTTCCGCTCGTCCTTCCTTCCTCTCCTTCTACCGGCGCCGCCGATCACCCATGACTACTGGATCTCGGCGGCGATCGCGCTCCAGGCCCGCGTGGAGCCGATCAACATGCCGCTGATCTCCTACCGGCTGCACGCCTCCAACGCGGTTGGCCTACATCGGACCGCCGCGCTGCCGGTCCTCGTCCGGCGCCTGGGTGACCGGGGCCTGCGACAGCGAGGCTTGGTCACTCAGTTCTCCCTCCGACAGGCGCTTCTGGCGCGTGCCGATCGAGCGGACGACCCGTTGCTCTCACCGGATATCCGCCAACGCATCGATCGTGAGCTCGATCTGCTCCGATTTCAACTCGCGCTTCCCGAGCAGTTCATTCGCCGTCTGCCCCTGGTGGTGCGGCGAATCCGGAGCGGCGAATACGCATCAGGCGCGATCGGACGCTTCACGTGGGAACGGGATCTCTTGTTGCTCTGACCCCCGGACGCCACTTCCGCCAAGGCCACCGGTCGCCACCTCGTGTCTCGGTCAGGCCGTTCGACCGCTCGAAGTCGAACACTTCGGCGAGCTCAGGTGGCCAGCGCAACGACAGCCGCTTCATGGCGGTCAGCGGCTGACTCCCTTTAGTGGATCCGACGGGACATGGTGTTATTCGGTGACTGATGCGGTCGAGGTCCCACTGGGAGTAGACGGAGGGGTCGGTGCCCTTGCCGACATAGCGTCGGAGGTGCCCGTTCAAACTCTCCTTGGTCGGCCGCATCCACGGACTGTGCGGCTTCGCGAACAAGGCATCGATCCCGACCGCCGAGCCGAGATCGCCGTGGCGGGCCATCTCGGTCCCCTGGATGTTCCGATGCCTGTCAAGCCGCCGAGGGACACGCCTCGGCATCCAGTCAGGATTGGTTGTGCGGGCCAGTCCGCGCTGTGAAGAACGCCGCGCTCAAGGCGGGACATCTTCATCGGCGTGGTGGCGAGTTCGTTGGCAACGGCGGCGAGGGTGACTCCCATCGCTTCTCTGCGCGCTCGAAGGTGGGCTCTGTCAGGGACGATTCGGCACCAGCGGTCACGCGAGCGCGTCCTTGATCACCCGGGCGATCTCGGGAGTCGTGACCTCGTACGTGGCGTTGGTCTCGACGTAGTCACGCCCCGCCCGTCCGAGCGTGGCCGAACGGTCCGGGTCGTCGAACAGTTCGGAGACGGCGGCGCTCATCGCGTCGACATCGAGGTAGGGGACCATGAGCCCGCCCCCGGCCCGCACGACATCGGTGGCGCCCCCGGAACCTTCGAAACAGACGACCGGTATGCCGGCAGCAGCCGCCTCGAGAATCACAAGCGGTTTCGATTCCTCGCGAGAGGTGCTCACTACGACGTCGGCCGCACCGAGGAGACTGGATGCGTCCTGGCGGAACCCGAGGATCTTCACGTGGCCGGCGAAGTCCATCTTGCTCGCGTCCTCCTCCATGGTCAGCGTATCCGGGAGCTGGCGATCCGCTCCGATCCACACCGCGACGAACGGGTCGGGTTCGTCGGGACGGAGGTGTCTGAGGCGCAACGCGACCTGGAGGAACAGCTCCGGTCCCTTGGTCCACGAGGGTATGCCGCAAGCCGCCACCACCCGTGTCTTCCCGGTCGCTCCGAACGAGCGCTTTCGCAACTCCGCACGCTCATCGTTCGAGAGCGGCTGGGGCATCTCCACGCTGGCGGATGCGATGGTGATCCTCCCGCGGTCCACACCGTGTGCCACCAACATCTCCTCGACCGAAGCGGAGACGGCGACCCAGTGGCTCACGGTGTCGATGAGGCACTGGAGCTGTGCCGGGCTCACTCCGCGAGCGACGAACCGGCCCATCTCGTGGACGTGACAGATGATCGGAACGCCGACGGTCGAGAGTGGTCCCGCGATGTCGCCGTGCGTGATCGTGTTGAGGTAGATGGCATCGATCCGCCAGGCTCTGCACCGGGACCGGAACCAGGCCCCGAACCCGTGCCGGAGCGCGGCTTCGAAGGCCGGGCCGGCCTTCACCAGTCTGGAGGCACGGCGGAGCTTGTGTTCGTAGCCGGCGTCGAGGATCGTGACCTCACCGAGCTCCCGGAAGCGCTCGACGAGGGGCCCACCGCGACGCAGCAGGAAGACCGGCTCGACCACGCCGCCCTCGACGAGCTGGCGGACGAGGCCGAGCAATTCGATCGGTGCGCCCGTGGGTTCGGCAGTATGGCCGACGAAGAGCAGCCGGACCGGGCTCACCGTGCCCCCTGACGCCCCATGCACGCTGCGCGGCAGGAGGTCAGCGGGTCGGGCCGGCTGGGCTGCCAGGTATCGGCCTCGTTGTCGGACGTGGCCTCGTGCTGGGCGAGGAGCGACCGGTGGTGCACGCATCGCACGGGAAAGTAGGTCGGTGTTGAGAACCCCGGGGCGGACGGCGGTGAAGCCCCCAGTGCGGCGAGTGCACGCTCCGCCACGGCGCTCCCTGGGTGCCGGGTGATCCGCGGAGCACGGCGGCCGGTCGATCGCGCCGTGGGCATCACCGATCCAGCTTTGTGAGGTGCGGTCATCGCCCCTCCTCCGCAGTGCCGGCCACGATGCCGTTGTGGGACAAACGCCGGCGCAAGCGGTCGGCGATGGCATGTCGCTCGACACGACCTCCGAAGATCAAGGCGGCCACACCGGTGGTGACACTGCACGCGGTAGCCACGACCGCGCATTGCCAGAAGGCGCTGTGGACGGTGCCGATCGTCCCAGCCGAGATGGCCATTGCCGTGGCGAGCACGAGCAACGTGCCACCCGTCGCTCGGTCCCACGGCCAAATCCGGAACCGCAGCGCCAGGACTGCCGAGGTGAGGACGTTGGCGGCTACAAGAGCGAAACTGCATGCGATCGCAGCCCCGGCAGCCCCAAAGATCGGGGTCAGGACGATGCACGCCACGATGCTCAGGGCCAGAGCGATCCCTTGGCGTGACGCGACGACCTTGGGGAGGCCGAACGCATCAAGTGTGAGGCCGTTGTACCCGCTCACGACGTGTACCGTGATGCCGATCGTCAAGATGCGCAGCACCCCGCTCATCTGAGCGAAGGCCGGGCCGAACACGAAGGTGAGGATAGCCGTCGGGGCGACCACGAGGACGGCGATCGCCGGTGACACGAGTGTGATGTTCCAGCGCGTAATCCAGTGGTAGAGCCCGGCAAGTCCGATGACGTCGCGACGAGTGGCGAGATCCGTGGCTGTCGGCAGGTAAAAACTACTGGTGGCTGCAGGGATCGCAACGACCGTGAGCGCCATGGCCGCGACCGGTGCGTACAGGCCGGCAGCCCGGCTGCCGTGGGAGGATCCGAGCAACAAGACGGTGAGCTCAGAGGTGGTCATGGCAAACCCGTGGCCGACCAGGGCGGGGATGCCGAACGCGAGCAGGCGGGCTGCACCGCCGTCGAGCCTTGCCGTACGGTCGATTCCGCGATACCACCGTCGCAGTGCCACCGCGAGGGTGACGAATCCGATGACGGCCGCCGCACTCATCGCCCCCGCGAGCGCGACGTCATTCGCGTGGCCACTGACGATGATCAGGAGCATGATCACCGCGCTCGACACCGGGGCAGCGATCGCTGCCAATGCGACGGGACGCGGTCGGTAGAGGATCCGCGCGACGGCACTCACGACCGCGCCGAGCGGAGCGAGCAGCACGATCGGGACGAGCGCGATGAATGGGAACACCGAAGGCCTGAGCGACGGCACCGCGTACAGGAACACCGCCCCCATTCCCGAGACCAGCACTCCTCCAAGGGTGGCCACCACGGCGATCCGCAGCGCATTGTTGATGGTGCCGGCTTCCCCGGCGTCGCCGCGACGGGAGCGCTCGGTCACTGCGACCTGGATGACCGCAGCCGAGAGCCCGAGACTGGTCAACCCAGCGAGGATCACGACGAGCGATGTCGCCACCGAGAGCGAGCCATACTGGCGATGGGAGATCGAGCGTACGACGAGAACAGCGACGACCGGCCCTGCGACCAGGGAAACCGCCCACGAGAGGAGGCTCCACGCGGCACCGGCTGCGACCCGGTCCCGGTGCCCGATGGCACTCATTCGGACAATTCGTAGCCGAACCGCTTCATGGTGGCGCCGAGCACCCGAGTGATCTCGGTGGCTTCTCGTTCGTCGAGGTGAACCTTCCACTTCCCGATGGACTGCTCAGCGCTAGAAGAAGTGGCGTGAAGATCGAAGATGGGGCCCGCCAGCGCCGACCTGTCCGCGTCGAGCTCGACATCGAGCCACGACCCCAGGTCTCGAGTGACACGCTTCGGGTCGCGCACGATGTCCTCGTAGCGGACGAGCCTGCAGTCGTGTGCCGCTTCGGCCGTTGACATGTCGCCGAGCCTGCGATGCATGGTCGCGACGATGAACTCCAGGTAGTCGTCCTCGCTCATGTCGTCGGTCCGGCCGAACCCGAAGAAGCCCCGCCTCGCGTCCGTCGCCCGGATGGACGCGACGACGTCACGAGGATCGCGTACGAGGTTGATCACCTTGGCTTTGATCCCCGCCTCGGCGAGCAGTTCGAGTGAATTCCCCCTGGCCTTTTCCGCGTAATAGCGCAGCGGCACGCGGCTGTATCCGGCGAGCGACTCGGAAAGGGCCTGCCACAGGTACCTGACCGACCGTATGCGAAGGTCGGTCGGGTCGAGCGAGGACGCATGGAACGGGATCGGACCGCAACCGGACGGCTCGCCACCGAGCATGCCTGAGGTCGTTCGTGCCCCCTCGGGATCACGAGATGCCGACATCGGCCTGACCGGGCGGGCAAGGTACTCGAAGTAGCGGTTCTCGAACGGGTAGACCCGGTCGAAGGCGATCTCGGGCACATCGAGGAGCTTCATCATCAACGTGGTCCCCGAGCGCCCTTCGATCGGGTGGATGAAGAGAGGCTGTATGGCACCGGCGTCAAATGGGAGCCCGGCAGAGCGCCGCGCTGCCGCCCGCCTGCGCCCCCGCTCCTCGGCGATGCGATTGGGCACGTCTCGGAGGTGTCGATAGCCCGAGCGCACGAAATCGGGGGATCGGCGATAGGCCGCACGCACGAAATGGGGGGTTCGGGTGGACTGCACCAAAAAGGACCCTACAACAGCCCCGTGGACGACCCCGGACCTGGGGAAGCCCGTTCGGCCGACCGAGCAGGCCTGTCGCGGTGGATTCCCGTCACCCGCCCGAGGGCCATCCCGAGGCTCACCGACAGCAACGGACCGGGGGCCTGCGCCGGGCCCCGGCGGCCGATCATGTGGACCTCGCGGACCTTGCTGGCCATCAGGGCGTCAAGGACCGGCTGGGACACATCCGTCTCGCGGAGTTCTGCCGGGTTGCGGACCAGTATCCGGGCAACATCCACGGCGACGTTCCCCACGCCGATCACCGCGACAGACTCGCTGTCGAGGCTGAAAGCGTCCGGATCGATGTCCGGGTGGCCGCAGTACCAGTTGACGAAGTCGGTGGCCGCCACGCTGCCAGGCAGGTCCTCGCCGGGAATGCCGAGGTGCCGGTCCCGCATCGCGCCCGTGGCGTAGACCACGGCGTCGTAGCTCGCCAGCAGATCCTCACGGGTCACGTCGTCGCCGAGGTGCACGCCGCCGACAAAGCTGACGCCATCGTGCTCGAGCACGTTGCGCAGGTACTCGGCGATCGACTTGATCGACTTATGGTCAGGTGCTACCCCGTACCGAACCAGCCCGTACGGAGTGGGAAGCCGGTCGATCACGTCCACCCGGATCGCGCGCGGGGGGTCGAGAGCCGCGGCTTGCTTGATCAGCGCCTCGGCCGTGTACAGGCCGGCTGGGCCGGAGCCGACGACTGCTACCTGAAGAGTCCGCATGTCACTAGATTCTGCCTTGCCGCCGCGTGTCAGCGAGCCAGCAATCCCCTCGACCGCACCCAGAACCCGCCGAGAATACGACAGGTAACGGGGTAAATCCCAGCTAATCGCCTGGTCATCGTCGCGGTCCGCGGAGTCACGACATGCTCGCCGGCCCCCGGCAGGCCGTCAGCTAGCGTGACCTGCATGCAGGACGAGCAGGTACCGGAGGGCCTCACCGGCAAAGTGGCGCTGGTCACCGGCGGCAGCGGGGGGATCGGGCGGGCCATCGTACTGGCGCTGGCAGGGGCGGGCGTGAGCGTGGCCATCGGCTACGGCGCGAGCGACGCGGTGGCACAGCAACTGGCCGGCCAGATCACTGCGGCGGGCGGCCGGGCCGCGGCACTCACCGCGGATCTTGCCGCTGCGGCCGAGGTCGCCCGGCTGGCCGAGGACACCGAGCACGCCTTCGGCCCGGTGGACATCCTGGTCAGCAACGCGGGCGTGGGCCAGCGCCGGCAACTGGAGAACATCGAGGTCGAGGAATTCGACGAGACCCTCGCCGTCAACCTGCGTGCCCCCTTCCTGCTCGCCCAGCGACTGGTGCCGCCGATGGCCAGGCGCCGCTTCGGCCGGGTGCTCTTCGTCTCGTCGGCAGCCGCCTTCACCGGCGGCATCGTCGGGCCGCACTACGCGGCATCTAAGGCCGGCCTGCATGGCCTCACCCACTCGCTGGCTGCGCGCTTCGCAGCCGCCGGCGTGACCGTCAACGCGATTGCGCCCGCGCTGATCACCGGTACCGGCATGCTGCCCGGCGATGAGGAGCAGTTGCGGCGCCAGGTGCCGGCCGGGCGCCTGGGACGGCCAGCCGAAGTTGCCGACCTCGCGCTCGCGGTGCTGCGGAATCCGTATCTGACGAGTCAGGTCATCTCTCTCGACGGCGGCATCTACCCGCGGTAACCGGCTGCGGCCGGCCGCGCGACATTCCGGCGCCGCAGATACGTAAGTGGTTGGCAAAATGGCCATTACGGCCGGGTATTCAGGCAGGCCGGGCAAGGGTAGCCTGCTGGTCGCTGGGAAATAGCACCGGAGATTGGGGGAATCGAAGGCCAGCACGGGGGGAACGCATGCACCACAAGCTCGACATCATGGCCGATAAAGGCTACGTAGTACTACGCGACCGGCAAGGGCCCGCAATTGCTCCGGCTGAATGGGAATCGCTGGAGTACATG
>Ga0080006_1148834_pt1 | contig 13950 bp, 10 predicted proteins | sample RS3BMetagenome_FD_69209 | JGI IMG/M metagenome (GOLD analysis project Ga0080006, IMG submission 69209) | Ferric oxide microbial mat and aquatic microbial communities from Rainbow Spring, Yellowstone National Park, USA - RS3B (SPADES... ...
AAGCGACCCCTTCTCGACAGACGGATGGACAGCCTCCTTGAACGCAAGTTCGCCTGACATAGGCAATGATCTCTCTTACATAAAGTACGAAAACGTCACTCTGGCAATCCTATCTGAGAACGCTACTTTCAAAGCCTTCACCTGGAGCAGCAGGGTCCAGAAGTACTACTTTGAAGGGAATGCAACCGATATGAGAAAATTGCTGACGCAAGGATTCACATACCTCAACGTTACGGCAACAGCATCATCACAGGACTTCGCAGGTAGCAACTACACTTTATTCAACGCATCTTACCTGTACCAGCCAGTTGTTTTCAACGGTCTGCTGGTCTTCAAGTCGTTCGATTCTTCAGGCAACCCCGACCCTCATACCACGGTCAACATTACTGTGCACAACCCTCTGCCGCTAGACCAGTACCTGATATCACAGGTAAGAGATGAATTTGGAAACGACTCCGAAGTCATCTCGGCATTGAAGGCCGACCTGTACGATGCGTATAATCAAACCATGCAGCTAATTCCTTTCTATTGCTCCAGCGGTACAACAGCCTTTCTGGTCAATGCAACCAGCCTTTCAATGCCCGGTTCAGCCATGCCGTACTACAACGTTACAGTATCTGAGCAAGGAAAAGGGGGCTTCAGCTACACGTTCAACGGGAGCTTCGGTCCTCTCCTTCTTAGCAACGATACCCTTCCCGGTATCCCGTTAAGGAATTTCACAGCTGAATATGTTGACAGTGCTCTTGGCCTTGCAGCCCTTCCCTTGAACGTCGGCCTTTCTTTTGATTCTGGCTATTTTCTGCTCTGGCAGTACAACGGCACCGGAAACCTGCCATTCCTTGTATCGCAGGAGCCAGGCCACCTGAGCGAAAACTACCCCTTACTCTACGGGCAGAATTCAACTGTTTATGTCAATCTTGAGGGAGGAGGGGTGCATATCATCGGCCTTGATCCAGACGCTGGATACTCTCTGGTGAGTCTCAACGCAACTCTTGAAAGCGGGGGCATCACGCAAGTCTGGGCAACAAGTTTGCAGGGAGCCGTGCTCGCAAACATCACCCTGGTCCCTACATCAAAAGGTATTGCGCCAAGCGGGTACACTGGGTTATTTGAACTGCTCATTCCGTCAACGAAGAACCAGACAATTTCGATCTACACGGAAAATTCATGGGGAGTTGTGTCTGATGCAGGAAATTTGTCTCTGACCGTCTTCAGTTCAGAGAGGCCAAGGCCCTCTGCCTTTCTCATCGTTTTACTTGTTATGTTCGTGTATGCAGCGCTGCTTACTTCATGGATTGTTCAGAGAAGGCGAGATTCATAGATGGTCAGAGAAGCAAGGTCAAGGCAGACACGCTTGGGAACATCCAATTTTTCTTTATGATCAAGCAACTCTGAAGGTAGTAACCCCTTGTCTTCACAGACTCTGCCCAGTCGGCGGAAGTAAACCTGGGCTGTGACGGTGGAGCCTCTCGTTATGTAGTCGACCCGCTTACTAATCCTATCAACTTAAAGTAGCGGCCTATACTTCGAGCGTAGCGGCACTCTATCGGAGGCTTGCACACTTGCTAGGGCGATTGGCCTCTTTAAGGCGCCAGGACTCGGTACTAAATGGTAATGAGCCCAAAAGGATTAGTGATTGAATAGGTTCTAATCTAAAATGGCTGATATAGGAAAGTGGATGCTGTAACAACCGTCCGTCCTCCCTGACTCCTTGGACCTCTTCTTTCTTGTATCTGCCTTGGCATCTATCCCCTTGGCGACGACTGCGCTGACCTTTGTCTTCATGTAGAGAAGCTCCTTCTTCATCTTGGCATTCTCCTCTCTAGGCCTTGCATTTTGCTCTTCGAGTTCTTTGCAGAACTCCCTGTAGCACTGAGGCTCTTGGCAAAGTCATCACAGATGAATGCAGGAGGGGGATCCTGAGACAAGTCAAGGAGGGTATGCAGCCCGAACAGAAATATGATAGTACAGAAAAGACATTACCCGAAGCTCGAACGATGGACTTCAGAACGGTAAACGATTCGACGATTGCAATCATACCCATACCGTTTTACGTTCGACTGCAATGTTCATCGGGCTTGAGCCCAGTCACTTCGGAGCCGCATTGCGGATATTTCAGGCCAGTCACCATCAGAGATTCCTGCACTGCCGGGAGCGCCGCCTTCAGTTAATTGGTTGCTCTGCTAAACGCCTTACGGCATCAGAGGTTCCTGCACCAGTGTTCGCTCTGGTGGGCCCTGCGAGCACCACATCTGCTAAACGCCTTACGGCATCAGAGGTTCCTGCACGAGGAGATGAAGTAAATGGCAAGAATGATACTTGAGCTGCTAAACGCCTTACGGCATCAGAGGTTCCTGCACATGCCAAAATCAGGGTTGACCTTACACGGAAAGGTTACCACTGCTAAACGCCTTACGGCATCAGAGGTTCCTGCACAAGGCAATAGCTGAAACAGTACCGAAGATAGCAGCGCTGCTAAACGCCTTACGGCATCAGAGGTTCCTGCACCAGAGCAGATTGTCACAGTTGCTCCAGTCTGAGTGCCTGCTAAACGCCTTACGGCATCAGAGGTTCCTGCACAGAAGCAGGCATGACAACTATGAGAATTATAGCGAACTGCTAAACGCCTTACGGCATCAGAGGTTCCTGCACCCAGCCAATACCGGAGCGATACTTCGGCACGCTGATGCTGCTAAACGCCTTACGGCATCAGAGGTTCCTGCACCTGTCGGGCCCTGCGTCCGTAAGCATCTGGATACCCTCTGCTAAACGCCTTACGGCATCAGAGGTTCCTGCACTTCCTGCTTATTGATGAAACGGTATTGGGGTTATTCACTGCTAAACGCCTTACGGCATCAGAGGTTCCTGCACTTGAAGTCTTTGCCAGGCTGGGGAGAAGGCCCTCAGCTGCTAAACGCCTTACGGCATCAGAGGTTCCTGCACTATTACTCTCCCTACAACTTCTACGTTGCTTTCGTCTGCTAAACGCCTTACGGCATCAGAGGTTCCTGCACACAGTTGTTTCAGTGTATTACGTAGTATTTCTTTATCTGCTAAACGCCTTACGGCATCAGAGGTTCCTGCACGTGAGTCTGGACGCATGGCTAGATTGACTATAGACTGCTAAACGCCTTACGGCATCAGAGGTTCCTGCACTTTCTGTATCAGCATTCATAAGTGCTTATGCACGACTGCTAAACGCCTTACGGCATCAGAGGTTCCTGCACTCAACAGCTTAATCGGCTTCGGCATATTTACAGTCGCTGCTAAACGCCTTACGGCATCAGAGGTTCCTGCACTTTCAATTTCTGAAGGTAATAAATCCTCAAGGTCAACTGCTAAACGCCTTACGGCATCAGAGGTTCCTGCACTGGCACGATTGCTGTGATGGCCAAGGCTCAAGCACCCTCCGTTTTTGTTGATATTACTCACTTGGCCTGCCATCTACACACGACCCAATCAAAGGTGCTTGAATATCAAACTATCTCATACCCTGGTTTGTCCTTGGGCCAACTCACCCTCGAGCCGTCAACCCTTAACTTGCCCACACATGCTTTGCATAAACTTACTACGACCAAGCTATCCTCACTTTCCATTATCTTTGATAACTCCCACTTCATCCGCTCTATGTCTCTATCAGTCAATCTACACCGGAATATGCTGTACTGCAGCCTGTGCCCATACCCGAGCATCAGTTTCTGGACCCTTCTCAGGCGTGCGTCATCTCTGATGTCATAACAGACGAGATACCAGTTCCTCAATTACGGACTCACCTGAGCCTTGAACGCGCAAAAAGCCCAGGAGTGGAGCTCCACTCCTTCTCGAGCAGTCTCACCTCAAGCTCAATCGCACGCCTCCACGTCAGCGAGTAGCCCAGTACGGGGTGTTTCCACACGCTATCCATTCTTCGCTCGAACAATTCGATGGCTTCCCTCCTTCCTAGATCAGATAGCCAGACGTGTTCTCTCGTAACCTCGAACTTCCTACCCAAGTTCCATTGCCTTCTGTTGATGGAAGAGACCACCACCATGTCCCAGACCGGAACACGGAAAAGTTCCATGACATCCAGAACCAATGGTTGCCCCGATGAGCGTGGTGTATGCAAGAAGCCAAGCGAAGGCTCGAGCCCGACCGATGTAATCGCCTGAAGGACGGATGTGTAAAGCAGCGAATAGCCGAATGACAGAAGCGAATTGAACCTGTCCTTGGGTGGGCGGCGGGTGCGACCAGCGGGCTCCAAATTCGTATCGACCCCCCGAACGATGTACGAAAGCGCATCAAAGTATGCGCGTGCTGCAGTGCCCTCGACTCCGCGAAGAGAATCTACCCCTTCAGCTCTTCCTGTCATCTTGATGCATTCCTTCATCTCGGCGACATCCCTGAGTATCTGGAGGGACCTCTTTCGACTTCCGCGAGTCGCGCGGAGAACGAACGCCAACTGATCCTCGACCTTCGCCATCACAAGCCTCCTCGATAGACGCAAGCACGTTGCTGGATCGCAGAGGGCATGATACTGCCTTATTCTCCTCTGGACGGAGCCCGGCCCGACCGTCAGAGAGGAGATATGCCTGCCCCCAGAGGTGAACCAGTGGACGGGAACTCCATTGAAAGCACAAAGATGCAGCGCCTGCGTTGTGACCTGCACGTTGCCGTGCGCAATCAGAGCCACGATGTTGTGTATTGGATAGGTCGAAACGGTCTCCCCCTTCTTCTTTACTATCAGAGCCTCACCGCTGCGGGCGACCTTCAAAGAATGAGTCATAAGATGAACTATCTCACCGTCTGTAGTAGCAGGAAAGAGCCTGACTGGCTCCCATTGAGGACTAGATAGAAGCCTCTCTTCCTCTGGCAGGCAGGCGGGGGCGAGGGAACAGTGGATGCACGCGTTTTCGTTGCTGTTCACCGGAGGTCGTACGCCCAGCTTGCGCAACTGCTTCGTCCTCTCAATGCTCTCCCGGACGAGCTCTCGTCCCTCATCGGTGAGCGGCACCCTTATCGTTACGTTGTCAGCGTGATAACGGATTCGACCCTCTGGAACCCTCCTTCCTGTTGCTTCCTCGATGAGCAATGCGTACGCTAGGACCTGCAGTTCGTCCCACGGCCACGCCCCGGCCTCACCTTTGGGACCATGCCTTGCACGCCCCCGCTTATGCTCGTACGGGACCCATCCACCTTCTCGGTGGTGGATTGCATCGACCTGTCCCGCCAGACCGAGCTCCTTGTTCATTATGGTGAATGATCTGCGACCTCTTTCCCTTCCTGGTATCGAAGCAAGATGCTCGTGAAGGGTCCTCCCAGCGTAGACAGACTCATCTGCGAGCCTTATCCCTTCAACCTCCTCGAGATAGTACAGCCGTTCGCAGTATGCCAGCGCGTGGAGACCTGCCACATGAACGGGGGCGTCTTCATCTGATGGGAGCAAGCGTCACCCACGCCCTTTCCGGTATCCCTTGCTGCCACTCACATTTTTCAAGACGATACCTGCCCCATCGAGTATGGGTCGAGCTCACGTGGTCCGCCCATATTGGCAGTGAGAGGTCTCCGTTCTCTTCGTCTTCGACCAGGAGCCTACCAGCGAAGCCATCTTCCTCTCGCCACGCCCTAAAGTCATCTACCAAACACGTACTCTCACCGAGCGAAAGGGCACCAAACCGTTCCACCGGACCGTAAAGGGCACTTAGAAGCCTCTCCGCAAGGGTAGGGGCTGCCGCTTCCTCCCTACCCTTCCGTGCCCATATCACCATCCTGAGTCCGGTCAGCAGCTCCTGAAAGTCCGGGACCTTGTTGCTTCCCGTGCCAAGAGGGACGTCTGTGAACTTCACCCGCCATTTCGTTCTCAGAACGGTGGAAAGCTCGGGCTCGGAGAGGAGCGCATAAGCTATTTCAGCCCCGATATGCGCCCCGCGAGAGACCTCCCCGACCGCCGAGAGGAGCATGCCATAGACGGTAGAAGGGGGAGGGCAGGGATACGTCTCCAAGTATTCCCGCGCGTGGGGATTCCTGAACGAAACCACGGGCGCAGACACGTAGATGGCAACGACGCCTTCGTCAGTTCTAGACGCACCAACGTCCGCCTTGCTGGTCAAAAGGCATTCCTCAATCAGAGGCCGAGGTCTGTGCGTATCCTTCCCTTAATCTCTTCTGCCGCTGCCTTCACTCCCGGATGAACCCTGATGCCAACGTCGCTCAAACCAAGCGAAACAGGGCCACCCACTACGACCTCCTCCGGGTTCATGTCTCTGGACTCAACCTTCTTGACGATGGATGGAATCGTGAGCTTGCCAGAGCCGTCAAGCTCAAAGCCGTAGAGTATCCTCGGGGCGAGATCGTCGGTCCAGCGCAGAACGATCGCTTCCGGGGAGAAATCGAAGAGGAACCTCGACTGGTTGCCTCCCACTTCAGAGAGAGACATAAATCCGTCTACCACATCGATTATTCTCTCTTTCTTCCTCAGGGCCTCCGGCGTTACGGCGAAGGCATACTGGTACCTTGTCGCGTGTACCTCTGTTCCGTACAAGCTTGTTGATGTCTTTTCACCGCTCTTCGCGCTAAATGTAATGTCCCCGGTGAACGGTGTAAGGGAGATGGCCCTCGTCACTTCCAATGCCCCCCTCCTCTTGATCGCCTGTCCTTTGCTCGCCTGCTTTATTTCGTCGTTCAACTGGCTCAACTGTTTCTTCAACTGCTTGACGTGCTCAGATTTTCCTTCTTGGGCCGACATCTCGGCTATTTCCTGTTTCAGCCTATCTCTCTCACTCTTCTTGCCGTCGAGCTCTTCGTCCCCTTCCGTCTTTGCTGCCTCCGCAATCATGAAACCAAGGACATCGTCGTCTATGAATGTCTGTCCATCGTTTCCTCCGGTCCACGAAAGCCATCTAGGGTCCTGCCAGACGTGGTCGTTCCTGTCCTCGTCCCATCTGCGATTGACAGGGATCCCCTTCCTCTGCCACTGATAACGTAACGCCCATCTGATCGCTTCAGCGGAGACGGTTGTATGAACTTCCCCATTCCAAAGTATCTTCTGAAGGGTCGTTATGTTCCCTTCATTCTCCCCCCTGTTGTTGGCCGCAGCACCGTAGGGGGTCACTATAAGACCGTACAGGTGTTTTGTCATGAACGCCTTACGGCATCAGAGACAATTACGAGTGACTATCAAGACGGCGTCACTTCCCCGCCCCCCTTCTCTTTTGGAGCGTAGCTCGCAAGCGAAAGGAGGGCGAGGTCCTTCGCGAGTCTCCAGTCTCTGTTTAGCAACGAGAGCGCGCCGCGCCAGTTTGACTGAAGGCTTTGTAAAGGTCCCGCCCTACTCCAGAAATCGGTTAGCGCCTCTCTCAACGCAGCTTCGTTCTTGCACCTTGTGAAGGATACCCTGATGCGTTCGAATTCCCTCTGAAAAAGCTCGCGAGGGTCTGTGTGTTCCCTTCGAGCCCTCTCACCAAGCTCGCCAAGTCTTCTCCTCCAAGCTTCTTGGCACGCCTCCACAAAGGCACCTTGGTCCTTTTCCAAGCCAACGTCTGAGAGCATCTTCGAAAGTCCTTCCCTCTCCCCTTTATATAAACCATCCTTACCGAGGCCGAAGACGTGGTTGCGAATTTCTTGGTCGGAGACGAACTCCGAGAAGCCGCGCCACCACGGCTCGCCACGAAGCAGGTTCTCGGCGATAAGCTCGGGAGTTTGAGGGTAATCGTAGAAAGGTTCTCCCCCTTCCGGTTTGACGAACCTTGGGGTGAAAAACTGCATGCACTTCTGATATACTCCGAGTCTTTCCGCAGACTCCTTGCGCACGTCGAAGACCTGAACCCTCTTCCTCTGCTGTTTGTCCCATTGAACCTTGCCGAAGGTCATTACCCTGCAGGCCGTCGAGCCAACGGCATCCATCAGGTTCCCAGCCTTGAGCGTCGAGAGGACCCTGAGAGCCGCTTCTCTTGAGCCGGAGACGGTGAGGTCATTCTCCCGCTTCTCTACGTACAGCCTCCTGAAGATTGCGTATTCCCTCAGATTTGCGACATCGGGGATGACAACGGCATACTGTGTCCCTGCGCCCCTCTTCCTTACTACAAAGTAGAGGACACCGATGATGGAGTAAAGGAGTGGGAGGTAAAGTTGGAGAGGTTCCTGCAGGCAGGTCATTTCATGAAAGGCCTCGTGCCTGACAGCGCCGCCGGGATAGACCCATCCAAGCAGGTTCTGAGGCTGATTGGCCGCCTCCATCTTCACCTTCTGGTGGGCGTACCACATCACCCTGTGGTAGCGAAGCGGATATTCCTGTTCATCGATTGTGACTACTTTGACTCCAGCAGGTTTATTCGCGGGATCTGACTTTCGGGTCTTCCCGTGCTGAAGGAAAGTCCCGAGCAGGCACTCATTCAGGAGCACGGAGGCCTCAAGGTGGCTCTCTGGCCTCCCGAGAGCAGGGAACCAGATCAGGCCGTCCTTATCGATCTTGAAGGATTCTTTTATCAGGGTGTCGAAGAAGCTTCCAGGATCATCGAGGTAAATGGTCACTTCGTGATCCGACAGCCTCCACGATCCAACAGCTAGCTTGATCCCCTCTTTATCGAGGGCATCGAGCGTCATCCAGAGCCCCGCAAGTCCTGCTCTATGAAGCGCCGTCATCCCCGGAGCAGAAAGTTTCATAACGAACGGCTGCGGCATCATCTTCTCCACGACCCCCCGAGCTCCTCTGAATATTCGATCACGCCTTTTGGAGCGACAAAAGCACCGTTTAGCCTTTCCCATCTCGGAAGCTCCTGCCTGACCGGCCAGAACGGCATCGGGATCGAATACTTCGCGACCTCGGCGTTGATCACCCTACCTCCCTTCCCGATGCACCTTTTCCTGTCTTCTTGCATGATCACCGAAACGGTATATCCCTCTTCCCGAAGAGGGGATGGCCTGCTGAAGGGCCCTCCATCAAGCCAAGAAGAATCAACCATCGCCCTCTCGTAACCTTCCCCGTACGACATGAACTTATTTGAGAGGTCCGCCTGAGATATCGTCTGTCCAATGTCCTCGATAAGCCCCTTGAGCCATTTCCTCGCCGTTGCGATCTCTTCTCCTGAGTAGGGTTCGGGCGCAATTACCTCGACGATGTGGACGGGCTTCGGTCCATCCACGCAATCGCCTCTGTTGACCCTACCCATTCGTTGAATCAATGCTGGGACAGGGGCGAGGTCGGTGACCAGCATATCGGCCGAGATGTTAAGAGAGACCTCGCAGACCTGTGTAGTCACGGCTAAGGCTGCCCCTTTGTTCTTGAAGGAGTCGATGACGCTCCTATGATGGAAAACCCTGTCAACATAGCGGTATCGGCTGTGGTAAAGGATTGGCTTGAATTCGGTGCAAGCCTTCTCCCATACAAACCTAGCTCTTTCAACCGTGTTTGTAACCCAAAGGACCTTACCTCCTCCTCGAACGACTTTCGCCACTTCTTCCCAAGGTTCGCTGGTCTTCGTCTCATAGATTGTGTATCTCTTGGTTTGTTCAAATTCCTTGGGGCCGTGCACTACGTTCATCTTCTCACCGTGTCGGGCGAGAATCCCTTCCATCCTTGCCAGCCTCTCCGGCTGCAGGGAGGCGGTCATGAGCAGAATTGGGGGCCCGACGAACGTCTCCATGAAGCGAAGGAGCGCGCCGAATAACCTTTGGTCGTAGGCGTGTATCTCATCAAAGATGAACGCGCCGTTGCCTAACGAAGGGAAAGAGAAGAGGCCCCTTCTGTTGTTCTGGATCAGCCCTAGGACGGTGTCAGCCGTTGCTACGACTATGGGGATGTCCCATGCCGAGAGCGCCTCATAGCGCAGTGCAGGCTCAAGGGCATCGATCTCGTCTCCCCTGCTTTCCCTCAGCATCTCGAGGTCGACTTCTGACCTGCTGTGTATCAAGCGTGAATCCAGGTTTTCCACAGCGTAGTCCATATATCCCTGGGTCGCAGTCCCGGTGGTAGGATAGCAGAAGAAGACCTTCCTTCCCTGCGCCTTCTCGGCCGCCCAGAGATAGGCCGCTATCGTCTTCCCCGTTCCACATCCTGCATGCACGAAGGTTACCCTATTTGGAGTTCGCGCCACGCACTCCTGGAAGGCTCGTGGGCGCTTACCTCCGAGGAGGTTCTGAACAGCCTCAAGGAGGTCATCGCGTCTGCAGACCCTGCCGAGGACGGAATCGACCCATACAATTGGGTCACCATCGCGTAAGACGGCGGAGGCGGCCAAGTCGGAGCAGATGACTAGTGCCTTCACCAGTGCCACGAATCTCTTGAGCTCGTCGTCGCTCTCACTCCACCAAATGGTTGCGCTTCGAAGCCATCCTCTCACATCCTTCATGGGGTCACCAGAAAGGTCCACCAGCGTTTCATCTAGAGGCTCTGACGAAAGAGGAAGCGAAAAGAGCTGTTTTCCCCGCTCGAGAAGTTCCTTCATATCATTGTGCCCTGTGTAGAGCATGATCTTGCTGTCACCGCTTCCGGGCCTTGGCTGCATCTCCAGGTCGTCGAACTTGAGATGATGTCCAGAGGCTGCGAAGAGAGATGCGTAGACCAAGTCTCTCTCTTCTCGTTCGGTAAGCGATGACAGCGGCTTCCACTTTAGCGCGAGCAGCAGGCTTATGTATTCATGTCTGAACGCTTGGGGAAGACTGCTTCTGCCAGAGACGAGACGCTGGAACTGATGATTCGCCTTTCCGACATCGTGAAGGTATGATCCAAGAATGACGGCCTTTTCGAGCTTCTCAAGCCATCTTGACTTCTCGAGACCAAGACATTCAAGGAAGACAGCTCCTCGTGTGTTGGTCAAATGACGCGCTATTCTGGTCGTCTCTATAAGGTGACCAACATACGATTCGTGATACTGAGGCTGATCCGGAGTTCTGCTTGACTTCGCAAGAAGGTGGGCAGGTGTGATCAGCATGCTTCATCACTCTTGTAAGGCAGGAATATGCCACATCCGAATCGCCTTCGCCCTCCGAGTCCGACCTCCTGTAACTTCAAGGAGCCCTGCTGGTTCAAGCTACCCACCTGAACCGCATAACCCACAATTACTTTGTCGTGGATCCTTATGGTCCTTCTGATGAACTTGGTCTCGTGTCCCTTCCCGCGCTCAAGGGGCTCGGACCACATCCTGACGGGTAGACTCACCTCACCAATCACTCCCATGTCGCTGAGCTGCCTTCTGCAGGCTTCAAGGAAGGGTTCCACCTCAAGGAAGCCCTTGATCACGACGATTCTGCTGCGAAGCGTAGTCGCGGGCCTAAGCACAAATGGTGTGGGCAGACCGACAAGTAGCTCATGTCCGTCGACATCAAGTCGCTTCCCCGACAGAGGCATCACATCGCTAATACGTTTGCTGTCCATACGGAACACAAGGCGGCTCCTCTCGGTAATGCGCAAGAGCCTCTCCCCGACGAGCAGACCGGAAATGGGGTGAATCCCTATGCTTTCGTCCCCATGGAGCGAAGGAATCAGACGTGAGACAGCAGAGAAGAGGGCGTAGCCATGGTCGGCGGGTATCTCGGAACCGTTAATTCTAAACGAGAGGTCAACGATCACCATGGATAAGGATTCCACCCCGATCATCTGATTCTGCGTTCGCGTTCGTATCACATACTTGGCGCACTGATGAATATAAATGTGACAATCGACGGGGGATCAGGTTTCAAAAAACACATTTCCGGAATCGCCAGGCCAGCGACAAACACAAAGCAGTCTGCTCCATTAGTGAGTTGCGGCTTGACTGGTCATTTTCAGATCCTGATATGCGGCCCTATCCGCAGAACTAAAGAAAGTAAGTCAACAGCTTCCTACAATCTCTGCCAATTCTGTCGATATCCGTCACCCACAGCTCGGTTATCTTCTTTTCTTCCTTCAGCCTCATTATTTCCCCAATCTTCCTCTTATCGAAGTCGATACCGCTCTTCCCCGAATCGATGAACCAATAGATATAAGATGGCTTCAGCCGATCAACCATCGTCTTCAGCTTGTCCAACTGAGCTTCAATGCTGTAGCCTTCTTTCGCCTGCCTGCTCGTGCTCACCCTAGCGTACCATGCGACCCTGGAACCGTTTCCACCCAACTCCTCCTCCCAGGCGCCGTCCGAGCCACGTAGGAATACAGCACAGAAGATGAACGAGAAGGGGGCTCGTGTTGACCCAAGTAAGATAGGAAAAGTATGATGCAAGCGTTGCTCCTGCGAGGACTGAGAACGCCACCGGTGTTACGAGACGTCCGTATGATGCAAGGCTTGCTCCTCCTTCAAGTGAATTTCGCAAAGCAGATAGGCGCGGTGTGATACGCCCAGCCAAGGAAAAACAAATCCGCCCCACCACTGGAAATGTTCTCCCCACTGGCACTTACACTGAACTGACAAAAGATGATCCCGAATCGCCATAAAGGGATGAGGTAAAAAATGCAGTACGTTTTGTGAACACCGAAAAAAAGACGCCCCCAAGCAGAGCAAAAAGACATCCCACAGAAATTAGAATGAGGCATGTTGGTAATGACGCAATTTCAGTAGAATTAAATGGAGGCTTCTTCGCCTTGCCGGGGTTCAGACTCCGTAGGGGACAGGAATAGCTCAATGAGAGATTTTAATTCCCTGTGACTGCTTGACTCCTTGAACACTTCGTCTATGTCGACACACCGTATCCCTTCTTCCTTATTCTTGGATCTCTGGCGAGTTTTCTTCGGCCCAAAGTAGATCAGACTCGATTCTTTATCGCCGACCCTTCTGAGCCTCTCTATTTTTTCTTCTTCTACCCTTGCGTCCTCTGCCTGGCTGACCTGTGCGAAAATATAACGCCCATTCGAGTCCAGGCCAGCGATGTCAATATCCTTCATGCTACCTCCGATGGGGGCGAGGAGCATCTTCAGTCTTGGTAGATCCTTCATCTTTCTGTTTTCCACTCTAAGGTATTCTTCGCAGAGCACCTCAAGCTGTGAAGGCGCCAGAGATTTGACTTCGTTGTCCAACTTACATCCTTTACACATTCTTTCGACATTTTTTGTAGAGATCATTCTAAGAGGGCTTATTGTACCCCTGGGGAAAGGCAGCTGGAAAAGTGTGTAGGAAAGAACTGAAAGTGGTGTGGGTTTTTTTAGCCTGAGCGTTTTGTAGATGTGTTTATCTTTAAGATGGTACTTTTTATGTTCTTTAGCCTTCTCCTTCGTGCAGAGTCCCGTGCTCTCGTAGTAATCACGTGAATTCTGCTCAACTTCCCCTACCAGTATCGTCTTCCTATCGTGTTCCTTTGCGACATTGCGATCCTTATCCGCGCAAAGTATAGGAGAGTAATCTGCAATAACCCAATCACCGTGTTTGTCAAGTTTTTCGAAATGCTTTATCGTCTTTTTCGCTGCCATGGAACTGTACTCGTTCGGGTCCCAGCTTCTGACGTCCTCGTAGTGAAATGCAATAAGTCTTTTTTCAAACAGTTCTTTCGCATCCTCGTATGGTATATGCATCTTGTGTCTGACAAAGTAAACATTATCAGTCATTTCGAGACACTTGCCAAGATGAGACTTGCATCAGATAAAAACTTTCGAATTAAAGAAAGAAAGACAAACCTAGCTCTTATTCTATTCAACCTGATCCGGCCTCGTTGTGAAGATATCCTTTTCGAACTGGCTGAGGAAGACGTGGAAGGGAATATGACCTTCTGTTGTGAGCAATATTCCTGTCCCTATGTCTGCATTGAGAACGAAGCTCTCTTCAGCATCACTCAGGTTAAAAGCTTCTCTCAGCATGGCAGAAGAAGCCTGGTCCTGCTTCAGCACAACTTTAGTTGAGCAGGACTCTATCATGTCCCTTCCAGGGCCATACTCCCCAGCCCTTCCAAGCAGGTCTGTTACCATCTGTGTGGCTATGACAAAGCATGTATTGAAGTGCCTGCCTGTTCTTGCTATCTCAGGCACATAAGATACGGCAAGAGGGAAGTATGGCTTTCCAGTTGCAGGGTCCT
>Ga0080006_1090378_pt1 | contig 13947 bp, 16 predicted proteins | sample RS3BMetagenome_FD_69209 | JGI IMG/M metagenome (GOLD analysis project Ga0080006, IMG submission 69209) | Ferric oxide microbial mat and aquatic microbial communities from Rainbow Spring, Yellowstone National Park, USA - RS3B (SPADES... ...
TACACTTCTGTGGTTGATGTTCTGGCTTTAGGTATCTTTGGAAGGCCTATTCTGCCAGACCTCTCATGGATTATTTTAATTCTATTACTAGCTCCGGCTGTCAGCTTGGCGAGCGTGGGTTTGACTGTTACAATATCTGCAAAGATCAAGGGCTTCAGGGAAGCACAGCAGATAAATGCAATACTGATGATCCCAATACTTATAGGTATATTCAGCGAATCATGGATAGCAGTCATACTTGGAGCTAAAGCGCTCATTTTGCTTACTCTTTTCTTCGTGCTGCTTGATTGCGTTATGTTCTATGTAGGGGTAAAACTTTTCAGAAGAGAGGATATAATGGCCAAGATTGTCTGACCATTCATTCTTCTCTCCACTTGAAAGCCTTTACCGCTGCTACCGATAATATGATGCAGATTACTATAATTATTGCAAGGTCAATCAGTGCTGACCTTAGGTTGTCATAGACCATCGTTGCTGTTAGACCATCTATTATGTAGTAGAGAGGAAAGATGTGAGCTATTCTAGCAAGCCATGAAGGCATTATACTGAGGGGAAAGAAGGTTCCTGACAGGAACATCATGGGGAATGTGATTATGTTACCTATCACTCCCGCTGATTCTATGCTTTTTGTAATTGTGCCAACAAGCATCCCCAGAGAGACGAAGAGAAGCGAGCCAAGAATTACAAAGGGGAGAACCCACACCGTTATCCTAATATTTGCTCCAAAGAGTAAAGTGCCTGCCGCTGTCATCAAAACAAAAGATATAAGAGAAATAATTACGTACCAGATTATCTTTGATGTTAGCCATTCTCCTTTCGTAAGGGGAGTTAGCGATAACTGCTTGAAGAATTTTGATTTCTTATATTCAGCAGACAGGTTGACCATTGAGAACATAGGACTAGTCAGAACTGTAAAACCTATCAAGCCTGGGATAAGAAAGTCAATATAGCTGGGGGATGATTCGCTTACACTTTTTTGAATAATCGTTATGAAGTTTGACGAGTTTGAGAGCTTTAGGTTAAATGCCCCAGCTACGCTACTGACAACCCCCGTAACTATCTGTGTTGAGGTATCTGCAGGATTGCTGTATATGATAATGCTTGCTTTAGCATCTGAGTGAATAGAATATGTGAAATTGCTTGGAATCAGAATTCCTTCTGAGTAAGAATTTTTGAGAAGATAATCTGGAAAGACTGAACCTGATGGTGCAAGTATGACTTTTATCGCTCCTGTCTGGTTCAAAGCGTTAAGAAACGATGAACCTAAGCTTCCATTATCCTCGTTAAGGGCATAGACGTTTATAGAGCTATGGTTACTGCCTGAAAATATGGCACCAAATAGTAGTATTAGGATTACAGGAAATACAAGGGCGAAGAAGAAACCTTCTTTGTTTCTCAGGTATTCTCTACGGAATACAGAAAAGTCTGCAAGAACTCTTCTAAAATTCAATCCAGCTCTCCCTCTTTCATTCTTCCAACAAGACTGATGAATACATCCTCAAGAGAATCCTTTTTCAGGCTTAAGCCTGAATAAGGTATGCCTGAATTTTCTATCAGGTTTATCACTTTCAATAAATCTTTGCTCTGTTTCAGAGGTACTTCAATAGTCCCGTCCTGCATTGATACAGTTATATCTGAAGATTGTTTCAAAAAGCTATACATTCTTTCATCCCCAAAGAGCGTAAGTTTCTTCGAATTCCCGTATTTCGATACTAGATAGTCAGGAGAGCCTAATGCTATAATTCTTCCATGGTTCATTATAGCAACTCTGTCAGAAAGCCTTTCAGCCTCATCAAGGTAGTGTGTTGTGAGAAAGACGGTCTTTCCTTGCAGCTTGAAACTTTCAATTACACTCCATATCGAACGCCTTGCCTGGGGGTCCAAGCCTGTTGTAGGCTCATCAAGGAAAAGGACTTCTGCATCGTTAACCATTGCCAGGGCAAGCCCAACCTTTTGCTTCTGTCCTCCTGAAAGTTGTTCGAAATATGTATCAGCTGCATCCTCGAGCCCTACAAGCTTCAGAATATGTTTAGCGTCTACCCTTCTTCCGAAGAGTTCAGCATAATAAAGTATAGCTTCGCGAGGAGTTGATTTGTCGAAGAACCTGAAGCCCTGAGGTATTACGCCTATTCTCTTGTGTAATTCGTAACCATTTTTCCAGGGGTCGAGGCCGAGAACTGAAACTTCCCCTCCATCAGCCTTTCTTATTCCCTCCAGTATCTCCACTGTAGTTGTCTTACCTGCGCCGTTTGGGCCGAGAAGGCTGAACACTTCCCCTCTATGAACTGAAAAATCTATTCCGTCTACAGCCTTTAAACTACCATAGGATTTACTTAATCCTTTTACAACTATAACAGAGCCATTCTGCCCCTTGATGTTTGAATATCTTGCATCCAATTTACGCAATCCTTCTCCTTGACTGATAAAAATCACAGCAAGTTCTTTCATGTCCTATTTATATGTAGCGAGAGGAGCCACTATTGTCCTAACATAAAAATAGTGCTCATTGATACGGTAGAGTGTTGACCTTAAAAGGAGCAGAAGCGGCCTATTCTGCTGGTCTGATTCTACTACTCTCAATATCTGTAATTAGCCTCATAGCAAATTCGTCTTTAATTCACCCGGTTAGCACACAACAAGCACTATTGCCTGCAGAGCAAGGGTCAAGCCATATATTAGTACCATCTTTAACAGCAGGAGCTCAAAACAGCACTGATATAGCTATGATAATGCTCGGAGGCCTATTACTTCTTGCTGCTTTTATGATGGTGTGGATGAGGGACAGATTTGTTACAAGCATTAAAGAGATGTTGATAATACTGTCTTTAACATTTATGGCTAGTTTTGCTTATGTAATTATAACATCTTTCATTAGATTACCAACCATGGCATTTGATTTTTATGCATTTAGATATGCCTTTATTGTTGCAATAGGATTGATCGCATTTTTCTCTATTATGTATATGAAAAAGCAAAGAATGAAAATTAAGGGGATGCCTGAAGATTTCCAGCCAGAAAGGAAGGAAGAATTGGTCAATCGAGATGATGTGTTCAGGCTGGCTATGTCAGAAAGTGATGAAGTAAGAAGGCAGGTATATCTTTGCTATCTGAGGTTCTGCTCTGAAACACAGAAGGCAGGAGTATCTGCATCTGAAAGCCTTACTGCTAGAGAATATAATGCTCTGGTTGGAGAATCCCTGCCAGAGCTGAGCCAAGAAGCATCTTTTCTGACCTCTTCATTTGAAGAAGCAAGATATAGCAGAAGAATAATTCCCCAGTCAAAAGTTGATAAATTGCTGAACGCTCTCAATAGTATAGAGTGGAAGCTTCGCAGAAAAGGTGTATTGATAAATGGATAGAATGTTAAAAATAGCAGGAGTAACCTTTTCTGGCACCATACCCCTTATAATTGTCGACTTGCTGCTGGGACAAAGCGATTTCACGTTCATGGTAAGCCTTTACTTTCTGCTTGCTATTGCTATCATCGATAGTCTAGTAATTAGACCCCAATCTGTACAGATGGAGAGGAAGGTAAAAAGCTATAGAAATGACGAAATACTCGGTAATGTCAGAAGGGCTGCAAACGGGGAAAGAGATGCCAGAAATTACATAGTAAATACACTGAAAGGTTTATCTGCAGATATGACTGATGAAGAAAAGAGCCTGCTTTTAGAACAGAGCAGATTCTACAGGCTGAAAAGACAAAGGGGCAATTACCTGAAACTTCTGGAATTAATTCTGGATAGGATATATGATGAAAGACGTCATTGAACCAGTCAACGAGCCGGTAAGGAAGATACTTGACCAGCTTGGAAGAGCAATAGTAGGCAAGCAGGAGGTAATAGAGAAACTGCTTATGTGTCTTCTCAGCGAGGGTCATGTTCTCATAGAGGATTATCCTGGACTCGGAAAGACTTTAATTGCAAAGTCGTTTGCAAAAACTTTAGGGCTTCAGTTCAAAAGGATTCAGTTTACTTCGGACCTGCTGCCGGCAGATATAACTGGAACTTTTGTCTTCGACAGAAATGAATCTCAATTTATATTCAGGAAGGGTCCTATATTTGGCAATGTAATTCTGGCAGATGAAGTAAACAGGGCGCCTCCAAGAACTCAATCTGCTCTACTTGAAGCAATGCAGGAAAGGCAGGTTACTGTAGAGGATGTGACGTATCAGCTGCCTAGGCCATTTATGGTTATAGCAACGCAGAATCCTATAGAATATGAGGGGACATATCCATTACCAGAAGCTCAGGTAGATAGGTTTCTTGCAAAGATATCTGTAGGCTATCCTAGTGCTGAAGATGAATTCAATATTGCAAAAGAAAGAAACCTGAGAAAGTCAGATGATGTAGAGCTGGAAGTTGTTGCCGATGCCTCAGCCATAATGGAAATGAAAGTAGAAGTTGAGAATGTGCATGTTGATGATGCATTGATAAATTACATGGTGGAAATGGTAAGAAAGACCAGAGTCCACAAAGATGTAGAGATAGGAGCAAGTCCCAGAGGAACTTTAGCACTGCTCAAGCTTTCGAAGGCATCTGCTTGGCTGTATGGAAGGGATTATGTTCTGCCTGATGATGTAAAGCAGGTAGCTGTAGATGCTCTTTCTCACAGAATAATTCTAAAACCTGAACAGATGCTTAGAGGAGGCAAGAGCTCGGCTGTAATAAATTCTATAATTTCTGAGCTGCCTGTGCCAAAAGTGTGATATGCATGCTGACAGCCAGAGGCTATTCCCTTTCTGCCCTCGCATTTTTTGCGATAGCAATTTCAACTTTCTTCTACATCCCTTACATTGCAATAGCATCTCTTCCAATATCAATATTCCTGATTGTAGGCAGATTACTCAACAGTCCTCATGTAAACGTCTCAGTTGCAAGAGAGATAGATAAGAGCGTAGCTTTGCAAGGGGATGAAGTAATAATTAGGCTGACTGTTCATAATGAATATGATAGCCTAGCTATAATGAGAATAGAAGATTCAATCCCCATGAATACGAAGGTTGTCAAAGGTTCTAATACATTCATAATGCAACTGAATAGAGGAGAGAGTAAATCTTTCACCTATTCGGTATCCCCCTTTTTACCTGGTAAATACTGTTTCAACGAGATAAAGATAGAAGCATTTGACACCTTCCAGCTATTTGTAGAAAGGAAAATAGTTACAAAACAAGACGAAATAAGAGCCTACCCTTACGTTGAGACTAATAGAAGCTCTATTATAATTATGTCTTTAAGGAGTCAGCCCGGTGAAAACAGGTCAAGAAGGCAGGGTGAAGGTGAAGAGTTCTATTCTGTAAGAGATTACGTTGCAGGAGATAGGCTGAAAAGGATAAACTGGAAAGCTTCAGCCAGATATTCAACTCTTCACACCAATCAGTATGCATCAGACCTTGCGGGAGAATTGATGGTTATACTTGACTCGAGGTTTGCACTGCTGCCAAAGGAAGATGAGGAAGAACAGTTCAAAAAATGCTCAAGCGCCGCTGCAACGATTGCATATACAGCAATTCTTTCAAGAAATAAAGTTGGGCTTATGATTATGGGAGACTTGCTGGAGAAGGTGCCACCTGCCTATGGTTACAGACAGCTAAGGAAGATACTTACCGTACTCTCAGATTTCAACGCTGGAAGAAGATGGCAGATAAGCAAGGTCAACAACTACCTCAGACTTCTCTTTCCCAAGGTAGAAGAGATAGCTCTCGTCACTCCTCTTGTTGACGATGAAGTTCTTAAGGCACTATCATCTCTGCATGAAGATGGTTTCAACAGTTATCTCATAGCTCCAGACATCTGGTCATCTAGATTGAGGAAAGGGTTGGAATTAGACAGAAGGATTGCTTCAAAAATTTTCATTCTGCAAAGAAGAGAAAATATTGAAAAGGCGAGAAGGTTTGCAAAAGTTATAGACTGGGATGTGGATAAGCCTCTCTCACACCAACTAAGGCTAAGGAGAATAGAGCAGAGGTCTTTTTAGCTTGATTCTGCAATTTGTTAAATGGTTGCCTAGCACTATCTTCTTTTTGCTGGTAGGCTTCATCCTATATAGCATCGTTCACAGCTATGTGTTGATTCTGCTTTCCGTCTTGCTCTACCTTGCTGCTACAGTGTTAAAAAATGACAAAGCGGTTGCATTGTCATGGTTGCTTTTAGCGACAACAGGGATATTCAGCCTTCCATATGGCAGATACCAGTTGATTGAGATAGCTTCAATAGCTTCTGTCTGCCTTTTTGCATCTATCATCGACCTCACGAACAGGTCGCTTGTCTCAGGTTCAGGATTAACATCGAATCAGTTGTTTGAAGTTGCAACAATATCGAAGCGGGTTATGCTAGCATCATTTATAACTATGATAATAGCACTAATAGTTTCAATCATTTCAGTCCACATTAAAGGAAATGGTATAATTCTTTCAAACCCTGTAGTTGGTATACTACTATTTGGCTCCTTAATGATTGCATTGATCCTCATAGCTTTGTCAGAGGCAAGTGTGAGAAGGCCTAAGAATAGCTCTTCCTCAGTGTGAAGTAAACTGATGAAGATAGCAAGATAGCAAGCAGTATAGCTACGAAATAAGCAAGAAGATAATTTCTTTCAATTCCGGGTTGAGATGCTGTATGATAAGAAGGCAGGGGAGATGTAACTGTTGCGCTAATATTTGAATATGAAGGCTTTTCAGTCTGAGTTGGCAAATAAATATGAATGACAGAAACTATAGCCAATGCCAGAACTATAGCTAGCGATGCGCCCTTGGCGAATTCCATATAGCTGCTCATCCCTTGTACTCAACCCCTGCTAGAGATATAATACTAATCATCAGAACGGCCTCTTGCTCCATGTTCTAAACGCCTCATACCAGAAGCTGAGAGATGCACCAAAGCATCCTAACAACGCAAGAGGGTCAAGTGAAGAATAACTTAAGAATAGATAGGATAAAGAGATTATGGAGAAGAAGACCGCATAGAATCCAAGCCTTGGAAGTGTGAACCCTGCTACGTTCATAAAGGCATTAAGTATTCCTGCATCTACGTTTTTTATAACTTCGTACTCGCCAGTCTCGTTCTTTGATGCAAGACCTAACTCAACCAGCTTCTCAAGATGATGGAATGAAACGCTAGGGCTCGAAAACCCTAATGCCCTCTGAACCTCCCTTACACCAGCGCCTTTCTGTCTCTTAAGAAGGAATATGTAGACCTTTAGAGTTTTGCCCCGAAGCTGGTACTCGATTGATTGTCTTTCGTCCAATTCTATCATCAAAAACAAAAGACACGGTATATCTAATAGTTTTCGAAAGGTTATTTAACAACGGAGAGATATTATTTATCAAATTGAACACCAAAATAATTACAAATGTAGGGATATACGTAACAATAGCGTTAGGGCCAATTCTTTTGCTTCAAGTTTATGGAATAGTTCATGCATATCTGTTCTATTCTCTGCTGGGAGGGTGGATTGTTTATTTAATTGCAGGAGCAGGTGTAGCTTTGAACAAGAAGAGGTTTTACATGCTAACATCACTTCTCTCAATACTTGTTTTGGTATTATCACTTTCCCAGCCGGAACATTACCTTTTCTTCAGTCAGGGTAAAGTCTATGCTGCACTTACTTTTCTGATTGGAGATTTATTACAGGTAATAGTTCTTGCAGGGTCTTTCAGTATTCTTGCTTCAAAGAAAGACAGATAGTAAACTACCTCGCCCTTACGGACGGGGTCTCTGGTGAAAAAGATGAAAAATCATTTTCAAGCCTTTAGTCTTCATAATTCACGCAGTTTGATGAGTGAAGATATCAGCTTAACATATTGAAATTTCTTTTACGGCTTGTAACGTTTGAAAACTGTTAGTGGATTGTTTCGACTTCTTTTTTATAGAAGATTTTTCAATAGTATGTTGCAAGAGCCATTAGGGTAAAGACTGAAATCAGCAAGACCAGGTCGACAATTGAGATAATTCTCAACCTGGACAAATGTGTTTGAAGTGAAGCTTTGGCTGAATCGGGGTTAGCCTCAAATTCTCTTGTAGCCTTCACAATTTTCATAGTTAAAGGCATAATGATGATTATTCCAAAGATATATGCTATTATGCCTAGCACTGCTCCAGCATATATCAAAGAGTCCCACGTAGATGGGGGGTCTGCAAAAATCCTTCCACCAGTAAATGCATAGAAGACTATCGCTCCAAATATAATTGTAAAGGTGGTTATGATACCCATGAATTTGCCCAGCAAAGGAACAAACCTTTTTGTAAACTCTACAGAAGTCTCAGCTGATAAGCCCCTTGATGCAGGTTCTATTACAAATGTCATGAGTACAGTTGCTCCTATCCAACAGACAGCAAAAAAGACGTGTAGCCAAGCAAGAATAATTGTAGATTGGATCATGAATTAAGCTGATTTGGTCTCCTTGAGCAGTTATTTGAATCGTAGGTTTACGCCGATTCGGAAAACCTTTTTCTCATGGTTACATTATAATCGTGCACACCTTGAATATGAGTGTAAGGCCTTTGCTACTGCTAACTCTTCTATTTCATTTCTCCAGCCTTTAACGCCTGAATTTCTGCTTCCCTTAACTTTCTTCTTACTAATGCTTGGTTATACCTTCTTTTTTCTTCTTCAGTTTCAGGAATTATCTTCGGTATAGGAGTAGGTTTTCCGTTTTCATCGAGAGCCACATAGGTAAGATAGCAGGAGCCAGTATGAACCACCCTGCCAGTCCTCAGGTCTTCAGCCTCAATCCTGACTCCTATCTCCATAGAAGTATTTCCAACATAATTGACAGAAGCCTTCAGAGCTATCAGGTTTCCAACATATACTGGGGCGAAGAAACTCATTCTATCAATCGATGCTGTCACCACATTCTTTCTGCAGTGACGGAATGCTACTATGCTTGCTACTTCGTCCATCAGCTTCAATATTGTCCCACCGAATACATTGCCCGACGGGTTTGCGTCATTGGGCATCATAAGTCTATAAAGAACTATTGCAGAATCTGAGACTTTTTTTGCTTCGGGTTGACTCAATTCGGTTTATCGTTTCAATACTTTCGTTTATACTTTTTCTTTCCCTGCAAGCCACTAGAGTCAGCGATAAGTCTAAAGGCTTGGATATTGTTGATCAGGCCGCATGGTATTAGCAGGGGAAAGGCCAGAGTGGCTCAAGATAATTCCGAAGAGAAATGAGAGGTTTAATAATCTAAGCCACCTCTTTCAGAGCCTGAATCTGCATACAGTATGCGAAGAAGCTCATTGTCCAAACATTTACGAATGCTGGAATCAAGGCACAGCAACACTTATGCTTCTAGGAGATGTATGCAGTAGAGCATGCAGGTTCTGCATGGTCAGGCCTGGCAAGCCAAATGGAATAGTTGACCCATTCGAGCCGGAGCATGTTGCATATGCACTGTCAAAGATGAACCTGAATTATGTTGTACTTACATCTGTAGACAGAGATGACCTACCAGATGGCGGTGCCTCTCATTTTGCGAGAACTATTAGAAAGGTGAGAGAAAGTTGCCCTGAACTTATGATTGAAGTGCTTATTCCTGATTTTCAGAATGATGTAGATGCATTGAAGCTAGTTGTAGATGCAAAGCCGGATGTTATCTCGCACAACGTTGAAACTACGCTTTCCCTGACCCCTAGGGTCAGAGACCCCAGAGCCGGATACTGGCAATCGCTTTCTGTGCTAAGAAATGTCAAGAAGCTTGACAGAACCATTTACACCAAATCGTCTATAATGCTTGGGCTGGGAGAGAGCGATGAAGAAGTACAGCAAACAATGCTCCATCTCAGAAACGCTGAAGTCGATTTTCTGACTCTGGGGCAGTACCTGAGGCCATCCAGGAGACACCTTGAAATAAAAGAATACGTCAGACCTGAAAGGTTCAGCTATTTCAGAGAATTAGGGCTGGAGATGGGTTTCAAATACGTTGCGTCAGGTCCCCTTGTAAGAAGCAGTTACAGAGCGGGGGAATTCTTCATCAGAAGCATAGTGAAAGAAGCAAGGAATGCAGACACGTTCACATATTTGGAACGAAGAAATATCGAGAAGTGAATGGTGGGAGATAGCAAGGATACTCGAAGTTTAGGCGAAAATGGTGTTGTGGAGCTCAATTCTTGCAGCTCGTCATCGCTCTGCTCCAGGTATAGTTGGCTCAATAAAGACCTGAATGGAGAAGAAGTGTTTGGGCTGCTGGCTTCAGATAAACAGATAGCTCAATGCTGGCATCAACTTCTATAATGGAAAGCAGGGGGTATGCCTGAGGATGAACACACCTATGCCAGCAGCATCGTAGAATACAAGTATTCCACATGTGAAGGTAAGTGTGGCTATGAATCGGGAAGCTCCATCAGTAAGGGAGGTAGTTCGCTAGCACAAACAAATCGGGAACATTAAGCAATTTATGGATAAGATGACATCAATTATCGCAATACTTATACGCACTGATTCTACCTGACAAGAGACTCTTTAGTTACGCATAAAATCATCATGTTAAATTAGTAATGTATTTCTACAACCCCATTGCTACAAATGGAAGGTGCTGCTTGTTTGGTTCTTCAGTTCAGGCTTCCTGATATTGGAGAAGGAGTAAGTGAAGGAGAGATAGTTAAGGTATTGGTCAGTCCGGGGGATGAAGTAAAAGTAGACCAGCCGCTAGTTGAAGTTATGACAGATAAGGTCAATGTGAACATACCTTCCCCATATTCAGGAAAGGTTGTCAACGTGCATGTAAAAGAAGGTGACAGGGTAAAAGTAGGGGATGTGCTGATTGAAATAGAGGGAGACTCATCTCAACAGGGTTTTCAGCAGCCTTCTCATGAGGAGAAGAAAGAAGTGAATATGCCCTCTGGCCAAGGAGGAGGACAATTATCAGCAAGCATGGTAAGAGAAAAGAAGACTGAGGGTGGCGCCGAATCAGTCTTGGCTACGCCAGCAGTAAGAAAGCTAGCAAAAGAGCTGGGCGTAGACCTGACCCTGGTTAAAGGTTCAGGGCCTGGCGGAAGGATAACTGAAGCAGATGTTAAGTCATTCAAAGGTGAGCAGGGAACTAGGGAAGAGCTGATACCACTAAGAGGAATGAGAAGGATGATAGCTGAGCATATGGTTAGGGCAAGACAGAATACAGTGCCAGTAACTCATGTGGACGAGGTTGATGTAAGCGAACTTGTCTTTCTCAGAGATGCTTTCAAAGGAAACGCTGAAAAAAAGGGTGTCAAATTGACCTATCTTCCTTTTATAATTAAGGCTCTGATACCAGCTCTGAAAGAATTCCCCCTGATGAACGCTTCAGTAGATGAAGAAAACATAATACTGAAGAAATATTACAATATTGGAATAGCTACTGATACAGAGCAGGGGCTTGTAGTTCCAGTTATAAAAGAGGCAGATAAAAAGGACATATACCAGCTCGCATCTGAAATCGAAGAGCTTTCCACCAAGGCCAGACAAGGGAGACTTTCGCTGGATGAAGTAAAGGGAGGAACATTCAGTATCACCAATGTGGGTTCTATAGGAGGGCTGTTTGCCACACCTGTAATCAACTACCCAGAAGTTGCAATTCTTGGACTTCACAAGATATCGAAGAAAGCTGCAGTCAGAAATGGATTAGTTGAAGTCAGAGATATGACCTATCTTTCACTGACCTTTGACCACAGAATAATTGATGGCGCATATGCAGCTAGATTCTTAGCTAGAGTTATAGATATACTGCAGGATTCAAAGAAGCTCTTGGCTGAAGTACTTTGAGCGACTTCGACCTTGTTGTGATAGGAGGAGGGCCAGGAGGGTACGTATGTGCAATAAGGGCAGCGCAGCTAGGGCTGAGTACTGCTGTTGTTGAAAGAGATAGAATGGGTGGAGAATGCCTCAATTACGCTTGCATTCCTTCCAAGACGCTTATAAACGTAGCCAAGCTCTATGATAAAGCATTAAATGGGTCAAGATACGGGATAAAGGTTGAAGATATAAACATAGATTTCTCTCTTTTGCAGCAGTGGAGGCAATCAGTAGTAAACAATCTCGTGTCTGGGGTAGAACAGTTATGCAAAGGTAACGGAGTTTCCATGATTAAGGGTGAAGCGGTGTTTGTCGATAGAAGAACAATAGCTGTAAAAGAAGGAGATAGTGCTAGAGAAATAACCTTTAGCAAAGCAGTCGTAGCTACTGGCTCGAAACCTTCTGAACTTCCAAACGTCAGGTATGATGGAGAAGTGGTTATAGGGTCAAAGGAGGCTTTGCAACTGAAGAGCCTTCCTGAGCATATGGTCATTATAGGTGGAGGAGTTGTAGGCATGGAAATAGCATGCCTTTATTCAAGGCTGGGAAGCAAGATAACTGTAATAGAGTTGATGGACCAACTTATACCTGGTTATGATGTTGATGTCGCAAGAACCTTGCAGAGGCTGTGTATGAAGAGAGGTATGTCTATTCATCTAAGTTCCAAGGTTACAGAACTTACAGTTAAAGGTCAGTCTGCAACGTTGCAGGTTGATACCGGAAAAGATATATTGAGTATTCAGGCTGATAAAGTGCTACTCAGTGTAGGAAGAAGGCCAAGAAGTGATGAGATAGGACTTGACAGAATAGGGGTTGAGGTTGACCAGAAGGGATTTATAAGGACAGATTCAAGAATGGTCACAAGTGTTGATAATATATTGGCAATAGGAGATGTAAGGGGCCCTCCGATGCTTGCGCACAAGGCATTCAAAGAGGGAATTGTTGCAGCAGAGGTTGCAGCAGGTATGTCCAGCGAAGCATTATGGAAGACTGTACCTGATGCAATATTCACGGAGCCTGAGATTGCTTCAGCAGGTCTTACTGAAATCATGGCCAGAGCATCTGGTTTAGATGCAAGCTCCACAAGGTTTCCTTTCGCTGCACTGGGAAGAGCACTTACTGCAGGAGAAACAGATGGATTTGTAAAAGTCGTATGGGAAAAAGGAAGCAAAAGGGTTGTTGGTGTGCAGATAATAGGCCCATCTGCATCAGATATGATATCGGAGGCAGCACTTGCAATAGAAATGGGTGCAACGTTGGATGACATTGCTCTTACAATACATCCTCACCCGACTTTCCCAGAGGCTCTTATGGAAGCTGCAGAGGCTGCTGCTGGGCAGCCTATTCACCAGCTGAGAGTGACCTCTAAGTGAAGATACTCTTTTCAGATATAGGAATAGTTGAATATGGAAAGGCCCTTCAGCTTCAGAGAAGGCTGGTAGAGTCTAGTATTGAAGATAACAATATACTTCTCCTGTTAGAACATCCTCACGTAATAACTCTTGGCAGAAGCACAAGTAAAGAGAACTACAGAGAGCAGCCAATACCAGTCTTTCAGGTTGAAAGGGGAGGAGATGCAACATACCATGGTCCAGGTCAGCTTGTTGGTTACACAATCTTTCACCTTAATGACCACGATGTCAGGCGTTTTGTAAGCAACATAGAAGAGGTTCTTATCAGGTCTGTCGCACACTTTGGAATAAGTGCAGAGAGGAAAGAGGGGCATAGAGGAGTATGGGTCAGACAGGGTAATCTGTTCAAGAAACTGGCTTCTATAGGGATAGCTGTAGATAGATGGGTAACTTATCATGGTTTTGCTCTTAATGTAAATACAGACCTCTCTTACTTCAGACTGATCAACCCTTGCGGTTTACCTGCTGAGGCGTTGACATCGATGGAGAGGATTCTGGGGAGTAAAATAAGCATTGAAGAAGTAAAAAGGTATGTAGTAGAAGAATTTGCAAATGTCTTTTCTGCACAGGTTGATAGATTGAGTGCTGATTTGCTTCTTGCAAGTTCAGAAACGATTTAGTCAGGAACTCGTGAATAAATTTGTGGGCTTGCGAAGATGGTAGCAATGCAAGTCTTGAATGGTCTGAATCCTTTGAGTACTAAGGTTGGTAAACTACAAGCATGTTATGATCTTCCCTACTCCAGAGCTACGACAGAACCACT
>Ga0080006_1095009_pt1 | contig 13943 bp, 14 predicted proteins | sample RS3BMetagenome_FD_69209 | JGI IMG/M metagenome (GOLD analysis project Ga0080006, IMG submission 69209) | Ferric oxide microbial mat and aquatic microbial communities from Rainbow Spring, Yellowstone National Park, USA - RS3B (SPADES... ...
AACGACAGCCGCGAGTCCTCCCTCTCCTACGCTGCCAGGAAGGAGGGAGGTGAACCACTTCTCATCCCTGGAGTCCCTGGACGTCACGCTCTTCGTCGTAGCGTCGAACCTGGAGGAGCACGTGAACTCAGCCGTGAAGTCCCGCAGCTACAGGCTCAGGCAGATCTTCGAGGTGAGGTTCAATGGAGGTGAATGAGTTGAAGCCTTATAAGTTATTGTACACATTTTTTCTGGGTACTCTCGAACTTTCTCCTTCCCCTGGAGGAACCGTCCCTGACGACCCTCTCCGAACCGCACGAGGGACGTGACCATACACTCCCTTCTCCTCCTCAACCTCACCCCCCTCACGTAGTAGACCTGGAGGGATCCCCAACTCCACCCTCACGCCCAGGGCGTAACAGACAGGACTAAGGACAACTCCCACAACCCGTACTTCCTGGGCCTAAACCCTCATATTCCTCAGGATCGTACATCAACTGTGCGAGGATTACGAGGTTCTTTCTCGCTCACCCAAACACTCTCGTAGCCCTCTCACAACAAGTTTTCGCCAACGATGAACTTCCATGTCTAATAATTGCTCCACTACTTATCGAATAGGATGACCGTATGAGAACACTCCCACATATTGTGATCAACCCAATACTCAAACAAATCTCTCTTTAGCAATGTTAATTGGTAATAAAAGACTAAGGGATGATTTTTCGGTAATATTTATATATAACTTTGTAATGAATATGTTATTATGGAGCGGAGGAAAAGAGATAGATACGATATAATACTAGATATACTAGAGACTTGCGTGAGAGGTTGCAAGAAAACTGAATTGATATACAGGGCTAATCTTAGCTTTGAACTGGCACAGAAGTATCTAGAATTACTGATGAATAGCGGACTATTGTCATTCGAGTCCACTGATCGAATCTATAGTTTAACCAAAAAAGGTGAAGAGACGAGGAAATTGCTCTTGGAATACAGACATGTAAAGAAAATTTATCATGATATACGTAGTAGATTGAACATGTTATAAGGGACAACATTAATTTTACCTCATAATTTCTGTAAATCTAATCTATTTATCTCTATAAATCATTTGTGTAACAGGACTATGGGCCGTTTAGGTTTCCTTCGCGAATTGTAATATCTCTCTTAAATTAGGGTAACTCCATGCAGGATTAATTAAGTATATGTTCCCGAACAGATAAGAATAGGGTAAGCTATAATATTATTACATGATTGGAAGTCAGGTTTAAGGTTGTAGTTATTGGCAACGGCCAGTGTGACCTGTGTGTTCCCTAGCGCGAGTGGGACTTCCCAAACCTGTGACACTCTACGAGGGAATTGAACGAGCCGACCAGGCTGTTGGACTTGAACCAGCTCCTGACCCTCCTCCGGGGTGACGAGGTAGTTGAGGTACAACGGGTCCTCAACTTGGAGCGCTCAGCCAGGTAGAGCTCGTCCAACTCCTTCCTCTCCTCCTCGGTCGCGGAGCGCTTGAGGTGGACGATGTACTGCTGCCTCCTGACCTCGAGCCCTGAGGAGGAGATCGCCGCGTCTAGGGCCTCGACCTCGTCAGCCACTACCAGTTGAAGTCGTACTTCCTCCACAGACTGACCAGCAACTCTCAGTCCTGTGGTCCTCCTTCCTAGCCAGCTTGACTTTGAGCTCGGCTCTCCTACCCTCAGGGGTGACGCCCACGGCTGCGAGGAGCGCTTCCCTCCACTGAGCTTGACGTACTTCCAGTCAACTATCACGTTCTTGAACTTACCCTTCACGTGCAGCTCGGGTTTCCTGAGCTCGATGTTGAGCTTCCCTCCCAGGATTGAATAGAAATTGAACAGTGCGGAGAGAACCTGGTCCTCCTCCACCTTGGTCTTCACCATCCCTGTATAGCACGGGCAACCTCACCGTGACTCCAGCACGTATCCTCCATGACCTTGAACCCCTTGAGGTACCTGTAGTTCGCGTAACCCTTCCTCTTCACGTCCCCCTGGAGTACCTGGGTATCTCCCTCTCCGCGTCCCCCCATCAACTTCTCGATCTCCTCCACCTCCTTAATAACGCGTGCTTAGGTGATATCTCGGGGAAAAGCAGGACGGTCGATGACGCGTCCACCCCGACGCCGCCCGAGGTCGCGGGCATCCTCGTCGTGTAGGTCGTTAAGATTTGGAACACGGCAAGACCTACCGCTCCTCCCCTATTAATATTATCAACAGTATTAGGATCAATTATTAGAGCATCAAGTCACGGAAACAAAATGAAATTGCAAAGGAAACCTGAATGGCCCCAAGACTATGATTGCCAAACTCAAAAATCCTTATCTCCTCCTACTAATTTCAGTCAGGAAATTCAAGGTGATCAAGACGTACTTCACGTCCTCTAATTTTTTATCAGGAGATTAAGAAACTTCCATATTTCGCATAGTCTTGTGCCGCTAGGTGAAGTCCTTCGCACTCCTACTCTTCCATGGGTTGGGAATCTATATGATGGGTGAGGCCGAGACCAGAGTAATCTATGCATGAGTTACTTCCCTTAGGGAATGAGAGATCCAAGATAAAAATGATGCCTGAAGTTAGGAAGGTCGTGGATAGACTAAAATGATCCTGGGAGACGAGCAAGCCTACGAATGTGATACATGAGAGTGGATCGTAAGGCGTGTCGGACTTAGAAAATTACTGCGTCATCCCAGGCGTAAGGAACCCGGCGGGCAGTCATGGTCATGTAGTACAACCTTCAGCTTGCGCAGTTGAGTTTTTGCCTAGAACAGTATGACACAATGATAGTTAGGATGGAAGCCATTCTTAGCAATCTCGCCTGTACTTATCGAACAAGAATAGGCGTTACACATGCTCCGCGAGGATACGAAATCTTAATTAACGTCCATCAATAACTAATCATAAAAAATAATGAGAAGTTATAAATTAGTGAAGTGGATTAGTTATGACGATCTTGTCAAGCTATATTTAAGGGAGAAGAATGGGAAAGTGAAAATGAGATTATTAATAATTATAAAGTTGTATGAAGGGCATAAGCTGTATCACGTCTCCAAAGAATTAAAAATGTCAGTAAGTACGGTATCTAAGTGGTTAAAGAGATGGAACCAAGGAGGATACGCGGCACTTTTAGACTCTAAGAGCAGAAGAAAGCAAAGAGCTTAATCGAGACCCTATAATAGCGGAAACTATATAGAAAGATTTTATTTGCCATAATAAGAAACTATAATCATCATGAAAGTTTCAATACTGACTGAGACTCCTCAACGAGGTACTTTCGCCACTATGCTCATAGTCTATCAGAAGTTAAGAGAACTAGGTATAGATTCAGAGATTTTTACAACATTTGACTCTGAGTATAGTGTATTACCATCACCTCCAAGAAGCAGGATATTTGGAATGGAAACGGTGATAAATGGAAGTTATTCTTATAATGTGTTTGATTTAATTTCACCTAAACCAAAGGACTCGATTCTACATATAGCCAACGCGTGGCACGGAGTTATACCTGTAGCCAACTCAAAAAATGTGAAAACTGTAATAAATATCCAATATTGGTGGGTAACGTGTTATTTTAATTCAATGGAAAATCCAGATTGTGGATGTTCAGGCTTCAAAAACATCTCGTCGTGCATCGCAAGAAAGAGGACAGGCCTCAGGAAACTAGGAAGCCCAGGTGAGGCTTTCTATGCGATGAGGAAACTGAAGAAGATAAGAGAAAACGTATCCAAGGCCGACTCAATTATTGCGGTTAGTAATATTGTTAGGAATGTACTAGTAGAGCACAACTTTCCAGAGGAGAAGATAAAGATAATAAACATAAATGCCTTATCTCCATTCATAACTTATGCGACATATGAACCCTCAGACACCTTCACTTTTGCGTATCTCAGCTATCCAGATGAAGGGAAGGGAATATTCCAATTGCTCCGCGCGTTTCATAAGGCTCTCAAGTTAAATCCTAACATACGGTTAAAGGTACCCGGAGGAACCGAAGAACCTAGAGTGGTAGAAGAAGTTAAAACTATGGGGCTTCAAGGAAAGGTTATACTAACACCCAGGCTTAATTACGAGAAGTATGTGAAACAGGTTGGAGAGTTCTTAAGAGACGTCGATGTTGTGGTCGTTCCTACATTAGTTCCAGACACTTGGGCCAGGGTAGTCACAGAGTCCATGCTGGCAGGCAGACCCGTAATGGTCACCAAAGGTAACGGTGGACTAGTGGAACAGGTAACGGACGGAGTAGACGGGTTTCATGTAGATGTTTACGACTTGGAAAAATTTGCCAAATCGATATACGAGGTTTCTGTAATACCCAGGGATCAAATTAGAAAGATGGGTGTACTGGCTAGGGAAAATATTTCCAATAAGTTCAACAGCGAGAGGATCATGGGGGACTTAGTCTCTCTATACCGTTCCTTATTGGAAAAATAAAAATTCCTGAGGATACTGCTATTCCATTAATCAGAGACCACAGAATATAGAAGAATGGGACTTGTAACGTACACCTCGGGTCTTTAGTTTCCCTGTGACAGATAAGAGCGTTATTTAAGGCTCTGTATAAGGGTACCGTCATTCCAATTCCAATGAAGAACATGTTCTTCCAGATTAAGACTAAAGCAATTGCAACCACAAAAGATATTAATATTTTCCTAAAACGTATCCAAAACTTCGATTTACCGTAGAAGTTTGGCTGTTCCGTGAAAAAGGAAAGAATCAACAAAATCAATGATGTAAATAGAACAAACTTGAAAGGAATAATAAAAGAAGCAAAGAAAAGTATTAGCATTAGAAAGAACAATAAATTGTCTAAGTTCGGCAAATACCTATATCTTCTCAAGATGAGATAGGAGGGAAAACCGTATTGCCACGCCTTGATGATGTGGGATTTCAAAGACCTCTGATAAAATGACAGGAGATGCTTTACATAAACCTTTGAGTTTAAAACTATGTTCCATCCATATTTTCTTACTTTCTCAGAAAAGTCCAGGTCATGCATTCCATACTTGTACGTATTATCTAGGAGCCCTATTCTTTCTATGACTTCTCTCCTAATTACGTCATTGTTAAGACCAGTGTACATGACTGGCTGAACCTGTAGGTTATCACTGGGTTCATGCCAACCCAATATGTAAACGTACGAGAAAACCCTATCTATACCCTTTAGATCTTTAGGATCTGTGATGAAGAGTGATGAAGCTACCCCTACTCTCTGGTCCTCAAACAATTGGATCATACTTGAGACCCAATTATTTTGACATAACACCACATCATCGTGTAGAACGATAATCATTTTCCCAAGAGCCCTTTTTATTCCTTCGTTTATGGCCCCAGCGTGACCAAGTTTATGTGGATATTTGTAGTATCTTATCTGTCTATTTGATTCAGTCAACAGCCCCTTCACCAACTCTTCAGTATTATCCTTAGATCCGTTATCTATGATTAGTATCTCCATATTTTCGTAGTCTTGAGATAGAACTGATCTCAATACTCTCCCCAAGGTTTGTGCTCCATTAGACGTTGGAATTATAACCGACACTAGCATGGATTTCATCCTTGTGATATTCTTTATATATTCCCCTACATTAAATCATTTACTGTGAGAGTAGTCCTGTTGCCTGGATCTACACCTAGTCCCTGGGATGGGATAGAGGTGTACTCTTATGAGTTGGGAAAGAGTCTAGCTAGACTGGGACATGAAGTCATTGGGTTAAAGATAGGGGAAAGAACTGGAGAAAGGAGGATTATGGACAATTATTATGTCAGGTATGTTGCAGTACCACGCGTTCGTAGTGCTTTAGGATATCATTTAGGATTCATGTTGGCGGCACTGAAGGAGGCGAAAGGGTTGAAAACTGCAGATGTGGTACATGCCGTAGGTGGATACTATGCATCCATAGAATTTCTTCCTATCAGAAAGATAGTCACCATAATAGGGGCAAGCACGTTAAGGGAAAGTTCTAGTCTCCGAAGGAGACTCAGAGCTACTTACGGACGTCTTTTATATAAGAGGGCATTGGCCTATATTGTTCCGAACGGTATAATCGCAGAGGAGGTAAAAGTAAGATTCGGGATCAAAAATGTCCATGTGATACCCATGGGGGTAGATGTCGACGATCTTAGACCAGATAATGAAAAGGGACAGGTTAGGGAGAAATATGGTTTTAGAGGAGACGATATAATCATACTTTATGTAGGTCAATTAGTAAGGGGCAAGAGATTGCCTGAACTGTTGACGGCCTTTAAGAAATTTTCAGCTACCCATAATAGGGCCAAGTTACTTCTGTTATCGTGGGGATATCTTAAGGAAGAGCTGCTTAAACTAACCACCACGCTAGGGCTCGAAGGGAAGGTCATCTTTATGAGTCCCGTGCCTTATCAACAGAGGAAAGATATTTACCACCTCTCTGACGCATTCGTCATGATAGGCGATTCCTTTGGCGATGGTGGCATAAGCACAGCCTTGATGGATGCCCTAGCAGCGGGACTTCCGTCGGTCGTGGCTAAAAACACAGCCAACAGTATTGTAGTTAGGGATGGCATCAACGGTTTCACTGTAACTCCCACTGCTCCAGAGGACGTATCGAAGGCACTGGAATCCTGTTTGGACGAAAAAGAGAGGTTATCTCGTAACGCGTTAGAGATAGCCAGGCAGTATAGCTGGGGGAATGTAGCACAAAAAATCAATGAAGTTTACAAAACAATATTATGATATGCCTGGGATCGCAATAATTACGTCATTTGAACTATATATTATCGTATAATTAGCTACTAAGCCATTATAATAGTTATAGTAACCTTTCAGGTTTGGTCCGTTGAAATACAGAGATAAAGTCTCCACGTAATCTCCTCCAAATTTTAGACTCCCACCGCTAAGACTCATCGGAGGTATAATGTTTCCTTGATAAATGTAAAGTTCCTTGTAAAAGTCATAAGTAGATATTGTGGAGAGACCATATTTTGCTAAAACCATTCCACCATAGAACGCAGATTGTGGTGAGTGTTCAGAGGTGGCTATAGTCGTGTATCCGAGTATAGATAAGGGAGCGTTGAGTATCAGCGAGGCCAAGAACAGGAATCCTACAACCTTCCTTTTATTTAATTTGACGTAAAGTAGATAAACTAAAATAAATATGACATAAAATACCATGGTCTGCGGAATCATGCGAGTGAGCACGTTGCTAACGTTGTCGGCAATTCCTATAGCAGACTGCATTACGAGAAGGCCTGTACCTATGAGAAAGATCAACCTTAAGTCTGGGTTTAGTTGTTTGCGTATTCGTAACAGAATAAAAGAAAAAATAGAGAAGAGCAGGAAAATTCCTCCTTCCAATAGTTTACTCAATACGCCATAGAAGTGATAAGGCGAGGGAGGAACGAATGTGGCCACTAAGTTCTGTGTCGGTAATGCAAGATTTGTTGAAGTTTGAGGGAAAAATATGTCCTTGATGAAGTTGATGAAGTTGGTTATGAGGAATTTGTCACCGCTAACTGCTCCGGAGGCCAAAGGGTTGAAATAAACCCAATAGACGTAGGCTGAGACTGTCGCAAAGGCTGAGTATCCTATTAACCTGCTATTGATTCCCCATTTCTTAGCTAGATAGACCATCATGATTGATATTACGACGAGGGATGATGCGAAAGTACCTATGTCCGTCAAACCAGTAAGGATAGAGAACAGTATCATTAATGGGATCAACTGAACCCCTCCCCGTTTAATAATCATGCCAATGACCAAGAACATTGGGAACAAGAGGTTGTAGGACATAAGTTGGGGGGACCACTCAGCCACAAAGAACGGCATTGAGGAGAGGGTGTAGATCAATGCACCAATTTCAGACATAGGGGACTTCACGAATAGACGTATGAAAGCGTACACCGTGAGGTTCTGAAATATAGGGAAAAATATAGGAGATAAATACAAGAAAAGAAACGAAGGGGAGATACCAGAGAGTAGATAGGAGATGGCCCCATAGATGTAGCTGAGCGGATAATCTGATTGATAGATCCCTTTCACGGCAAAAGTATTTTTATTAGTGAGTAAAATGAAAACCTCTGCCGCGTGCCCTAGCTCATCTCTACTCAAAATAAAAACGGGATTAATGAAATAAAAAATAAAGAAGCTGTTGAAGGTTATGAGTAGATAATCTATTGCAGTAATGAGATTAAATATCTTTATATTCATCTTATTATAGTTAATTATACATAGAACTAGAGTAAATATAGAGAGGAACTCCGCCATCCAATAGGAAAAGGGTAGCTGTTGTGTCAACCCTAGAGGATATTTAAGGAGATCATAGTTGGGGATAGATACCGTTAATGTTACGAAGAGGGTCAACTCAATGCTGGCCAATAACATCAAAGTTAGTATGACGTCAACCTTGTTCTTTATAACAAGGCTTCTTGGAAATCCGAAGCTAATAGGTTTAGCCATTTATGACACCTAAAGCTATTAAAATGTAATAAATGCTCCATGAAATCCAGAAAGCATTGATAGCCCCAACAATTATTGATGTATCCCTGGGAATTGGGTAAAATAGGGTTTCTATGAGCAGGCTTAACACAGTGTAGGTCATGACATATACCCTCAGCTGAACTACGCCTACTGTGGATAAAACTAAGGTTATAACTGAATATCCTATGGCTAGGGCTATCGGTAACCACTTATAGTTCATTTCGTCTCACCAATTCATATCGCATTATTGACATTAATTCTACAAATATTACTACTGATAATGTGGCGGAGTATAGACTAATACCGACGGTAAAATCTAGGAGTAAACCTATGAGGCTGACACTCACGAAACCAAGGCCAAGTGATAAGGAGAGTTTCTCGAGCCCGTTGAATAGCCTGTCTGATCTAACATATAGTAGTTGGAGAAGATTATAGCCCGCCAGGAATATCACAAAGATTCCACCAATTACCATTTTTATGAAAGATAAAACAGGTATATTGAGATACAATATAAGGATTAGAATTGCTGAAGAGATCTGAGTCATGAGAAATGAGGCCGTGAACGAGGTTTGGACCTCATATTGCCTTCTAATTGTATCTATAGCGTCTGATTTACTCATGCCTCTCTTGGTTAGTGTCTGAACGGCGTCTTCAACTGTCTTCCCCTCCATTAAATTTGACTGGGTTTCCTGTTTCATGTGAATTGAATCACATTAATACTTCAGGTTTAGATTATTAATTTTGTTGTTCTATCGTGAGGTAGACTGAATGGAACTTGACGACTGTTCTTCTTTCTTCATGGTTCCATGCTAGATTAAAAATCACAGTGTTAGGAAGCGATTTTAGTTAGATCCAATTCATGGACTTCAGGGCTAACATACATCTGGAACTATTCAAGATGCTACTGCTTTGTATCCTACTTCGCTTTATTTCAAGTAGTGAAATTAGATTAAACGTATTTTTTAGAAAATTAATATATTCTACCTGAACTCGCAGGTCATCCCTCGACCTCGACTCCTGGGGCCCTCTACACGATCGAGTTGGCCAAGTGGACCATCTAGGAGTAGGCCCACTCCGCCTAGCCTCGAGGACCTGGCGAGAGTGGTAGCCCCGACCCTCGCGCCGAAGATCCTCTTCACGGCAGAGAACAGGGACTCGATGAGCCACCTACTACAGTAGCTCACCTCGTCCCTCCAGCGTTTGTAGCCCAACCTCCTGAACTCCCTGATCGCGCTTCTCGATAGGTGGCCCCTCGTCGTGGAGGCGTTCTCCCTGGGAGAGACGACCTCAAATCCCGTGGCTAGATCGCGTCGACGTAGTAGGCCTTCCCTAGAACTTCACCTCCCCTGGGCCTTCAGTTACTCCACGGTCTTGACAGCTGACTGGACTTCTCTCGACCACCTCGGCGCTCATCACCTCCAGGTCCTCCCCGTTCATCACGACCTCCACCTTCAGGAACTTGGACGCCCTCCTCTTCCCCCACTTGGCCACGACGTACTGACCTCCCCTGTCGTTGCTCACCCCGGTAGCTTCAGCCATCACCTCTAGCTCGTCCCCCGGCTCGGGGACAGCTCGACCTTCTCGACCCTCTCCCACACGGTGTGGTATTCCAGGTGGTCGGGATCACCTTAGCCTCTCCCACGCCCCCAACGCCGCCTCCACCGCCCTGTACGGGAGGAACAGGTGCAGGAAGGCCAAGAATCCGTCGAACTCCCTCAAGCTCTATAGGGCTTAATCGCGTACCTGTTCCCCTCCAGAAGCTCCAACCATTGCTCGAACATGTAAAACGGGAACACCAACTCGAACCTCTTGATCACGTTCTCATCGTGCTTGCTCCAATGTATAATATTGGACAAGACCACAAAGCAGAGAAAATAGCAAAGCTATTATAGAGGCTGACTTGAATTGTCAAATTAAGTATGACTGTAAGCGGGAGTGAATATAAATGAAACTTCCTCGAAATAAGCCTGCCTTATTTATAGTAATGTTAACAATAATTATTCTATCCATCTTAAATATTTACGCAAATCGAATGGCCATGACGAGTAGTCATGATAAGGATCAAATTTTACCATGTGAATTACATCCGGTCTATAACTATTCAACCACCTATGAGAATAACTACACAGCAACTCCGTTCAAGCACGTTATTATACTCATACTTGAAAATCATGCGTTTGATAACATCTTTGGTGTGTATCCCTATGGTATTCCACAAATTTTCAATAATGTGACAAACAATGTAATGAAGCCTGTAAACCTTATTTTCTCAAACAATGGTTCATCAAATTATAACTACGGAGAGTCCATATCCGGCCTTCATTATGCTCCAGAAGTGATTCAGAAAAATCCCGGTGAGGGGTACTATATCTACCACTCGGATTGGAACTACGGCGCCATGAATGGCTTCTTAAACTTCTCAGGCCCCCAATCTCTAACATTCTTATCATATCAGCAGGTTCCACTCTTCTGGGACTACGCAGAAGAATATGTTCTCGCAGATAGTTATTTCTCGCCTGTCTTATCCGTCACTCAACCCAATAGAGTCGCTTATCTTACAGGTTATCCTACCCAGCTCACAGAAGATGACAAGATAACGGGCATAATACCGCTGCAGAATTCAATTTTATATCAATTATCGTTTTATAATATATCATGGGGCTACTTTGATTATGGTTACACCCCAGAGAATGCCCAAGCTCCATTTCCACTTGAGGTTTTCAGTGATGCTACTGGCTTCAAGGAACATTACTTCAATACGTCACAGTTCCTCTTTGACCTACAACACGGAGAACTACCATCAGTATCCTGGGTTATGTTCACTGGAGGTACGGGTTATGATACCCATCCTGATAGCTTAGATATGCATCCACCAGCTAATTTGACAATTTCTCAGATTAACTTGTATAATGTAATAAATGCAATCATGAAGAGCCCATACTGGAACACTTCTGTAATATTTGTGACCTTCGATGAGGGCGGAGGATTCTACGATCAGATCCCTCCTCCAATAATTTACACCTACGGTGAGGGCTACTCCCCTTTCCTAAGCAAGTACGGAATAACGAATTACTCCACTTTAGGACAGAGAGTACCATTACTGATAATTTCCCCCTACTCTAAGGAAGGATGGATAAACAACTACAGCCTCTCAGGTTACTCGATCCTAGGATTTATAGAATATAATTGGAGGTTACCCTATATTACCCAGATTGTGGCCAACTCCGACGTGCCAGGAATATTGCAGAGCTTTAATTTTGAAGGGCAACTAAGGAAACCTATAATCATTACTGACACAAATTGGACTTATCCCATTCCTCTTCAGTTTCCAGTACATTATGGATATATTGCCTATGTAGAAGAGAATTATACTGGGTATCTAATCCTCTATAATAAAGGCCTTATATCGGATTCGTCACTAAGAAGTATCATGATGTACGGTACTATGGACTGATTATATGTTATCGCTCTGTAAGTTTTATTATATCATTTTTTTCGTAAAATAAATTATATATCCCTGACTTAGGATAGGTGAAATCCAGGCCTTTAAGTCTGAACTCATGACTTCTCAGAAGCTCATCCACAGTGTTCTTCGTGTCGTTCCTAACTTCAATTATAATCCTGTCTGTGACGTCCAGAGACGAGGATGCTCCTTTCAGAACTTCCACCTCGGCACCTTCAACATCAACTTTCATCAAATCTATATGCCTTAATCTTAGGCAATCTAGGGGAATGGACTTGATCTTTATCTTTGGCTTAAACTTCTCCAAATGATAGATCGAGGACGATCCTGCATCCAGCGTTAGCTCCAACTCTTCCTCCTTATACCATAGTGCCATATTATAAAGGAATATTCGAAGATTATTGTCATTAGCATTTTTATTTAATATATTAAACGATTGGGGATTGGGCTCGAAGGCATAGACAATAGATCCAGACTTAGCAGCCCTTAGGCTATAGGAACCCAGATATGCTCCCGCGTCCACAAAAACACCGTCTCGTTTAAATACGAACCAGTGTTTTATCGTAGCCTCATGTCTAAGCAAAATCATGGAGAGATCTAACATAATGTTAGTCCTTCTTACGTTCCAGACAATGCCATCATACTTTATTTGAATTAATTCATCTATATTATGAATAGGAAGAGATTTTTTTATTAATTCGTTAAGATATGCCTTGAATAATAAGGAATATACTGAAACGAGTTTCCGTCTTTCTAATGGTCTGATCTTAAGATAGTCAAGTATTGACATCCAAAACAATTTTAGTTGTCAAGCTATATAAGATTTAATGACAATAATGAAGCGAAATTATTCGATGTTAAAGTTAAATATCAGCTGATGATGTATAATGACTGTGAAAGTAAGTATAAACATAGTAGCGAAGAATGAAGGACCTGTCATAGAGAAATCTATTAGTAACATAATGGCTCAAATAGATAGTAGATTTGAGCTAATAATAGTGGACAATTACAGTACTGATGACACCTACGAGATACTAAGGAAATTTAGGGGATATAATACAATTATAGAGAGATTTAATGGAAATAAGGGGGAAGCCAGGAATTTCGCGTTATCAATTTCCTCAGGCGATTATGTCTTGGCTCTTGATGCCGATCAAATATACTTTAATTTAACAAGATTAATTGATGAGTACATCGATAACTACTCCAATTTTGGAGTGAAAGTTGGAAGAAGTTCATTTCCAATTCTCGCCCCTAAGGATATGCTTTTAAGCGTAGGAGGTTGGAGAAGACTTCAATACGCTGAGGATTGGGATTTATGGTTTAGACTAGCGGACAAGTGTAAATATCTATATTTACCTGGAAGAGAGTATATTTTTGGACAGCATAACAGGGATCATAAGCGTAATGCTGGGAAAATGAATTTAATATCACATTATATCAATAAATATAGAGACATCTTCATAACGGGTTTGCCAGTAAACCTCAATAATCCAGGTTTAATGGTCTTGTTTGCTCTAGGTGTTATCAAAGCAATCCCTAGCTTATCACTAAAAAGACATTATAGTTGCTTGAAATATTTAAGAAAAGAAGTTCCGTCACATTTTCAGAATTTGGATTGGGATTTAAGGTTTCAATATAATCTACTTCTTTTTCAAAGCGAGAGATGTAGCGATCAAGTATTCCATAAACTATTAAACGATTTTGAGAAAGCCTATAGTTCGTCGCGTCAGCGTTGATACCTCTTTGATGGAAAGTCCCATAATCACTACAGAAAAGCTTTTAAATGTTTATTTAGAAAATATCGCAAATGTATAAATTGCTCTATATCAATCTTGGAAATCCTACTGTTTCTGGAGCAACAACAATTGTAACTGAACTATTGTTACGACTACCTATGAGAGGAGTTAAAGTTGATTTAATAGAGCTACTCTTTAAAGAAGAGGAGGGTTTGTTGGGAAGATATCCGGAGCTGAAGGAGAAAGTAAATGTTATACAGCAGTTAGGGACTTTAACGTAACTTAAAGATTTTCAT